>Ga0102593_1000190_pt1 | contig 155150 bp, 140 predicted proteins | sample AraplaCol_mMS_r2_2_FD_76862 | JGI IMG/M metagenome (GOLD analysis project Ga0102593, IMG submission 76862) | Arabidopsis root microbial communities from North Carolina, USA - plate scrape MF_Col_mMS_r2 (SPADES assembly) (version 2) | ecosystem: Host-associated > Plants > Roots > Endosphere...
AATTTTACTTTTTTTAAAAACCCCTTCCCCAAACAAAAAAGAAAAAATTTCTGTGGACCCCCCCCCCCCCCCCCATATCAAGAGATTACCTCATGAACCAATACACTAGTGTAGGTGTGTATATATTAACATTTGACGGATCAAAGCCTAGGGAACTCAGGCTTGAAGATCTCCAAGATCATCCTGGGTACCATGTCTTATGGTAGCAAGCAATGGCAAGATTGGGTGTTAGATGAGGAGGAATCGTTGCCCCTCATCGAACACGCCTACAAGAAAGGTATCAACACCTGGGACACTGTAAGTGAATAATAACAAAAATACCATTATAGACGTACCAATCATGCTAACAGAGATAGGCGGATGTCTATTCGCACGGTCGATCCGAGGAAATCGTCGGTAAAGCCTTGAAGAAGTACAACATCCCGCGTGATCGGGTCGTGATTTTAACCAAGTGCTTCTATGGCGTTGACGATGAGGGTAAATTCCCACCCATCGCCGCCTCAGCTCGCAATGACGGTGCATTCGTAAATCGAGTCGGATTATCTCGAAAGCATATTCTCGACGCCGTTGATGCCAGCGTGAAGCGTCTGGGAACATATATCGATGTACTCCAGATTCACCGTTTGGATCGGGAGACTCCTCGTGAAGAGATCATGAAAGCATTGAACGATGTGGTTGAGAGCGGGAAGGTCCGTTATATTGGTGCTAGCTCGGTAGGTTATTCATCCCTTTTACAAAAATCGAAATTTTGGTAGACTTAGCGGATACTGGATCTAATTCATTCTTCGCAGATGGCTGCCTGGGAATTCCAAACACTCCAGAATATCGCTGCTCGCAAGGGCTGGCATCAATTCATCTCGATGCAGAACTACCACAACCTCATCGCCCGTGAAGAAGAGCGAGAAATGATCCCCTACTGTCTCGACAGTGGCGTCGGACTTATCCCATGGTCCCCCATGGCCCGTGGTGTCCTGACTCGACCCTGGGGATCCCGCTCGACTGTACGTGAGAGTACGGACGGTGCATTGAAGATGCTGATTCGCAGCCGTGAGACCGAGTCCGATAAGGAAATTGTCGATCGTGTGGAAGAATTGGCTGGTAAGAAGGGTGTTAGCATGGCGCAGATTTCCCTGGCTTGGAGCTTGAGTCATCCGAATGAGTGTCCTATTGTTGGACTCAGTAGTCCTTCACGGATTGATGAGGCTGTGGCTAGTTTGAAGGTTAAGCTCTCGGATGAGGAAATTAAGTATTTGGAGGAGCCTTATGTTGCTAAGGCTGTTGCGCCTATGGAGCGGTAGATTAGACTTATACTAGGAGGTAGTAGGATTGGAATTGGATTAGAATATCGAACCATTTCCTATAAGGATTTCTTCTATCACGCAGCAAAGGTTGGGCTGACCATCTTGTCCCACCTGGATAGTGTTATGGGAAACAGCTTATCTTGACAGGACAATCTTTGCATAATTCCGTTGCTTTTGACTTAGTAGTGGTCTTTTGAGAATCTTTTGATTCAGTCATTCACTTCATTGGACGCTGTTCATCAAAGATAAAAAGATTGAAATTTACTCTGGTTTAGATCCCCGGAGGGCGATCAATTGACCCACTGTGGGTGATGAATTAAGTTGACGTCGATCTCACATTATGGCTGGTTGATTATGAGCAAAATGTTCGCTTAATGTAATCTACAAATAGGAATATTATTCGTGATGTGATTTCATTTCTGATTGGGCATATTCGTATCATAGGTATGGGAGACTATCTTGGAACTCGCTGAGCTCATGATCAAAAATACAGAATGCATGCAGATAGTGATTGTATACAAGACCTATCCATCCTGGCACAGGTGTATCTTTGAAATAGAACATGGAGTATACAAGACAAGAGTAGAAAGAAATGGCAAAGAGCTGCGTACCAGACGAGTCAAACTGCCAAAGCAACGCCCTTTTTGTATGCAATCGGGGTTGAGATAATGCTAGGTAGAAAATACAGATAGATCGCTGACAAGATGCAAGGGTATAGATATGTGGAGAGGGGAGAAGAGGGACTGGAAAAGTGGAATGATGCAGAGCTGTTGGAGGAGAGAAGGGTATCAATGAGCTGTTCCTTTTCGGTGAAACATGGTAAAAAGAGAACTGAATCGATGTCGTCGTTTTGCTTTGATGGGATCGATATCTTTGCCATTGCTCTCTGAGAAATCGGAAAATACTGTCGGATTACGATTGACAATCGCGCGGTCGGGCTGAGGTGCAGGCTTTTTGTTCTCGGAATCAAATCGAGAGTTTGTTTTACCCTTGGATCGATTGGGTCGTGTATCATTGTCGTCGGGTGGGGAGTTCTGGCGCAAGGATGCTGGACGAGAGACGACGAGTTCCCGCCCGTTCTCGCCTGTTGCAGTGAACATACTGTGTCGATTGAGTCTGTTGCTGATTCCCGAGGCACTGCGTTGCTTGGCTCTATCCATAAACGCCGCACCGGTCGAATTCGAGCGTTTATTCAGACTACCAAATGCCTTTTCTCCTTCCGCCTGGGCCATGGTGTTTGAGCGGCGGACGCTAGAGACAGACATGCAACGTTTGCCGTTGTTGGTGACTTCTTTCATGGGACTCAAGTCATCATTATCAATAGAGTTTCTCCTGCTCTCATTCTTTGCAACAACCGGCGACATAGTCTTAGATGATGCTGGGGACATCAGAGGGTCGCCATAGTTGAAGTTATGAGACCAGCCTTCGCGAAAGGCGACCCAGATACCCGTGATGATAATGAGGGTGCGGAGGCCATCATCAAGAGTGACGACGTCATTGGATTCAATGGGGACTTCGTTGTCAGAAAGGTCACTAACCACAGACATTGCGGAAGTAGGAGTCGTCGGGCCGGTATTAGATCGAGCTACAGCGGAATATTGGTCGTAAACCTCCAACTGGTTCCGCGTCATTGAGGCGATGACAGGGTGTCGTCGAGTTTGGGGGTCAATGACGCTGAAAGTAAATCGCTTGCAATCCTCATTTGGTTGAGCTGCTCCCAGGTTCATCGACGACACTCGGCGATTTTTCCCACTCCGTAGAACCCATCGCATGACTCTCAGGCCAGTCTCGGTTCGCGCGACGAACTCGTAAGACCCACTGGGTAGAGGAGTTGCTTCCCATACCGGGCCAAAGTTCAAGCAAATTTCCGCTTTGCCTCTTAAACGCGCATCTTCTTGGAGCATTTGGCAAATTGTTGCTATCACTTCTCGATGTTCCTCGCGGTCATCCTCTGACCTTTTCTCATTTTCTGGGCGGGTTGACACCGTGCGTTCATATAGTTCGCTCATGACGATGATAAGATCATTCGGGCCCAGACCATTTCGACCACGGAAGAGAGCTGGAAACTTGCGGGCCAAGCGCGGAATGTAGATTGTGGAAGGGAGGACATCTAGAATAGGTAAAGGCCGAGGCGTTTGGGAGACCTGCTGCAGCTGAAGCAAGAGTTTAGGACGCAATCTGAGACGCTTATGACGGGCATGTGCGGCTGGATGAGCGAGCTGATACAAGGTCTTTGACCGCGTTGACTTCCGGTTGGTGGTTGGCGAGCTGACACGAGGTCGGGCTAGAGTCTGTGGTGGTGGTGGCGTTTGAGACGAGTTGCCTTCACGCGATGGGGCCGTAACGGGGTTCATGGCCGGAGCGGATACTGATCCCGCAGACTGGGTAGAGGGAGCAGATTGCGCAGGATCATCGGACTGTTTCGGGGTGCATAGATTTCCCAGGAACGGCAGCGCTGGGAGTAAAAACCCTGGGGAGTAAGAAGGCGAGCTGGAATTGGAAGCTGGTGGGGTGTCTGATTGAGAGGTCGGATCTATTGAATGAGCTGCTGCGGCGTCCGCTGTGAGGCCAAGATTGAGCAGCATTCTTGGACTCGGCGGAGCCGAGGCGAAATCTTGTCTCCAGACGGAATGGGGGGATGTTTATTGATTAACCCCAGGAATCCACGTATGCATCCAGGGCCAACGCGTCAGCTGCGGGGAGATGGAAGGAATGCGATTTGGAGATGTGATTGTAGATGAGCTTCAAGTGGAAGTTAAAAGAAGCAAGGAAGAGAGAAAGAAGGTATAAGGGAGAAGAAAGAAAGAAAAGAAGAGGAAAAACGAAAAGGGTATGTGTAGGAGGGTGAGTTAGTGAGTGAGTGAGTGAGAAAGAAGGTGTTCAGTCAGGTCAGGTTAGATCAGGTCAATGCACAAAGAGAGAGGGAGAGAGAGAGAGAGATGCAAGGGGTGTTTAGCATCAGCAGTCGATGTATATACTCTAGTTGAGAATAAGAACACGAGAGCATAAAAGAAAAGAACAAAGTAATCAAGGTGGGATACACAACAGTGGTCAGTCATATAATAATATAGTCTAACTCACTAACTACAGTAATACACGAAAATGTGAATATAATTCAATTTTCGCAGTTGGCGGGTCGCGGATCGGCCATGGCGGCCTCCGACACTTCCGGGCGATCGTTGAAATTTTTGAAGAGGATTTGAGGCTCCGATCCCGAGCTCTGCGTCATGCTGAATGAGAAATTTCGTGTTTGGGTCTTCTTGGCTTTCCTACTTAGCCCTGGGCGCTGCTTGGCATTAATCCTGGTGATGAGTTTCATGCTTTATTGGTCAAAAGAGTAGCCAGCTGACGCCGGATTTCTTCAGCTTGCCACTAAGGACTACATAGGATTAGGATCGATATGATCCACCTATGTAATAGAACCACTACTAATGTAGTACATAGTACAATCTACATATCAATTGATTCAGTGTTGGACTATGCTCTATATAGTACTACATACTACTGTGTATACCATATAACTAGATACACTAAGAACATACCGAGGTATCCAATTGAGTTGATGCATAATCATTATTCATGGATCCGCTATTTGTAGATGAAATGGCTGGACCTGGTGGGGTCCAAAGGTCATGCCAGTCGCAGACTTTTCCCTCTCGTGGAACTCAGGAAAAGTACCGGGGCAACCACTAGCAGCACGGGACAAACCTTGATTCTCCGGTTCACACCGATCAGTGTGAGGAGAGTACTGTAGGTAGGTACATAGTGGTAGATGAAATATGATTTGGTGCGGTGCTCGGAGGTTCATCTACTCGGCGCCGGGATCATAAACAACTGTAGACTCCGAATGCCGACGTCTTGTCACCGGAGATCCACAAAAGATACTACAGCTACAACTAATATACTTTTAGCTTTTTGAATATCACTTCTCAGCAGCCACAATGCTAGACTGGTAGGGTGGTGCATACATAACCCTGGTACTCATTCCACCATAGGGCTGACGATGGAGACCAGCGGGTCAATCCCGAACATGCACCAGAGAATATACTGGAAGCTATCATAATCATAATTTTTGATTACATAGGTCTTTTTCTCCATTGGAGACCACGGAGGAACACTATAGTACACAAGAGTGTGACCGAAATTTCTGGTCAGATGACAAATTGCCTAAAAAATGCTTTTCGTTGGTTCAAGCTAGTTCAAGGGCGTTCATACAGTAGAGTAATGTACATACTGTACGCATACCTATGGTCATTGAATATACCTGACAAAATGGAAATGCCTACCCCTGTATACTTCTCAGTATATTGACTATCGTGTTGATTCTATCAGACTCTTTCCACTGCACATAAGAACTTGACGCTTTTCTCAATATCAAATCTTTTCTCAATATTAAAGAAAACGCAATGTTAATGCGTCACAAACTTTCGGCATCCCGCTGTTTCCGCATCCGCTGACTCATCTATGCTCATGCATAATTCTGTGCCATTCGGGCCCGATCTTCATCTCCAATCTGACCAAGTCAACACTAACTAATTGTCCGTACGGAAGTACATACATTGAATCCCCGGGACACTCCCGAGGCCCTGATTTTCCCGTGAGCCCACGGCTACTTCCGAGCTATTGACTCAAATACAGTAGCCCCTTCTTCTGATCTCCGACCCACGCTGTCACGCCACTTGGGAATGCCCTCAATTGGCCGCTGTAGCGCGGCCCTGTTGCGACTGGATAATCCTGGTCGAAGCTTGACCCTTGCCTTTTGGTTATGGAAAGCTCTCTTGTTTGTAGTTGTGGTTGCTTGTCCGGGCCCCGGCTACGATACTTCAACTACACTCCTGTCTAACGAGCATACTGGCGTGTCCCCTGACAGCTCGGCCAATACACTCCCTCTGACTTTCAAATTTGCTCGATGGGATGCAATATACTTTCTACATACCGCCCAACATGGTTACATCTTTGAGCAGGAGTGGGCTTTCAGTTACCCGCGAGTCCTTGGTTTCTTTCTTTCCGGTGAGTTAATTGGGTTCTAATTTTTGACTGTTCAACCACAATTTGGAAAGTTTATTTCATTATATTAATTTGTTCCGTGGCAATCAGGAATCCGACAATCAGGTGGACTAAGCGGACCACTCACAGCAGCTTTGATCGGTGTGATCTTGTCTCATGTTGCACATTATCTCTCCGTGCTGGCCTTGTATGGTCTTTCGGCCAATGTTTTTGGCCATGCCACCGCCACTCAGAGACTCGTTTGCTTCTTATCCGCTGCTTTGCACATCATCAATCCAGCAGGGGCTTTCCTCTCTGCTCCATATGGAGAATCAATCTTCTGTTTCTTGAATATCTCGGGGTTCTATCTCTATACATCATCGTTGATTGCTGATCACAACGGCGCGGTGCGTTTCCGAGATATACTTGTTCTTACAGCCGCTGTCCTTTTCGCTCTCGCAACACTCGTCCGAAGTAATGGGATCCTGAGTGGATTTTTATTTGCCTACGATGCTGCAATTTTGGCGTGGTCGACGATCACTCAAGGGCCTTCTTCCCGTAGCATTCGACGGCTGGCCGTGATCGTTCTAGGAGGGTCGATTGTGGCATTGGGAATGATTGTACCTCAAATATTCGCCTATCGCAATTATTGCACACTGGCGGCAAATCCTCGACCATGGTGCAGCTGGACTGTACCTAGTATCTATACCTTCGTGCAGGGTTACTACTGGTATGCCCTTGTCTTCCATGTAACATTTTACTAACACTGGCTAATAAACGACAAATTTGTCTCCTTTAGGAACGTTGGATTTCTTCGCTACTGGACCATTTCGAATATTCCTCTCTTTTTACTCGCAGCCCCTTTGCTGGTGATTCTCTGTAGATCCTCCTGGTGGGCGCTTCAAGCCCCATCAGCCTTGGCGCCAGGATCTGGCGGTAACTCCGCCTCCGCCGTTAGTCCGGGGTCGATGCTCTTTCGCCTGGCGGTACCCCAGGGTCTCCTGGCGATCATGGCATTGACGAGCTATCACGTCCAAATTATCAATCGGATCTCCTCTGGATATCCATTGTGGTATTGGTGGCTGGTGTCAACTGCGATGGGTAGTCTGCAAGATCCTCGCAAGACTCGCAACCTCCTCTCGGTCGCAGCCCAGGCTATGGTGGGCTACGCTTTAATCCAGGGGGTTCTTTTCGGTTCCTTTTTGCCGCCAGCATGATGATTTGCGCCGGCAGAAAGCATTCATTCACCAATGGCCAATTGTTTGCTGCCGCCGTAATATTCTCGTGTCTGGAACCCGAGTGTGTTGCGTATGGTCCGTCTGCCTAAGTTGGGCCGCTGAGGTGGACTCGCTGCCTGCCAGAACATTAAGTAGATTAAATTCAATACAATTCTAGTACAAATGAAAAAAATAACTGTGTGGAAAAGATCAGTCGAATTATATCTACTATACACTATATACTCTATTGTATACACCATACATAGTATAGCTCGAATCCACTTGATCTTCAAAAGCTGCAGGAAGCTGTTGGAGTTGCAGTTACGTGGAATTATGTCATCCGATCCTCGACCGAGACCTCATCTTTTGCTTTGACTCTTTTCTCCCAGCCTTTTCCAGGGTTGTTGATTGCTGCAAAGAAAAACTTCTTCCTGTATCGATTACCAAGTGCTGATCCCAACTTGGAGTAGGATCTTCAGTCTACCCTTTGGAACTTTACGAGGTTGCTGTTCTCAAGAGCCCAGAACCTCATGCGCCCACCCCCGTTTGCAACGCATCCTCCGATCTCCAATCTCCATCTAGCGGCGTGGATTACCGACCTGTATGGTGATTAATAAAAATTAAAAAATATATATATACGAACGCAGGTAAGTGCGAGTTTCATTCCGGGAAACCTTGCGATCGAGTAGGTGAAGCTCTTAGAACCTTGTGGGTGCTGACGTATTGTCAAGATTCGACCCCAATCTGACATCCACGCCAACACCCTCCTTCGCCCCCATCTCCACCTCCTCCCCTCGAGCTCTCTTCCCCCCTCACTCGCACTCGACTATGGACGCCTCAACCCCCAAGGCGATACTCACATCCGACAATTTTCTCCATGCTACAGAGATTTCCCGGGCCACCTCACCGGGTGGTGAGCCCGTCGCGGTAAACGGCGCCGGAGAACCCAAAGCTCGTGTACGCCCACGAACATATCCATATTTCGAATACCTCCCATATCAGCTTGAGGACGAAACAGAGAGGGAACGGACTTTCAGAGAGATCTTAAATCAACTTTATGTATCAGTAGAGGCCGGAGATTTCAGCCCCGGTGCAGTACATTGGACACGCGAGCTCCGAGGATGGCTATCTTTGAAGTTCGATCCGACTCGCACAGAGCGGATCAACCTCGTGAAGCTCTATTATGAGCTCTCGCTGGCTCCCGGGATCGACCCGGGCGTTTCTGAGCGATTTGCGAGCATGTTCATGCTTCTTACCAAGTGAGCGATCCGCGATCCGCAGAGGACATGAATGAGTGGGCGGGGGACAAACCCCAATGCTAACCATCATACAGGCGCAAGCATTACCTCCGACCTGTGAAAGACCTCACTCTCGACTGGAAGCCCCTGTACAAAGAACTAAAGGCATTTGTACTGCCGACTGAGTCCGGATTAGTTCATTCGACCAACCTCAAACGGAATGTGAAGACATTGACCAAGCTTTGCGCTTTCTCGCAGCTGTTCATCGACCCATGCGAACTGCCAGCGATGCTTGAGGAATTTCTTCCTCACTATACAACTTCCTTCTCCGAAGGCGCGTTCGTGGTCGCCGGGTTGATAAACTTGTTGCTTCCAACATCGCCCGCCCCCGCAGACCGACAGGACCTCCTCCCCCAAACGTATCTGCCGACCCATTTCCATCTTTGGTCACTGGTAGGACGGTCAAAAACTTTCGATACTACATACTTGGATTATTTGTCGCGATTGGCCCGGGACTCACTGACTGCTGCTCACATCCCTTTCTCTGAACATGGCCTCTTTACAAAGGAACAGTCGTCTCTTATTTTCACGGCAACCCTGAGACTTTTGGAGATTCCGGTTGGACAGTCTACCTCGCCTTACAGTGCATTGGTAGATATTTCTTCTGGATTGGGTATCATGCTCGACCGCGACACCCGGAAGCACCCTGTTGCCCACCACATTGCCCGGTGGATCGTCTTGTCGCTTTCCCCTGCTTGTCTGGAATCCGAAGACTCTGTTCTTACGCATTTGGAGGGTTTAATTCAGGCAGTTGAGACATTCTTCCACCCTTCGAACTCGGGAAGCTGGACGAAGACCCTGTCCCAACTAGTTTATTATCTGACAGACTTCTTCGTAATGCGCTGGAACCGCGAGCAAAGTGGGGAGATGGAAGTACCACCAGAAAGACGATTGAATGATGCTCTCAAGCGACGCTTTGTCTTGTGCCTGAGGGACGTAATCTTCATGGGTATATATGCCAAGAGCAGCACCGCCATGACTTTCTCGCTCTCCACCCTTCAAGGTCTTGCCTACTTAGAACCGCATCTGATCCTTCCAGGTGCCTTGCAGAGAATATATCCCGCTTTGCAAGGCCTGGTCGAGGTACATCGAACAACATCCTCCCTTCGCGCCATGCAAGTCCTCTCTCGTGTTATAACCCGATCCAAGGGCTATCGTTGTCATATGACAACCCTTCTTGGCCTGGCATTGCCGGGAATCGATGCCAATGATCTTGAAAAGTCACTTCATGCGCTTTCCTTCATCCAATCTGCCTGTTATAATATCCCTATGGTTGATTTGACCGAAGGAAGAGAGGACGTTAATTGTAACATGCTGGCTATGCAGTGGATATCTGGGGAAATGGAGAGAATGGAGGAACAAGGCTCAGATGTTCAATTGAATTATGACACAGAACTTGACGATGTGACCGAAGAAATGATCCTGCGCTCATCGACTTGTGGTTTCGGTGATTTCACAATCTCGTTCCTTGGACGTGTCTTCACGCTCCTAGAGAACCTACCAGACGTCACTCGTGTTCGCAACGGCTCCCCAGAGGAGAACATCGTCAACACATTGCCCGCGACATTCATGCCTCTCCTCGCTTCGTTGTCACCTGAATACTATGATATCGCTCTCTCGAAGATCGTTGATTTCGTCTCCAACCATGTCATTCACCAGGCCCGGGACGCAATGGCCTTTATTTGCAACTCGCTTTGCAAGGTCAACCCTGAAAAGGCTCTCAAACGCTTCATTCCTGTTCTCACACAAGCAATCAGAACTGAAATCGAGGACAATGGGGCGGGTTCAACTCGAACAACCGGCACAGACGTTCTGCCTCGCGACCGTGGCTTGGTTTGGAACGTTAGCATGTTGAGTATGTGCGTTGTGCATGTTGGTGATGCCGTCTTAGCCCATCGTCAAGAACTCTTCGATATTGCAGTTTACATGCAACAGAAGTGCCGTGGTATCCCAACAGTCCACATTTCTAACTTCATCCACCATCTCTTGTTAAACTTGACGGGTACATATACCAGTGATTACTCTTTGTATGAGAAAGCAGACATCGTTGGGGGGATTGAACCTAAGCACTGGAGCTACAGCCCTGATGTGCGGAACCTCAACATCAACTGGCATGTGCCCAAGCGCGAAGAATTGGAGTTTGCTGTTGATGTATTCAAAAATCAAGCCGAGTCGGCGTTGAAGCATCTCTCTGGCCTGACAAATGAAACCTCAAGCATCAAACGAGATGGCAGTGGGAAAGAGTGGTCGGATGAAGTTACTCGAAACTTGGTGCTTTTACGATTGCTTCTATCCGGTATCTCTGTTCTCTTTGACCCCAAGGCTGCAGCCAAAACTTCCCCGGAGACTTTGAATGGTGCATCTGTCGTGTGTAGTCAAGTTGAGACGGTCGATGATCCTGCCGCTTCAAACGGGACCGTTGATGAGGAAGCCGATGGTGCTCTTGACAATACCGATGAGGCCCTAATCAAGGAAAGCTTCTCGTATCCCACGGGATATCCGCTGCAGGAAGGGGATCCTCTGTACAATGTCATCCACGAGATTCGTGAGCGAGCGGGATGGGTGCTGCATGAGACTCATCGATTCCTAAGTGACAAGCAGGAAGATGATGTGCCATGTTTTGGAGCCCTTTACTCGGCATTCCGATCTTGGTTCGTTGACGTGGGAATTGAAAGATCCGCCCATGTTCTCGACCGTGTCACACGACTTCTAGCAGCTGATATTCATCCTTACAAAATGAGCGGCATTCGTAAGGACTACCCAAGAGCACTTCTTGTCCGCCGGGCAAATGTATACCATCTGCAGCGTCTGCGTCACAACGCTGCCCCGCGGCCTCGTTCTAAACTTGACGAAGTACTTCTTTACGACCTCGCGGAGTCTTGTGTCTCTCTATACACTGAGACTCGACGTAACGCCCAAAATGCAGGCGAGTCAGCCCTCAAGGCAGTATGGGGTGCTCGGAGTCTCGTCATCCCCCCTCTTCTCAAGGCCCTCCAGAAGGGCGTCAAAGAGAACGACCACGCTCGTATCAAGGGTGCATTGTTCTCATTGCTTCTTAGCAGTGTTGCAAGGACAGCTGGACGAAACTGGAAGTTTACGCCTACTCTGATTCGAACCTTCATCGATGCCAGTGCTGTGGACAAACCCTCTGTACAAAAAATTTGCTCGAGCGCTGTATTCCAGATTATGGATTATGGTCGCGCCATGGAAAGAATGGCCATCCTCGATCGAGATATTGTGGAGGCGATTGCTCCGAGTGAAGACGTTAGCGGGGACATTGAGCAGAAGCGAAATGCCATCAACAAGAAGCGTGTAACAATTGAGAAGAAGAAAGCAGACCTTGCTGAAGAGCTTGTCAATTTGGCGCGAGTTTCACACTGGAAGATTGCCAGCCGTGCTGCGACGATCGTGATCACAATGGGTCTACGATTCGACTACATAGCCAGTGAGAACCTCATTGAGCTGGTTACCCTCGGCTCGATCGATGACCACCCTGGCTTGCGGGGTATGTACTCGCAAGCACTCATTGCATTGTTCACTATGATCGATGTACGAGCTATTTGTAGCCATGAGTACAAGAACTATATCTTGGGACACCAGCGCTTCCCTTCAAAGATCAAGGTTGCGACGCGCCCGTATGAGAAGGACTGGACACCGGAGTATCTTTCTAGTTTTGCCAACCCTGAGGCGGAATACTATGTGGACCATGATTTCCCTGGCTGGCTGGTATGGGGCAAGACTATGCCCGCTTACAAGTCTAACGTGGCCCGGGATATCGAGTATGATGAAGTTGAATGGAATGTGCGGACTCAAATGGGTAAACTCTTTACTCGTGAATGGTTCTCGAAATTCTTTTCGTACCTCAAACAGGAACCGAGGGATCCTTCAGCTGACAAGTTCCGCATGTCATGTGCTATGATGCTTCTCTATGCCTTCGAGCTGATGCTCCGGGATGGACTCACAGCTGCTTCTTTCAAGGATATTCAGCAAGAGCTTCAGATAGTCTTCGAAGATGGCAGTGATAAGCACCAACATCGTGCCACTGCCGAGATTCTTGGTGCCTTGATCAGCTCTGTGACCGATTCCAGTGTGGAAAACCGATCCCTGGTATGGGAGTATGCTTTCCCAATTGTAAGGAAGATATTCACGGATGGTCTGACGCCCGAAAACTCCGGCTACTGGACAACCTTCCTTCACATGATCCTACAATGTCGCGATCCGAGACGAGCTTGGCCTTTAGTTGATTGGCTTGCCAGTTTCCGACTGGACATGTCTACTAACGCAGCTTTCAAGGAGAGTTCTAAAATCAATCTGCTTCACCAATGCATCATCGATGCTGGCTGGCATTTCCAATTGGAGAAGCCCATTGTGAAGGATTTCCTCGCGCATCTGGATCACCCCTACAAGGGTGTTCGTGAAGCGATGGGTCAGACTCTCGCTACAATCTACCGCACTAGGTACCATGAGTCGTATCCCGACCTTAAGCATCTGCTAGATGCTCAGAAGTCTGCTTCATCTGTCGGCAGCTACCCTTACCTACCTTCCGACGATTTCTCATCGATGGTCCGTGGCGTCTTCACCCAGATCGAGGAATGGAGAAAGGCCAGGACTCCTGGACAACAAACGCCTTCTTCATACACCTCTGGCAGCAAAACCGTGCTCCTCTGGTTGGATTCAACTCTTTCTTCCCATGAGTGTACACAATTGGTTCCTTTCTTCCCTGACGTCTTCACGGCGCAGCTTCTGCACATGATGGATGTGAAGGAGGATCCAGAGCTCCAGTCTCTCGCTTACCATGTCTTCCGTCACCTTCCCAATATTCCTTACCCTGCCGAGAAGAACTCCGAATTCATCAAATCCCTCATCCGTATTGGACAGACATCTCCATCATGGCATCAGCGTCTGCGAGTCATGATCAACATTCAGATCATCTACTTCCGTCGCCTCTTCCTGCTTGACCCTGCAGATCGCGACAAGCTGTTCGAGTGCATCGCGTCTATGCTTGAAGACCCTCAGCATGAAGTCCGCGCTGGTGCCTCGGCCACACTATCAGGAATGGTCCGTTGCTCGCCCATTTTCCTGCGTAACAAGATGGTCAACCGATTCCAAGAGCGCTTCACCAAAATCCTTGCGGATAACCCGCTTCCCAAGAAACCCAAGAACTTCCGCTCTGGTATTTCCTCGGCGGTCTCTTCTGGCACAGGAACACCGACACCTGAACACAGCCGTCTTATTATCGTGCGTCATGGCGCGGTGCTGGGACTTGGTGCGCTTATTCAGGCATTCCCCTACAATAGTCCTCCACCTCACTGGATGCCTGAGGCCCTGACTACGCTTAGCATCCGGGCTGCCAGTGATCCGGGAATTGTCGGTTCCAGTGTGAAGTCAATTATTAGTGAATTCAAGAAGACCAGACAAGATACTTGGCATATCGATGCTAAGGTGAGCTACTTGCAGAATGTAAAACTTGTGCTATCGCTAACATATTTTACTCTAGGCATTTACACCAGATCAACTTGAGGATCTCTCGGGTGTTCTTTGGAAGAGCTATTTTGCTTAATCATGGCATCTACAAGACCACTTGATCCAGGGTATTGATGATTGGTCCTGACCGCATGGTTACAGCATCGATGGGCCTTGGACTCAGCTCACCCCCTCACGAGCCGAAGATATCTATTGAGAAGAGTATCCCATTGAACCCAGCTTTGCCGGAATGCACCCTCGAGTTTCACTCTTCTTCTTCGTAATTTTTGTGCATAACGCAGGCGGCTCTCTGAACTGTATTCGTTCCTTAATCGCCCTTGTATCCCAAGGGTTAGTGTGAAGGTTCTCTAATCCTCAACTGAATATAAGCACTGATCAGTACAATAGTTCTGAATCCGAAGTTTAATGTAAGCAATACTAGTATGTAAAGGACTGATCGTATTGGAGAATCTTCAGTATCATGATACTACTCCCGGGTGGTATTCACCAGTAGTTGAAAATGAGTGTCGAGCATTGATGGAGTCAAGACCGCGTAGTAATGACATCTTCGTCTGCAGCACCCGGCACCATTTCCCTATCATTTAGGTTGCTTGACGCTCTAGCAAGAAATATGAATTACTCCGTGACTGAGACGTCTTTTGATCTTGATACAGCTCGTTGCATGAAGGAAACTTGGCCTCATACTAGTAATATGTGATATTCGGCGGTATTACTCTCTAGCACTCCCATTATGGACCCGATACTAGAGCGCCAACCTCGAAATCCCACGAGATTCAGGACTAGAAGATCACTGCGTCTGCGCCCGACAATATGGATTCGATGGCTTGCATGCTTTGCCTTTGTGATCACGATCTTTGAGGCGTATTCATATCTCTATGCCGATTCTAAGCTATCCGTTCTTGGTACTCTACTTCAATGCCATCGACCAGGGATACTTCGACCTGGTGAATATCGAGAAACCAGCGGTATTGAATACGTTTTTGTGCCTGGAGACTCGGAGAGTAAACAATATCATGAACCCGACGAAATGGGGTTCGTGCACGCGAAGAGGTTTGCGCCCAATATACCGAGAACTGCATGCAGATGATTTACTGACATCGAAAGTTAGGGACGAACGATTTTACATTGGCGGAACCTTGACCCTTACTAGTACTGACATTGCAGATCAAGATTCTCTTGACCCTCCCCATCCTACTCCTTCGATATACGACCCATACCCTCGGTATAACAGTCGGAAATGGAGAAAAGAGAATCATGGGAACTTTAAGCCCTGTCTTGGCCCAAGAGGCCGGGATCTCGACCGAACGCGTCTAGAAGACATGATGCTCGTCTACAAGGGAAATCAAATCGGATTTCCCGAGTCCCAATTTGGCTCATATGAGGCTATGGGTCTAGATGAAAATGTCTGTACTGATCGATACTCCCGTTTCGGGGCATACGGGTACGATGATACGAGCGAAGAAGATGTTCCTGGATTTAATCGACCTCCGCGCGTTCCCTGGTCAGAGGTTGACTGGAACGAACTTCAATCCTCCTGTTTCAAGAGAAATGCGGACAGATATAAGCCCGTGAACAATGAATCGCAAGAAAGACCTCTTTCATTTGAGCTTAGACGGCCGCCCCAAATAGAAGATGACGCATACGACACTCCTCAGTCTGGTCACAAAAGATACCATAGTCGGTCCGCTCTGCTCATTCGAGCATGGCACACTATGACATGGACTGATAACCACCGTGAATATCTTCGAGCCTTGATCATGGAGCTTTCCCTGCATTCTGGTGCAGAGTATGAAATTTTCCTTCTTGTCCACGTGAAAGATGATGATCTGCCTATATTTTCTGATACAAAAACGATGAATCGACTTCGAAATCTGATTCCTGCTGAATTTCGCAACATGGCTCTCTTCTTTAATAACAAGCTTCTCGAAGCCTGGTACCCTAAAATTGCGGAGCATAGGTGAGAAAGTTATCTGCAAATGAACAGGATCATGTTGTGTTAACTGGTTAAAATGATAGTCCTATTTTGCAGCACCATCAGCCACTAGAGATATTTTCTCAATTGTATCCAAACTTCGATTTCTATTGGCAGTTAGAAATGGATGGTCGTCATACCGGACACGCTTATCATTTCCTTGATAAAGCTATTTCGTTTGCCAGAGATCAACCGCGGAAATACCTATGGGAACGAAATGCCTATTTCTATACACCCGGTGCATACGGGCCATGGAATAATTTCGTTCAAATGGTTGATGAAAGTCTTACAGGAGTTTCCGACAATACAATCTGGGGGTCAATGTTTGGCACTGGAATTCGATCACTTGGTCCAGACCCGCCGACAGCAAGCCCGAAAGAAGACAATTACACATGGGGTGTTGGGGAAGAAGCGGATCTAATCACTTTCCTTCCAATTTTCGATCCCAAGGACACGACATGGACATTTCCGGATGTGGTTTGGAATTTCAGGTACGGTCTCAACACTCCTCGTCGTGCGGCAGTCATCACTATGGGACGATATTCCAAACGCCTATTGGATTTGATTCATAATGCACAAGCATCACAGGGACTGGGACTTGCGTCGGAGATGACAGGAGCATCATGGGCGATGTATCACGGGTTGAAGGCAGTACATGTTCCCCATCCCATTTATGCAGATGGTCAGTGGACATCAGAAGAATTAGCTCGCATCTATAATCGAGGTGCGCCGGAGAATATAAATGGTGGATCGGATAGTATCTGGAATTTTGATCATCTTTATGATCACATCATGTATCGGCTCTCATACATGTTTACCACGCATACCGCCGAGGACTTGTATAGGCGGTGGTTGGGGTATCGGACTGCGAATAATGAAGGGGGGAAAAGGGTATGTTCTACTATTGATATCCAACCTATTTCAGGCCCAGGAGATATCAGCTCGGATCTTGTAGATGTTTTTTGCTGACCATGAATGTTACTCTAGTCAACCGAAGAACGTTTTGGCCGGCATTGTTTTCCTTCAATGTTTCTCCACACGGTGAAGAATACAGCAAGAAGATTCGGTCCTGACAGGGCTGTGCCATGAGATTGAGTAAAATTTGAATATCTCTGATCCCTAGTCGCTTTACTCCGCTGATCCTTTCCTCCTATACTCTCTGTTACAGACGGTCGGCGGTTGAGAGCTGACTTTAGTGCTGTACCGCATTGTCTTTCAAATGACATCAAACCCGATAATATTACACATTCATGCGTAAAATCGTAGTTGTCTGATTCAAGTCTTCAAGTTTCTTAACTTCCCCATTTTAGTTGGCAGTTACCCCGAAATCTGTGCCATCATCGAATTGAATGGAGTACTTCTAGCCAAAAATCCAGGGGTGCAATTGGTTCATGCTCAATTCGCTGGTCTCTTGAGAGAGAGACTTTCCCCAAGAGATGTGCTCATTTGAATCAGTCACAGCCCCTCCAACCCCGCATTATCCAAGTAAGATCTGTGAAATGATGCTGGTCAATTTTAGATATCGGGGCCAATTTCCATTCTCACAAGGGCAATTTTCCCCGTCCCTTCGAGACCCACTCGAACCACTGAAAGATCACTGGATGCAAGACATGATCGACCATTGACAGCTTATTCCCATACACCTATACGTGGAAACCTGCTGGATAGAACCTCGTGATGGTAATTTGTCGCTGAGTAGACGCGGGCTGTATTTCCAGGTCAGGCGACATGAAGCCACTCAGCTGGCTGTCTCTACTTATTAGGTTGTTATAGTTCTTGGAGGGTAATATGTGCAATCCTGTCAATGATACTTATATCGTGACAACCCTGGAACAATTGTTTTTATTCTGACGACAGACTTCTTCTTTTCGTTTTCACATTCTCTGGTCCTCCCTCAGACTCTGGGCCATAGACAATCTTTGTCGAGGACTTTGTTCAACATGGCTTCTCTGGCAACAACCCTAAGCCAGCCTGGAGGCATGTGGTCGTTTGTATCACTGGCCCCATATGCCATTGGCCTCGTCCTTTTTGCATTTTTATATTTCTTGGTTATACCTTATGTGGAATATCTTCGTGACCCCAAGGGTATGACCAGTTATAGAAGTCATGATGAGCACTGGCAGAAAATCGCTAACACCCATTTCAGGCTTGCGAAAATACCCCAATCTCTCTCCATTCTCAGGATTCTCAGCGATACCTTTCATGCTAATGGCTGGAAGAGGTTTCCGATCAAGAGAACTGTCCGAGTTACACAAAACGCATCCCGTTATTCGAACTGGTCCCAACATGCTCTCTTATGGTGACGCTCGAGCTATCAAAGATATCTATGGACACAACACAAAATGCACCAAGGATGGGTCATACTCAGTCACTGCCGGAAGCCATTTCAATCTGGCAGATGTAGTTGACAAGCCTGATCATGCTCGGAAGCGCAAGGTTCTCTCGTCAGCCTACGCACTGAAGAACCTCGAGAGCTGGGAGTTCAAGGTGACCGACAAGGTTCAAAGAATGTTCAAACATTTCGACAAAGTCTGCACTGAACCTCCCAAAGAAGACGTGGCATCCGGAAAAGTAGCACCGGCCCAAGATGATCTGACTCTGGACCTTCGGGGCTGGAACAATTTCTTCACTCTGGATGCTATCGCCGATATTGGGCTTTCCGAGCATCTCGGTTTCCTTGATCAGGGAAATGATATGTGTATTGCCGAGCGAAAGGATGGCTCAACATATGAGACTAGTCTCCGTCAAGCACTTTATCCCACTGCCCGCAAGCAATCTTACGTTCTGTGGAACTATGACTGGTACCCTACTCTGAACAAGCTTGTCGATGTGATTCCTTTCTTTCGCCGTATGTCGACATCGGCCGAGAACTGGGAGAACATCATGTGGCGTCGAGGACTCCAACGACTGCGTCGGTATGAAAGTGGTGAGAGGCTTGACGATTTTTTCCAAGCACTAATGGAGGACAAGAATGGCAACCCTAACAACCTCGAATGGGGTGAGGTAGTTGCTGAGTGCAACATTATGATGAACGCTGGCAGTGTTACTACTGCCGTGGCTATCACCAATGTGATGTACCAGCTCATTCGGAACCCACGAACACTGAGAAAGTTGAGAGAAGAGCTTGACGCCGTTCTCGACGAAGACGAGGTTGTCGCGGATTACGACAAGGTAAAGCACCTACCATATCTACGCGCTTGTCTGGACGAATCTCTTCGTATCTTCCCACCTACTTCCCATGGATTGCCTCGCGAGACTCCGGCGGAGGGTACTAGCATTCTCGGTGAGTGGGTCGCTGGAAACACCAGTGTGAGCATGTCTGCTTTTGTTGCCCATCGCCTTGAGAGTGTCTTCCCCAATGCCGATCAATACATTCCTGAGCGGTGGCTGGGTGAAGAAGGTAAATCCCTTCAGCCATATCTCATTGCCTTCTCTGCTGGTGCTCGATCTTGCATCGGCCGAAACATCTCGTACCTCGAACAGACCAAGGCTGTTGCATCCATGGTGCATCGGTACGACTTTGCTCTAGCATATCCAGGGTGGGAATTGCAGCGAGAGGAGACCATGAATTTGATTTTGGGCGATATGCCTGTGAAAATTTGGCGTCGGGACTTGGGTTCGGAGGCATAAATAGATACGTTGCTGATGACTGGCATTTACATTCTTCAATGACTACCTTTTTTTTTGTTCTTTATTTTGATGACCTGTCGATGAGATATTTTTTGGAGATTCCCGAATAGAATGCGATTCTTCCTTTCTTACAACTTGCATTTACCGTTTTCGCTCTATCTTGCAATTAAATTTTAGTGGAATTTCAAACAGACCAGAATTGACTGGCTAGCTAACTAATACTAAGCTAAATTACGATGAACCTTGGAAGAATTGTGGTGCTTGCCTGCTGGAATGGGGTGCAGATCAGGCGTGGGCGATATCACTTTCAAAGTAATACGAACTGTCTCGTTTACATCACAGTTCTAGCCTTCTCTAGATTATCGCCAACAAGACCAATAGGTTGTTTACCCCGCAACCCCTCGATTGCCACAAAATGAATTATCCCACGCGTTCTCTGGGGTTGTCCGCTTGAGTACTTCGGGGAAATTACCCCGTTCATTAACCAGCCTAGTTTCAGACGAACATCTTTGCATTTGCTTCTTCACATCAAATTAAGAACAGTGAGACTAAGAGTACAGGTAAATCTTGGGCATCTTCATTTACTAGCGAATATGATGAAATAGAATTGATTGGGACTGCGTTCTCAAGTTCTTGCAGTACCATGTCGATTCCCGCATGTACGGGCATTAAGAGGCCATTTAATCGCTTCAATCAAAGAAGGTCCCACATACAAACGGCATTCAAGCAGATCCCGATCGTGATGAGTATGTTAAATTAAATCCAGTGGTTAGCTTTTCATTCTCCGAGGGCTGCAATTGCCTGCGAGTAAACTGTGGAGAGCGCAGTGACATACAAGATCCAGCTGCTTCATTTTGCCCGAGTGGCCCATTTGGGAGATATTTTCCTATGCTTGAAAGGTCTCCACTGATTGTGGACTGCAATCTCATTCATCAATCCAATCAACAAGTGGCGTTATGAATAGCCGTCATTCAATAACCGCCGAACCACTCGCTCTGATGGGGAATTTTCCCCGCGAGGACGCGGGGAAACTTGGGGATGATGCAGATCCCAAGCCTAAATTCTATGCCAATTATAGCTTCGATCGGGATATTTATCTTGGTTTTGGAGTACTCGTCTCGGTAGAAAAAAAGCGTCAGCTGCCCATGGATTTGATATTTGAATGGCAGAGAGACCCCGGATTTTCTTCAACCAGTGCCGTTTCCATCTTCCCTTGAGAATTCCTTTCAAATACCTTGACCTTTTTATTCTTGTCAAATTCCTGCCATATATTGATGCTTTGAATTGTTGCCTTTCAGAGACCTATCAATCTCTGCCTTACATTATGGCATCACTTTCACAACTCGCATCACAATGGAATATTCCACCGGAGCTGCTCGATCAGATCTACAAATATGGAACACCAACCGGGCTGGCTGATTATGTAGCACTGGCTATCATCGCAGGTGTATCGGGTGCTTATGTCTCTCGTGGTTATCTTTGGGATCAACCTGATCCATACGCCTACTTGGCATATGAGAGACCCCAATTGAAGAACGGTGGACAAGCTGGTGCCAACGCCAACAAGGAGACCAGAAACATCGCACAAAAACTTGAAGAGACCGGGAAGAACATCGTAGTCTTCTGGGGATCTCAGTCTGGCACAGCAGAAGGATTTGCCCACCGTTTAGCCAGAGAGGTTACTATTCGATGGGGCCAAGAATGCATGACGGCGGATCTTTCTGATTATGATCCGTTGACCATATCCGAAATTCCCAATACTAAGCTCGCCATTTTCATTGTTTCGACCTACGGCGAGGGTGATCCCAGCGACAACACAGTAGAATTCTGGAGCTGGATCACCAAGGCCACCGATATCTCTCTCTCTAACCTTCGATATGCTGCATTCGGACTGGGAAATACAAATTACAAATTCTACAACAAAGTTGTGGATGTTGTCGTGGAGGGATTGAACAGATTCGGTGCCCAGCCATTAATGCCAGTTGGTAAAGCAAATGATGCCGAGGGCGCAACCGAAGAGGACTTCATGTCATGGAAAGACCGATTGTTTTCGGTTTTCAAGGAACAGCTGGGATTCCAAGAAGTTGAAGCCAAATATATCCCGAGCCTGTTGGTCCAAGAAGACGAGTCTCTGGAGCCCATCGATCTTCACCACGGAGAGCCTCATGGACAAAGCGATGGCTCTAAAGCCAATCAATCTTCAGTCGTTCGCACATTGAGTATCTCGAATTCTAGAGAGCTTTTCACCTCATCTGACCGTCACTGTCTGCACATGGACCTGGACTTAACCAGCCAGCCGGAGCTTACCTATAAGACTGGTGATCACTTGGCTATCTGGCCTGGAAACCCAGATTCTGAAGTCGATCTTCTTCTTCAGGCGCTTGGTACTTCCTCACGGCGCGATATCCCTCTACATATCAAAGCCGTTGACTCGGCTACTAAAGTCACCATTCCATCTCCTACAACCACACACGCACTTGTGCGCTATTATCTTGAGATTTGCGCTCCAGTCAATCGTGACAATGTTCGCGATCTCGCGCAGTTTGCGCCAAGTCCAGAGGCAAAGGCCTATCTTCTGCAGCTTGGACAGGATAAAAACCAATATGCCAATTTCATCAATCGCACACATCTGAATCTTGGCCGTCTCTTGCAGCTTGCGTGCCCAGGGCAGACTTGGTCTAACCTTCCCCTCGCCTATCTTGTCGAAACCTTGCCTCATATTCGCCCTCGCTACTACTCTATTTCATCAAGCAGTGTGGTCTCGCCCCGTAAGCCATCCATTACAGCTATTGCCACCACAACTCCCCTACCCGACAACTCGAACGAGCTTATTCACGGCGTCACATCCAACTACCTCTTAGCCATCTCCCAACAAGCACAATCTCAACCGCACCCATACGGAATCACCTACCATCTCAATGGACCCAGCGATGCTCTAAAGGACGGCAAAGTTTTCGCCCATATTAGACGGAGCAAGTTCAAGCTTCCTATCACCGGCAAGACTCCATTGATCATGGTCGGCGCCGGAACCGGACTTGCTCCTTTCCGCGCGTTCCTCTCTGAGAGGTCCCAGGTTCAAAAAGTTGGAAAGGAGATCGGCCAAATGATTCTCTTCTTTGGATGTCGTAATCCCAACGAGGATTTCATTTATAAAGAAGAGTTGGAGGAGATGCAGAAGACACTCGGTGATAAATTGCGTCTCGTGACAGCATTCTCCAGACAAGAAGGTACCCCGCGGAAATATGTACAAGATCGGGTTTCAGAATTTGGGGAAGATGTGGTTAAGCTCATCGACGAAGGAGGTAGTTTCTATGTCTGTGGGCGTGCTGGCATGGCCCGTGAGGTTGAAAAGGCTGTCGGGTCGACTATGATGGCTATGAAGGGGTGGTCTGAAGATGAAGTCAACAATTGGAGCAAGACAGTCAAGAAGAAGAACAAGTGGCAGGAGGATGTATGGGGCTAATTTGCGGATGTTGTATCCAAGTTACTCCAATTTCTTTTTTGCTTTTCTGGCATCATTCTAACAAGGCGCTCTGGCTGGAATAGAATATACTTTGTTTTGTTAGATTTGATTTAATCTCCTGGCTCCAGACAAGGCTGAATGACAATCTACCTAGATTCCAATCTAGATAGATTCAATCCCTACAAGTTGTAGGTTGTTACTAACATACCCCCGAAGGTATACCGAGTTACGGATATGTTATGATATTCTATATCCGTAGGAGTCAGTAGGTACTCGTTAGCATAAGCTACTAACGCCATCGTCGCACTATTTGATTTGCGGAAATTAACTTCGCAGAGGATCGCCCTCCATTCCAACCGAAGGAGCGTCGTATATGAATAATAATAATGACCTTATCGTAGTAGAACTAGTGGGGTAAATTCAGAGCTGAAGGTACTTTGTCAAGCAGCGAGAAACCATTTACCGAGGTACACTACTGTATGAGACTAGGATTGTACAGTTATCTCCGTTCTGATCTCATTTATGGGCTACACTAATGTCCCGGATTGTGGGTCTAACCCTACTATCTTTACCTATAACATGACAGTATGTATGGTGCTTTCTCTCAGCTGAGCTTACTTGTGGGGCTCATATTCCAACAGGATGGGCAGCTAATGTAGGGAGACTTAGCTTGTGGCCATGAAAATGGGTTCCATAGTAGCAGTGGCGTATTCGAATCCTTCGGGGCGCTTGCTACTGTGGTAGTCTAGTGATTGTGTTTGTCTTTAACTATGTAGATCGGAGTGCGATTGACCCCTTCAATCTTTGAACGGCCCTCGAGAATCAAGGAATCCAAGACCCAATGACAGGAAGATACTTGTTTCCCAATTTTGCAGACTTGAACTTGTGTTGCCATCCCATGAATCAGGAACTGATTACTTCCATTTGTACAAGTAGGCATCTCTGAAGGAGTAAAAAGAACCCGGAGATGTGGTATAAAAGAAGACTGAAAAAACACTTGAATATGAAGTACTTGCTGACCAATATTCTAATCTACATATGTGCAGAGTATACTATACTGATAGTATCAGACTATCAGAATTGCCACTGGCAGTACTATCTATCATAGATATTTCTCATTCTTCGATTTCCAAAGGCAGACCTAGCTGGGCTAATCTATCGTCACGTCATAACTCAATGTTAAACCTACTGCTTGTCAATTGTCGGATAGTCAGTGTAGTGGAAGGCATTGTCCTCGAATGGCCCATAGAAGCGAGTACGATCATAAGGCGCCAAGGGCAATCCCTTAGCCAGACGGTGCACCAAATCCGGGTTACTGATGAAGTAACGACCGAAAAGAAGTCCATCATACTTTCCAGACTCAACAATATTCCAGGAGTTCTTGTCATCAAAACCTCCTGCTGAGAAGAAAGGAGTCTCGCCGAAGATCTTACGGAAACGATCAAGGGTGACGTCCTTCAGTCCCCAACTCTGCAGGAAAGTATCCTTCTCTTCCTCACTGAAGATTTGTTCGAATCGCTGATTTCAAGAGTCAGTTTGATACTATGTTCTCATTCAACTGGTGGGGGTATAGGAGATAGACGAACCGGCTCAACGAAACTGACATAGGAAAGAGCAGGATGAGCCTTCTTCAGACCCTCGCAAAGGTGAGTCCAGGTCTCAAGGCGTTGCTCTCCACGAGCCTGATTGAACAGGCCAAATGGGGACAAACGGATCGACAAGTTCTGTTCGCCAATAGTCTTTGCAACCTCATCCATCAACTCGAGGACAAACTTGCAGCGCTTCTCTGGAGAGCCACCATAGTCATCAGTCCGCTTATTGATATTGGAGCTGAGGAATTGCTCCGGCAGGTATCCATTACCACCATGGATCTCCACGCCATCGAAGCCAATTTCCATGGCTGTCTTGGCAGCGTTGCAATAGTCCTGGATGGTCTGCTTGATATGTGGCACGGACAATTCAATAGGCGGGTGGTTGGCGTATGGAACGGGCTCGGTGGAGCCCACAGGCGGGTGGGAATAGCATTCCTTTGGCGAGTCCCACACACTGGCGGAGGGGCAAACCGCAGGAGATCCGGTCATCTGGGGAATAGTCGCACGGCCAGCGTGCCAGAGCTGACAGAAAATAAATCCCCCCTTTGCGTGAACAGCATCCACGACCTTTTTCCAGCCGTTGGCCTGTTCGGGAGTAAATAGACCAGGCACACCAGGCATACCATTGCTCTGTTATTACCAAGGATCAGAGAGGTTCGAGTTTCAAGACTCCACATAACATAATCCATTTGAACCACTGGTAGCTGTAATTGCGAGCAACAGATGATACAAAAATAGATTCCTTCTCCTTGAGGGAATGGATATACAGTTACATACCTCAAGCGAAGGAGGGATTCCCTCTGAGATGATGAGACCACCCTCGGTAGCACGTTGGCCATAGTATTCGGCAATGAGATCTCCAGGAACCCAAATACGATTAGGATTCTCGGGAGTACTGTTAGGGTTCACAGGCACTCCGCGGTTACGGGTCAAAGGCGCATGAATGATACGGTGGCGGAGAGTGAGGGAGCCATTGGAAATAGTCAAGGGTCGGAAAAGACCCGACTCTTCGCCGCTGATATATTGGATAGTCATAGCGCGGAAAAAGGAACAATAAGATTATGTTATTGAATAAAGAAAAAAAAAGAAAATCAAGAATTGTGAAGAAAGGGATTTAGAACTTCAACTCACACCACAAGCCTTCCAATTCTGCCCCTATTTTCGGGCTCTCGAACCTCCTGGCTGTCAAAACTGTCAACTCGGCTAACCAAAGTTTTAGGGTTCATGTGGAAATCCACTTGTGCCGTCTGGTTAAAACAACGGTGGCAATGAACGTGGGAATGAGACTTTGCTGGCGTGCAAAGACTGCAAATACGAGGCTTGGGGATCCGTAACGCTTTACTCTAATCAGAGAGTGGAGGTCATTCAGTGGAGTCCAAGTGATTTCGCGGAACTCGCGAAGAACTATCTATCGGGCCCCGGCCACGTAATAGAGTCCGACATCCGGGTTCGTTGAACTATATTGCTTCAACAATCAATCAGGATTCGATATCGGAAGATCCTAGTGGTTTAGTGCACTATTGGAGACAAGGATCAATAGTGTTCAACTCCACTATGTGTATGATTTCCGCTTGATTTATGATTAGTTATGACTATCTTTTCGGAGAGCGCCTAAGCGTCGCGGGCTGATACTGCACGGAGATCCGCTGTCAAGGACCTTTATGTGTCCCTGACACCCCGATTTTTCCGTCGTGATCGATTTGGCTGGTTGTACTCCGTATGGGTTGAGTGACAGCTTCAAAATGACTGATGCTCATGCCCCCAAGGATGTTTACCACAAGTTGAACCTCGTGGTGCAATGCCTGTCCATTCCGATCGTTTCTGCGGCTGTTGCCCTACGATTTTACACTCGTTTTAGGTTTAAGCAGCGCTTAGGTGTTGAAGATTGTGAGTTTAACGCACAAACCCCCCCTTTATATCAGATCTTTACTGACATGCATCACAGACACGTGCATTATAGCCTGGGTATGTCTTGCATGACTGGCTTTGAATTTACTTAACAAGTGACTAACTGAGCCTACAGGGTCTGTTTATGGGCTATTGCGGTGTCAGTATTCTTGGTAGGTACCCATCTTCATACAAATATTGAAAAAAAAAATGCTTATGATATTGATTCATTTAGTTGGCCGACATGGCGGAGGATATCATATCGGTGATCTTGAACCGGAGGTGATTATTCAATATAAGAAGTTCTGCTACATCGCCACAATCCTTTATTGTCCAATGGCACTATTCGTCAAAATTGCCCTCCTTTCGATCCTTACTCGAATCTTCGCTCCATACCGCGGCAAAGTGTGGTTTATCTACATACTCCTCGGTGCTCTCTGTGTCTATTACGCTATTGCCTTGATCGTCAAAATCCGCATCTGTTATCCTATTCCCTTCTACTGGCTAGGAGACGAGCTCGAGGGTGGTGGAACATGTCTCGACCAGACCGCTGCCCTAATTGCCGACTCTGTCATTAGTGTCGTTAGTGACATTATCATTCTTGTTCTGCCTTTGCCATTGACATGGTCTCTTCAAATGTCACGTAACAAGAAGCTACGTGTTATGGGTTTACTAGGCGCTGGTGGTTTTGCCGTTGGATTCAGTCTGTATCGACTGGTATTGGTCCTCCGAGATGGCACTTCGCCTGACCAGACTATTGTCTTCATGTGTGTTATTTTATCTGGGTATGTGTTCCCCTTTCATCCGGATGTTCAAGTTATTCATCCCCTAACTCTATTTTCCAGTAACGCCGAAGGTGGCATGGGTCTAATCTGTGCCTGTCTCCCTGTCCTCAACGTGTTACTCGCCCATTATAGAAAGGAGTATTCGTCCCAGAAATACTACAACCAGAGCTCCGAGATTCAACTCGGAGAACGCAAGACCGGAAACACCTCCAAAAACAACTCCCAGTGGGACAAAGCGACAAACTTTGGCGATCAAAGCCATCTCATCTCATTTGCTGGTGCCCCGGAGGCAACGGACTCTATATATAATGATGATGGCATCAGGAAGACCGTTGCGGTGGAACAGACCATCGAGAGCCGGGATAGCGATAGTCGCTAACCTTGGATGTTGCATGAAACCACGAAGAAACATTCTCCTTCTAATCATAAATATTTGTCAGACACCTTTTATATAACTAATCATTTCAATCATTACCAATTTCCTTTTCTTATCAACATTACATCACTTTCAAGTATCCTCGAAAGGGGCTGAAATTATCGTAGAGATGGGTTCGGGTCAAATAAACCCGAGTTATGCCAAAGTCCATCAAGTCCTGCATCAAATCCTGCAGCCCATGATGCATCAATGAAGGGCCATTGGAACATGTCTGTTTCGAAATCAGGATGTCCTAAGATCGCGGACCCATCTCTGGGGAAAACAGAGGCATCGCCTTCAAGACTAGGTGTCGATGCTGGTCTGTGTACGTGATGCGAGCTTTGCGTAGTTCCAGGCTCAGCACTCATTGCCCTTGGTCGAGAACGAATGTCACCATATTCATCGAGTGTACCTGCGAGAGCGAATCTCCTGGGGCTATGCATGCCAGCCTCAGGATGAGTCTGGGAGTTTTTAACAGTTTCGTAAAATCGGTTGGCCTCTTGGACAGTTCGCCACTTTAAGTTATCTTAGTATGTATAGCATGTATTTCAACGGACATGAGGGGGATTTGCTCACCCAGCTCCGACCGACTGGCCAGAATTTACTCAGTCGCTCGAGATAGTTAAGGTTATGACTTTTCTCTTCTTCCGCCCTCTCAAGTCCCCCGGGATAGTGTGCTGGTGCAATAGTGCCGTACATGTTGATATGGGCAGCAACGAATACACTGAAACCAGAGTAAGGTGTCATGACAGCAGCTTCCGAAGTCTCAAGCGCCGAGAGCACTCCACCAATCTTCTGCGCAGCCTCGAAAAGCTGCTTGATGGTATAAGGCTGATACTGGTCATCGTGCGTCGTGTCATGAAAAACATCAGAGTGAGGTTTGAGGTTTGAAAGAAAGCGGTCACGATGCATAAATAGTATGCTTGACTCAATGTCAGTATGACTTGGGGCTTTGTGTCCTTGCTTGAAGCTTACCTCATGAAATAAAGTAGATTGATATAGGCAAATAGTTCTCCATATCCAAGGGAAACTTGTGCTTGAACAGGTGTGTCTGGGTATTGAACCGTCTTGTCTTGAAGTGACCTCCATTCTTCTAACTCTTCCCTAAGTTTTTGCCAGATCTGATGCAATGGCGATGTCTCGGAATCATCCGAAGTTAACGAAGCAAGAGCGCGACGATGTTCATTTGCAAATCTGAGGATTCTCACAAATATATCGAAGCCACGGGTAACAATTGTCAACCCATGCTCGATCGTGAAGTTTCCTGCAAGAGAGCAGTTCTTGTTCATATCAGCAGGCATCAATCTTCTTTCTGGAACCTGATTGAACGTGAAATCACGGTCACTGATTGGAAGAGGAACCGAAATATTAGAGAATGATAGAGCAAAGTGTTGACGGGCCCCCGAGCTCAATTCACAGTCCTGCGCGAAGCAGACCCAGTAGGTGCGGACAAGCTGCTCGTATTGTGTCTGGGAAGCATGGAAATCATGGGGATTGTGCTCCATACTATCGTCCGCCATTTTCAAAAGGGATTGTATCATATAAGTGGCCATTCCTTATACCAACATTAGCAATTAGAATATACGTCAGCCATTGAATGCACTTGAGCGACTTACCGCTGTACATCCAGGCCTGGTATGGGCGTCCCGTTCCCCATTCATAGAATGATATGATCACAAGAGATTGAGCAAGATACAATGAGGGAGCTTCAAGGACGCGGTGTGCGAGATTCTTCCGAGCATAATCAGCGTAGACCTGCTCATCTTCAAGAGCACCATCGACCATGAAACGTCTGCACAAAGATAAGAGGGAAGCAACAAATATCGGATCCACAGATTGGAAATTTGACGATATATCAGAAACCAGGGACGGGTAATGCAGGAAATTTGCGACCGGGAATTTCTTTCGATATGTCTCTACGGCACTTATCACGGTGGCTTGAGGTAAAGACGATATAGGATTCCTCTGGCCGGTAATGATGTCACTGGGAGTGACCGTATTGACGCTGTGATCACTCTCAATATTGGGAGAGACACGAGAAGCTGCTTTCCGCTTCCGTGAAGTTTGCTGTTTCGCATTTCCTTTTGGCTTTTCCAGCCTTGAGGCACGGGGGTCCGTCAAAATGCATTCTTGAGCCTTGATTCTTTGACAGCGTTTGCAAGGTGGACTGCCATCGTGAACACATTTGACTTTGGCCCGTCTTTCCAAATTAGCGAATATATTGGACGTGAAGAAAAGCCATTCACATACCGACAAGCATCACATGATATGGATAGCCTCATTGGATTGATACTATGAGGTAGAGATCGACGATGAGATGATCAAGCACGCCAATGGACGACATGCGGGCTGTCTAGCAGATTTTGAGAATTCATATGAATGAATGTATTCAAATGAAGTTGTTGTTGCCTCCCCGGGACTTTGAGCTTTTTTTTTTTGAAATTGTGCTACCGTGCTAGTAGTAAGGGAGGAGTAACAAGCCAGGGTTTCAAAGCCAAAAGTCAAGCAGCCGATCCCAAGAGTCATGTGATCAACAACTACATACCAACTAGTTCCTTATAGTTTGGCTCTAGAATTGATTGGAAATGAATATGATGGTTTGAAAGCATCTCTCATTAGATTCTATTAATTAATATGCAATGGAATGCGCGATTCCCTTTCTAAGTGGCGAATTCCTTAGTCGCCGCCGTCCACTGTTTCACCCATGCATTGAACTTATCGACCTGCAATTCGTCCGTAGCCCAAGATGTGACAATTCTTACAACCACTTGTCCATCATCTAACTGATCCCAGATGTAGAACCGGAATCGATCCTGTAGTCTTTGTGCTAATTGCTGGGGCATTGTGACAAACACCTGATTTGTCTCCGTTTCCGCTGCCAACCGGTACCCTAGATTCTCGAAATTGGCAGAGATCCTTTCGGCCATGGCATTTGCATGTGTAGCCAATGTGAAAAATAGATCTTCTTTGAACAATTCCATGAATTGAACACCCATAATTCGTCCCTTTGCCAGTAATGCACCGTGCTGCTTAAGATGGAACACGAAGCCTTCAGCAATGGCCTTCTTGACGACGATTGCTTCTCCCATAAGCGCACCGGCTTTGGTACCACCGATCCAAAAAATGTCTGTAAGCTCAAAAATATCGCGTAGAGTCATGTCGTTTTTCTTTGAGCACATAGCTGTTCCAATCCGGGCACCATCCATGAGAAGCAGTAGGTTCAGCTGTTTACATAGCGCAGATAGATTGCTCAATTCACGTTTTGTATAGACTGTTCCAGTCTCGGAAGCATTAGATAAGTAAAGAAGTCGAGGTTTGGCCATATGAGGGAAAAATTGATTTTGTTGCATAGCCTTTTGCAAATTTGTTGTCGTCATTTTGCCATCAACAGCAGGGACGAGAATGAGTTTGTGGCCAGTGGCTTCAATTGCACCGGCCTCTTTGCACGCAATATGACCCGAGTCCAAAGTAATGACGGCCTCATAAGGCCTTAAGCAACTAGCAATGGAAATGAGATTTGCTGAGGTTCCACTGGGAACAAAGAAAATATCTGCCTCATCGTCGGCACAATCGATTCGTTCCCGAATCAATTGTCTCGCAGAATCGGAATATTCATCGTTTCCGTAGGAGACTTGTTGTGTAGAATTTGTTCGAAGTAGAGCTTCAAGAATTTGTGGGTGAGCTCCCTCGCTATAGTCGTCCATGAGACTATATGGAGGAGCACATGTCTCGTCTTGGCAGAGACTGGTTGATGGCATAATGATTCGTTACTCTTGTGTGGGATGATTGGATGTAAAGAAAAGTGTCGAAATACTATTTGAGAAAAGAGAACAATCAAATATTATGTCTGACTCAACTTTGTGGCGATTCGAGTCCAGACTAAATAAAACAGTCAAAATGGGTCGGGAAAGCAAAAGCGACAGTGGGAAAGAATCTCGGGAATAATTGGTTCTTAGTTTCACTATTTGGTTCCGTCACTGCCTATTTCAGTAAAGTGCAGTATTAGAATTACCGCGTTACTGTACAAATTTCGCAGAAGATGTAATCTATCACGTAATACATGTACTAGCCTTATCTAAAATAGGAAAGGCTTGATTCATATCGGCCCGGAGGGACCGGGAATAGGATATATTCCCGAACACAGCCCTTGCACTGCAAGAATAGGTTCTTCTCATGTAACAAGTGGGCCTCAACGTTGGAGAATGCATAATCGCAGAGCATCGCAAGCTTTCTGTCAATTCGGTGTCTCTGTCAAGAAAAAATATATTGAATTGTTGGCATGTAGGCTTGTGGAACTTTGAAACCTCGGAAGTCCGGCGGCATCCTCTAATGTTTCACAAATTATCCCCGCCATACGAGCTTAGACATTGCAAGGTATTTGATATCAACAATTCTTCAGGGATTGCAGCTCTGGCTGGAGTGCTGTATCAAGGTTACGTAGGGATCTCGTGCATATGGAGGATGTCTGCTATCCACGCTTTCCAACGGCTTGTGGAGACAACGGGAATAACTCAGCATGCAGCTTTTGCTGACCTGTCATATACCACAACTTGAAAGGATGTAAGGGAAAGGGAAAGGATAAGCGAATTGATCGGAATATCAACAAGTTCAATGCCAGTTAGAGCTATTTACAAATGAAAGAACGCTTTACCGATGTGAAACATTACTGTGCAATCAACTCCCGCAGACCATGCAAGACAGAAACCCGAAGTATTCCAAGCCAATAATGATGAATTAATCGTCTTCTGACCGCCGCAAACGCGTCTCTTCTTCAGGCAACCCGTCCTCCAATCGAAGGCGCTGATAGAACCGGACTCGCCAACCCCGAATGAGCATGAAGCCAACCATGATGGTGGCCATCATGGCAAGGAGTAGAACGAGAGCGAATAAACCGCCAATGCTACGAACAGCCGCCTGGGCCTTCGAGAGCAGTTGTGTGGCCTTGATGACTTCTGCCTTTGCGGTACCATCCGATGAAGACCCAGAACCCTGTTCACTAGCCTTTTCATCCGCAATGCCATCTCCATTGGGGTAAAGCATGCTAGGATCTTGCGGCTTGGGGAGTTCTCCGCTATATCCCATCCAGCCAACGGCCGTCCAATCGGGAAAGTCGGTTCGGTGGACATTCGACACACCCAAGACATTACCATCGCGGTCTACAGCCTCGGCAGTGACCCAGTCCAAGTAGCCGCGGGCGATGTACATAGACTCGAAGTCCTGTTTCGTCACGTTTCCGATGAAAACAGGATTGTCGAATTGGGTTTTGCGTGCATAGAATCTCCAAGTATCCACCTCTGTGGCTCCATTCCAGCTAACCCAGATGGTAGTGAGGAGATTCGTCTCGTCCGTACCGTGAACCGAAGCTACCATGTCCGGGGGAATGGTGGGACGGCCGGTAAATTCGTATTTATAGGCGCGATAGTTCGAATAACGAGGAGAAGTGAAACGAGCGGACATGGCCAGCTCACCATTTTCAGTGAACTCTGAAATGTAACCGCCCTTGCTCCAGCAAACGAACATGTTCTTGTTAGGAAGAACCTGTGCGTTTCCACGAAGGCGAGTTAGATCACCATCGGGCCGGTTGTAGCGTTGAAGAACCTTAGCTGTCATAGGAGTCGTTCCAGTTTCGATTTCAATGATCAAAGCCGAGGAAATATCCTCCTCGCTGAATTCTTCGTCCGATGCATTGTTGAGTAAAGAAATAATATGATGAGTTCCTTCCGAGTAAAGGAATTTGGCGTCATGTTGCTTGGAGAAGATAAAATCTTGCTGGAAATCGCCATTGTGCTGGCCGCCCAATCGCCACATAATACGGCCGTCGGCACCGGAAACCAGATAGATAGTGTTGGTAAATCGCATGGAGAGTAAGTAATCACCGGCATTATTCTTGTCGACTGAGTTTATGTGTACGTAGTCCCACCCAGGATCTCCTTCCGCGGGGGACCATTTGGAGTAGTGAACGGTCTCGGCCAGCGGGACCTGATCATATGATTTCCATTCGTGAAGAACCTGAGCAGTCGTGAGGTCTAGCTCAGCGAATCCACCCACTTCCAAATGCGTTTGTTCAGTAGGACGACCAAAGTCAGCCAGGGAGATCTCATCTGTCGTATAGGTGGTGACGACGGCTGTCTCGCCATTTTTGAGGACATTGAATTCGTGGATATCGAATAATCCAAGATCCTTTCGAAGCGGGACTTTTCGGATAACCTCGAAGTTGGGGTTCATAACCAACCCATAGCCTCTGTGTGTGTCATCGAAAGTGTATTGTTGAATGAGTGAAATATGGGTTTCGTTGCCGAAGCTACTGATGCCTCTGAAATCGAAGACATTGTGGTTATCAAACATCAGGGAACCGGTCCACACGAGACGCTTAAGCAAAAGTTGGGGTTAGCGCATACACATTCATTGCGGACAAGGCGAACGTACTCCATCCTGATCATAGATATGCGGGCCAACCTGGAATGGCTCGAAGACGCTGGTCGGACTATCGGGCGCGATGTGCAGATAGGGTGAGACAAACCAATAGCCTGGGGCCGCGCGATCTCGATCAAGGTGTTCGATATCGAATTTGACCGCCTTAACATCCGGCAACTAATGGGATGACGCGATATTAGTCTGGGGTCGTCTCATCGAGTGGGATTGCGCACAACTTACGGTCTTAAATGACATCAAATCATCATCCGTGTGTTCCCAGGCAGCCACTCTGTGCAAGCACGAGAGGAGCAGCAGACCGGACCAGATCATCATGGCGGGGGAGAACGAGAGGAAGGGAAAAGAGCGACAGGTTTAGAAAGGAGCGGCCATGGAAAAGAAAGAATGTTTGATGAAAAGGGACTGACAGTCGCTGGCCCAGATAATTCACAAAGCCAGGCACGCCGGGTGACAGGGATAGGGACAAGAGGACTTAGGCTTCGCGCGACGGAAGACAAAAAGGGCCGATCTGGCCCTGGTCAATCACAAGTCACTAAATGGTGAAACGAGAATTTGGTGGGTCCAACAGGGGGCAGCGGGACACCAAGCATTTTGGAGGTGATGACGCGGGGCGGCAAAGAGGAGTCTTGGCAGGTCCAGAAACGCGTACCCTCTCGTTGACAGATCATCACGATGACCTTGGCTGTTCTGTGCTTGTACTGTCTGTACACTATGTGGCTCAATCAGTCCAGTCTGTGATCCGTACGGAGTATTGTCGATGCAATTGATCCACAAGGTTCAAATTAGTGTCTATCCCAGCCCCATCTCGGCACTTCTTGTCAGCGGCCCCAGAAAGTCTCACATTTAGGGTCTTTCGGAGTTGGTGTGTTCGTACTCAAACGAAGGCCGCAAGTAAACTCCCTGGATAGCGGAGGTTTGCAATGGTACTTCGTATACAAAAACGAGATTAGTGGAGTCGAAGTGGCGCAGCAACAGAATCAAATCAAACTGGCAGAGGACAACTTTGGGAAGAGTGACGAAGATCAGGGATGTCGATCATCGGCTTGCCAACCACGTGATATCACCGTCTACATACAGTACAGACAATACAACATGTATTCCTTACTCTGCAGTGAAAAACTATTTGAGAAGTCGTTTCGCACTGTAAGATCATGACAAGTTATGTAGATCGGTAAATGTCATGAGCTCACAGATCAACATGCAGGGGTGCATTCGTCAATCTGTGGGGTTTGAGGGGCTACTCCTGTTGCATGATGTGTTAGGGCTGATTATCAAGGCTGAAATTGCGATGAGCCTCATGTCTGCAATTCTTCGAGGCCATGCATAAGAGTAGCTATTGAAAAGTAAATATTTACATATTGACCTTGGAAATGAATCCGGGTATATTTAGCAGAATATAGGCCATGCCTTACGCTCCTTCACCTCATCCATCCAACTATGCAATGGATTTCGCCGTGCCCCCATATGATACCCATAGTTCTTTTGCCACAAAGCATTCATGATACATCTAGCCGCCTGAAAAGGAGGAAGTTGACATTTCTGCTCCGACTTTTCAACCAAATCCAAAATAGCGGTTCGTTGAGCACTGGTAATTGACTCACACCCAGCCATGAAGATGGGCCACATGACCCCGGGCCCAGTATGATCCACTACCACCAGTTCGTTGTGCAAAGCTTGCAATGAGTGGATCACAGTATTTACTTGATCTTGCAAGATTCCAGGGTGTACCCTGCGAACCCTTCTGTAGAAGAATATTACAAGGCCTGCATTGAATGCCCGAAATACATTTGCGTAGGCCTCCGGATATACTGAAGATTCGGGACTCTCGTGCTGGGAAACGTAACTGTGAATAACACCCTCAAGACGATCTCTCCTTTCCTGTAAGAAATGAGAAATCTTGGAGTCCACCTGAATGCCCGAGGCTCGGGCAGCTCTGACTTTTTCCATGACATTTGCGAGGCGGGTTGTTTGTGAGACTAGACTCAGCCACGTCTCTGAGATACCATAGACTTGCTTGGCAAGTGTTGCAGCGGACTTTCTTGAGTCATGAAGATGTATGTCCGGAATATCTTTTCTAGAGTCCTTCGGTGAATCGATATCAAGGTCATTATCTGAGTGTTCCATTGAAAGAAAGTCATCAAGCTGAAGATTCCGGTCGTTTGTGGGTTGAGGGGGGCTTCCCAGTCCACCTGGTCGGCATTCCTGAATCTGATGATTCAAAGCATATATAAACTCCTTCGAAGCTCTGAAGTCTTGAAGGACGTAGGTACTTTCGCCTACGATCCTCAGCCACGTGTAGACGTTTACCAGCAAGCGGCTTTTATGTGAGACTTTTGGCTTGTAGATTCCTCGCCGTCGCAAGAGTGTCTCTGCTTCCAAAGTAAAGCGCCTCGCATCTTGGGGTTTGCCATTGAAGTTCTGTACATTCATTAGATGCTGAGATTCTTGCGCCTCTCCTGGCAAGTACAGGTTGTACGTACCGCCGCCTCGATCATTCCGCAAATTGCCATCGTTCGATCCTTATATTTTGCTTTAAGTGCACCGAGTGGCTCCTTCAAAAATGCGGATGTATGTTGGTTGGCCTCATTGTATGCCACATTAGCAGATTGCTGCCAATGATTCTGCTGGTCATGATCATCCGAAGTTGGTGCTGGCCTCATTGAAAGGAAAGCAGCAGCACAAGCAAGCAAGCTATATAGATTTGCCTGTCGAGCATGACTGACATCTTCTGGTTCTAGAATAGTAAGTTCCCCAAGCGTGATGAATGCAGCTGGTACATTCATTATACACCAGGATGCCTTTTTACCGAATGGAACGATTGTCAACTGGGGGACAACATGCTTCTGGAAAACGTGCAACAAATATGGAGCTTCATTCAAAATATCACCATGGGTGTTTAGGCTAGTCAGCGTCATTTGCTGCGGAAAGGCAATCTCTCTCTGTGCAGGCCCCGAAGGGGCATGGATTGCTTCAGGTGTCAGGTCAAGCGTGGGTGGGGGAGATATGTTGCATATCCTGTCGTCGTACGTGAGCCAATCCGGACATGTTGAGAAGTCAGGGTAACTCGTCAGATCCAAAGAAAAATTAGATGTTATGCCATATAAGTCATCATTTAGCCCGAATATATCAGACCATTGTAGCAGATCACCGGTGAGCTCCGGTACGGGAAGGTCTGTCGAGGGATGCGATCCCCTAGTCGGCAAGATATTTTCTGTAAAAGAGTTCCTGTGACCCATGCTCACAGTAGCTTGCTTAGAAGTACCTTCAATGGACAAGCAATTCATTTCTTGATCATTGCGATTGAAGTTCAGGACTGCGAAGGGGCCGAACCGAATATCGTCGAATGAGGAAGCCGGTGTCCCATACGATCTGGTGTCAATCTCCTCAATGGTCGCATCGACGGAGTCCGAGAAAAGATCTTTATTCAAGACATCTCCCATAGAAACTCTCGATTGCTCTATTTACGAAAGCCTTAATATCAGCCAACTAAACCATTGGAAAAGTCGCATTAAATTCCACTGCTTTGTTGTTACCAGAGTATAAGTGGCGTCTCATTCCATTCCTTTTTATATGCTTTCCTTTTGCCGACGATTTGTCTCTAGGAGTTGAATGTCCATTTTCTGACATCCAACGCACATCACTTGAAAATCCTTCGCAGTCATGTCCTGTTAATGCGCATGTTTTGCATGTTGGTCGTTGCTGATCGCATTTGATGTGTCGACGTCTGCATGTTGCGCAAGCTCCGAGTAGATGCGTTCGGCGGGGTTTTGATCGACGAGCCATTGTGACAACAACCACCTTGGGAAGGTTCGGGCACCTTGTTGTATTCCTTATTTATGATGAATATTGTAAATGTGTAAATCAAAAGACTAGAATGTCTTTTTCTCTTCTTCTTTGGCTGCTTAGCATTACAAAATCAGGTGATCGGAATGACTTGCCTTCCCAATTTCCCCCGCAAATCGCAGCTTTCGTCGGTGGATTTTCTTATCGCCTCATTCTTATCAGCGTGCTTCCCTAAAAATCCACTTCCCAAGTAGATTTTTAGGAATAGATAGGAGGAATTCGAGATTCAGAATATTAATAGCTCAATGGTATCATCAACACAGGTTTACTCGCTAAGATCATCCCACGATATTGAGCCTACGAATTGCCCAGTCCGTAGGCTCAATCCACCAGTTGGTGCTACTCGTACTTGAAATTAAATGGTTTTCGTATCAAATTGATATATTTTTTAGATCGTGTTTATAAAGCTAAATACCAGACCAATTCCGAGTTGACTTGATCGCTGTCCATAAAATATTCTAAGATTGATCATAAAATCAAGCAGACAAAGGCGAGGTAGCCTTGCGAAGACCCAGCAATGTCTTCACATGCTCAAACTTCAGATCCTTATTCTGTGACCATGCTAACAGACCTGCTGTCTTAATCATATTCTTAATCTGTCTTCCATTCAAAGGAACCGCAGCAAGAGAATCCAATTGATCTTCCGAGAAAGGTTCTGTCTTGACAGAGCGAGAGAGGAACTGGTTCCAGACGTGGCGTCGCGATGTAGTGTCGAGTTCCTTGTATGTCAGAGATACATGGATTCGAGATTCAAAGGCTGGATCAATTTCCTCGGCGCGATTGGTGGTAAGAAATAGAATACCCTCGTAGTACTCCAGCATTCGGAGGAAAATAGAAACGAGCTCATTTCGCTGCAGGTCTGTTGTTGTACGTGCCTCCATAAAGACATCTGCCTCGTCTAGGAGGAGTACTGCACCCCACTTGGGAATCATGCGAAGGATATTCTTCAATTTCCTTTCGACGTCATCTGCATTACTGCCCAGATCACCGGCACTCATTGTGTAGAGAGGGACTTGCATCACCTCTGCGACACTTTCTGCTGTCATGGTTTTACCAACACCAGGAGGACCACTCAACTGCATAATGATACCACGGCCCTTACCCTGAATAACATCGTCGAAAGAATCCGCAGATTTGGACTGCGCTTTGGCAAATGCTAGGATAAGGTCTTTGAGATTTTCTTGTTCCTTGGGGAGAACAAGAGAATCAAAGGCATCTGTGTTCCAGTGAATATCCGAAGAGCAGTCGAGATAGAACATCAGCCATTCCTTATCTTTAAGTGAATAGCCATAAACAGCAGGCGACGCGACGAGGTGATGTTCTTCGGTGAGTTGATCTGGGACCGAGCCCCAGATATTAACGGTCTCATGGGGATGGAAAACGTTGAAACCCTCTGCGTCAATGATAATTCGGCTTTTGACATGATACTTCTTCTTTTTATTGTCATCCAGGAAACCAATGGCAGTACCTTCGTATTGCTTATAGTGGTATCCCTTGTGCTGTTCCCAGAGCTTTCCACGAGCGACCAGACTCTCGCGAATCGCCTCTTTCTCCGGGTGGTATCGCAGAGGGAAAGCAGGTAGACAAGTGATAGGAACAGTACCAAGGAAAAGAGGAACTTCATACTCAGTATCGCAATAACCAAATTCATCACCATCAAATTCGACAAATTTGCCATCAAGTATAATTGACTGTGTGCGGCAGTTAATACGATCATTGACGAAGAGAGATGCGTGCAGACGGCCTGAAATTTTGGCGATGACAACATCATCTGGCTCAAAAATTGTCCAGAGAAGTGGGTGAGTAATGACGCCGTTGCGAACCAGGTCCTTCTTTCGTGCAAGGACATCACGCAGCTCTTCTTCCAGAATCTTGTATAAAAGATCCACATGCTGTTTCGTGGTCTCGTCCAAGTCCTCGGCTGCACGAGCTTTTAAGAAATCCTCCCATCTGTGCACGAGAGGCTTGAAGGGAGCGGTGAATTCAAGACGTTCCAATGTTGCAGTAACTCCGGGATATCCCTCCAAGACTTTACCGAGGAAAGTCTTGAGAAATTCACTTTGGATAACGATAGAGTGGATGGATAGACTCTTTCGTCCGTCGTAACACTTCACATTTCGGACGATCAGTGCATACTGAGCCGACTCCGCGTCCTCTGCAGGGTCGACGATGGTCTCAGGGAGTTCTTTCGACCATGATGTCTCATCGTTCTCGTCGGGCTTGGTTTGATAGACGTTATGTACACCGCAAAGTGTACCGGGGCTCGCATATTTGACTTCTTCGGCTTCTGATTCTGATTCTGCTTTAATGTATTTTAGAATTGGGCACATCATGAAACATTCAAATTTGGCGAGTAAAACACACCTGGTGTATCTGCGTCTTTGGTGACGGGTTGTTTAATTGTGTTTGGGGCCTCAGCCACGTCTGGGGCATCTGAATTAACCGCCATTGTTGATGAATGTCTGCTTGATGGTGGGTATCTTGGATCTTAGATAGTGTAGAGGCAAGAGAGAGGTGAGGTCGAATATGAAATAGTAATGAATAGTTGAAAGGTAGAAGTGAGATTCAAAAGACAAGCTGCTGAGGTCTAATATTTATACCCAAATATCATCAGGTTAGTCTGCATCTGCCTATAAGCCATCGATGCCTGATTGAACTTTGCATCAACGGAGAACCAACAAGGTCTCCGACTGAAAAGAGGATGAAATGCAGTCAGTTTCAAGTTTGAGATCTGAGCTTGACGTGGCTGTTATACCCCACCGCATCCTTCTAGGAGGAATATCATCCAGTCAAAAGCCTTTGATTGTCCCAACGAGCCTCATCCCTGAGTCAAAAAGCGCTACGACCGATCAGATGCATAAACCCGATGAAGTGTCCGAAGCATGTCAGCCTTGTTGTTGAAGTGCCGATCATCCTAGTATCACCAATAAGGCTGTGAAGAGCAGGATTGGACCCGCTAATTTGTGAGTCAATCAATCTGCAAGACCTTCGTGCCTATCAGCCTCAAGCCTCTGGGAGGCTTGAGGCTGATATCCATATCTGCAATGGATTGCAGCCTTTTTGAATGCATTCAGCTTGATAGTTGGCGGATCATGTAGTGTCTCAGAAATGTTTAGTTTGATTCAACACAGTGTCTCACTAAATCACTTCGCCTCATCCAAACTAAATACAATTGATATTTATTTTTCTGTATTCTTCTCATAAAATCATCGCTCTCAAAATTGCAAAATGCCGAGAAAAAAAAAAAAAGAAAAGGGAAACCGGAAAGTAATAACAAAGTCTATGATCTTTGCAGACGTCTTCACACCAACAACTCCTATACTTGCTCGCCTATAGTATATGATGAAGACCGATCTTACTCAGTCTTGAAGGCGAGCAGGCGAGTCTTAAGAGAATCTTGAGTCTCTTGAATATCCAATTCACGCAGGACACCAGAGCCGACATCGTAGATCAGACCGTGGACCTGAAGACCGCGCTCTTGAATGGCGTTCAGAACGGCACTCTTCTGAGTGACAACGCTAAGACCTTCGCGGACATTCAGCTCCACCAGCTTCAGAGCAGCCTCCTCAGGAGACAAGGACTCAAGCAGGGCCAAGTTACGCTCGCGCACCTGTCGCAGAGGCAACAACCACGGGTCCAGAATACCCAACTCCTTGTTACCCATGGCGGCGGCGACACCACCGCAAGAGGTGTGACCGCAAACGACAACGTGCTTAACCTGAAGGTGCTTCACAGCGTACTCGATGACAGCTCCAGAGCTCAGATCACCGGGGTGCATAATGTTGGCGATGTTGCGGTGAACGAAGACATCACCGGGCTGGAGACCCAGCATGCTAGTCTCAGGGCAGCGAGAATCGGAGCATCCTAACCAGAGAATCTGAGGTTTCTGGCCAGTAGCGAGGGTCGGGAAGAGGTCAGGGTGATCACGGGCGGTACTGGCAGCCCAGTCCTTGTTCTGGCGCAGACCATCGACGTACTTGTCTGTTTGGAGGCCAGCCCTGTTAGTTTCGCGATCGGGGGAAGATTTGTGACTGGCGCATGAAAGAGGAGTAGAGGTCGAGAAAAAAGAGACGCGAGTGAAAGACGGGGATAAATTCGAAGAGGATTGACTCGCAAGATTGCGAGTCACGGCATTTGCATTTCTTGCGATGAAGCCGGATTGTCGGGCCAATCCTGCAAGATTCATGACGAACGGTGGGGGGAAGAGGAGGGGGGAAAATAGAGGGAGGAGGGTCCAATTAAATGAAATTTAATCAATTTTGGTGTCTCACTGCCGCCAAAAGTACAGAGCCGAAAAATAGAGACTTTTCCTCTTCCTCTTCTTCTTCTTCTTCTTCTCTTTTTTGTCTCTCCGGACTTTTCGGAGCGTGTGAGGTTTTGCAGAAAGTGAAGATGGCGTGGGAGGAAAATGTTGGGGGAAAAGGAAAAAAAGGTGAAGGGCAAAATCGGAGAGGAAGAGAGTCCCGCCAATTTTCAGCGAGTCATTCATTCAGTGCACGTACCTGAATCCATACTGATTTAATGATGAGAGACGGAGAGGGAGAATAAAAGACAGCAAAAATCCAATGAAAAAATAAGAAAAGGAAAAGGTAATTGTTGACTGAACTGGGAGGAAAGTCGGAAAGAAAGAGAAGAAGTACTTCTAAGGTTGGGGCAAAGTTGTCCGAGGGGAAAACGGCGAGATCGGCGGACTTCGCATTTTCGTTGACCGGCGAGATGCTTCGAGTTGGGGGGTTTTTATTTTGTACCAACCAATTACTTTGGGATTTAGGAAGACATCCTCTACTAATTATTAAAAGTTACGTGTTTCAACTATTGTAATGGTAAGTAGAAAAAGGCATTGACATGCTTCTTGCATTTCTCGTCATACAAACTATTCATCATATGCTTTTTACACCTTTGCGGTGTGCTTAAATATAGAACTCTATCAAAATCTTTCATGAAAAGAAATATTTACTGTTCAAGCAGCTTGAACTACGCGGCTCCACCACGGCCACCAACACCTAACAGCGTCTTCTTCTGCTCCTCGGTAATACCTGCAGCGGGGAGTGGGCGTGCTCCGGTAAGAGTCGGAGGAGGGAGGAAGCCAATCTCGACCAGGTATGAAGCATACTTGCCAACCAGCTCCTCGGTGACACCAGCTCCTGCAGAGACGTCAACGCCAGACCACACCGCATCGGCCTTCAATGCTGCAGCCGCATTGCGATCATCCAGCTCAGGAGCCTTGGTATTGGCTGGAAGATCATTCGTGACGAAGTGGTAAAGGGGCATCCTGTGAGAAGCGAGATTAGCTAGTTGCACTCTGAACTTCAGGGAGCAGCATCGAAAGAAGTAATGGGGGGTGGAAGGAGGAAGAGGGTAAAGAAGAAAAGACAATAAAACTTACAAAGCATGCTGAGAATCCTTATCGTCGTGCTGACCATCATTGACATACTGCTCAAGGGACATCGCCCAAGGCACGTAATCAACCTGAGGAACGTCATAACCGTATAGCTCAAGTGCACCCAGGAATTGATTGAAACGAAGACGAGGGTGTCCGGTGACGTGAGCAACGCCAACAGGGCTGCGAGGTGGGTGGAAAGCAGTGGCAATGACAATTCTTGCCACATGGTCGCACGGCACCATGTTGACGCTGTTGTTGACTGAAAGTAAGGGTTAGCATTAATCCCTTGCATCTTCCATAAACAAGACTTACTGTTGGGTCGTGCATTCAATTGAATACATCCGCGGAGCATACGAACGAGGAAATCATCCGTGTTGGTCACAGCAGTGTTAGAATCACCAAGAACATATCCGGACCGGACAATAGTTCCGCGCAGACCACGACGACCGGCTTCACGGACAAGATATTCACCAGCCCACTTACTCTGGCCGTAACCAGTGCCCAGTCCAACGGCGCTGCCCTCCATATCATCCTCCTCGCTGACGCCGTTACCACCCTCGGCAATGCTGCGCTCGGAGAGGTCTACATAGTGATCCTTGTCCAGAGCACTGGTGGAACTGACAAAGGAAAGTTGCTTGGCTTTTCCAGTAGCGCACAGCTTCAGAGCATCGATAGTACCCATAACGTTGGCGGGTCGCAGAGTCGAATAAGGGTAGACCCAGTGCACAAGGGCACCGTTGTGGATAACAGCGTCTACCCGGTTAGCCAGATCATCCCAAGTAGCCTGCGAGAGTCCAAATTGGGGGCTGCCAAGGTCACCGCAGACGGCCTGGAGTCTGCTGGTCCAACTCTCGTCCCAGAATCCATAGGCACGGCAAGTAGAGCGGATTCTCTCGAGGGCCTGCTCATCGCTCTTAGCGCGAACCAAGGTGACAACCTTGGCCTCCGGGGACTTTCGAGTGATAAGATCCCGTAGAATGTGAGCACCCAGGAAACCAGTGGCACCGGTAAGGAAGATAGTAGGCTCGCTGGCAAGCATGGGCTCGGTACGGGTAGGGAAGCTTGCGGGCAGCTCATTAACCAATTGCTTAGCATCCTTCGAGTACTCGTCATTCGGTTCGTTCGCCGTGGCGGCAGCGTTGTCGCTTGTAGCAAACGACTCCGAATCAAGCAGCTTATCGATCTCATTCGCGAATCCCTTGAGTGTCGGGCTGCGGAAGATTGCACTCATGCTAATGTCAAGAGCACGCCACTGGCGGCGCAAATCGAAGAACATCTGCTGGGCGAGAATACTGTGACCACCGAGATCGAAGAATGAATCGTCGGGTCCAATCATGCGAGAAGTGACATTGGGAATACGCTTAGCCCAGATCTGAGCCAGGGCCTGCTCAGTCTCGGAGAGGGCTTGCATGGCAGAGGAGCGGCGACGCGGGGCGGCAGCACTCAATTCGGCGGTATCAGGGAAAGGCAGAGCAGGCTTGTCAATCTTGCCGTTGGGGTTCAAGGGCATGCGCTTGAGAGGAATGATGACGGTGGGAACGGCATAAGCAGGGAGCTTGCTGCGCAGGTGATCGCGAGCGTCATCGCGGAGGGGACGGAAACGACGGAGCAAGCCAACCATGCCATCAGCAGAATCATCATCCTGAAGACCTTTGCTTTCGAGCCACTGGGCCCATTTGTTCATGTCGGGCACGAAATAACTGACCAAGGTGGGCTCTTCGAACTTGTCACGTCGAACCAAAGTCACGTTCTCACGGACCAGAGGGTGACGGGAAAGATGAGTATCAATTTCACCAAGCTCAATTCGGAATCCTCTGATCTTAACTTGGCTATCAGCTCTGCCGGAGCATTCCACATCTCCAGTAGGAGTGTAACGACCAAGGTCACCACTGCGGTAGAGGCGGTCACGAGGACCAACGTAGAACTCTCTCCATGGCTCATTCTTGGACTCGGCCTTATCTTTCTCAGCCCAGACCTCGGGCTTAACGAACCAGTTGGTCAAGAACTTGGCGGCATTGAGATCCGGGGTTCCCAAGTATCCTTCGGCAAGACCAGCAGCACGGACGTAGATCTCACCAACCTCGCCGATTGCACAGATGCGGGTGGGGTCGTAACGGTTGACGACAAGCATCTGGACATCGAGCATACCGTGACCGGCAGGGATCACTTCCTTCATTGTATCGAGGAATCCTTCTTGGCTGGAGTAACTAGGGATCTCGTAGTAACTGACAGCACGCTGGGTCTCAGTAGTTCCGTACATGTTGACAATAGCAGTATTCGGGGCGAGGCCTTGAAGAGCCTTGCAGTCTCTCTTGATCAAAACGTCACCGACGAAGAAGGCATGGTGAAGAGCGGGGAATTGGGCAGAGGCACCGCCGACCAGAATCTGGCCCATGGCCGGAGTAAGATGGGTGACAGTAGCACCGTAGTTCTGCATCCACTCAGCGAGCTTCTCGTTTTGGATATCCTCCTTAGCAGGCACCAGTAGCTGTGCACCCAAGAACAAAGGTGTGAAAATATCACGCTGGATGGGATCATGAGCAATGCCACTGAGCATGGTGAATTTCTCGTCCGGTGTCAGCTTGAATGTCTCTGACATCCAAGGGAAATAGTACGCCAGAGAGAAGTGACGGCCACGGACACCCTTGGGACGGCCCTCTGAACCCGAAGTAAAGGAAAGAGTTGGCGTAGAATCGGGACCGACGACAACGCCGACAGGCTTGGACTTGAGCTCAACCTCCTTGGCGAAAACATCCTGACCGTTGACAGAACCACCAGTGAGGGTCCCGTCATCATGAAGAGCAAGGGCAGGAATTTCTGTCCGAAGCTCCAATGTCTCGTTAATGAAAGTTCGAACAATATCTGACAGCTCGCCAGCGTCCTTGGTAGCCTTGGCGATGTTAATCAACGCGCGGGGGCGAGCAACATCCAGATAAATGTTTTGGCGCTCTGGTGGGTAGGCTGGGTCAATGACAGAGAATGTAGCGCCGGCCTTCAGAATACCCATGACGGCAACCACGAGATCCACCCCACGGTAGGCATATACCATAACAACCTCGCCTCTTTGAATTCCAGATTGCTTGAGGTGGTGACCCAGGATGTTGGAGGCCTCATTGATCTGCTTGTAGGTGAATTCACGCTGGGCTTGGTCACTCGACTTAGTTTCCACAACACAGAGCTTCTCAGGGTGCTTTTCCGCATTTGCAGCGAAGATATCATGGATAGCACCGCGGAACTTGGACCAATTTAGGTCTCTTGTAGGATCGGGCAGAAGAGCCTGCTGGTCCTCAGTCATAAGATCGATGCAGCCGACAGCGTCCTCGGCGGTGGCCTTGCCAGCAATTTGGGCCAATTGTTGGAGAATGGTGGCAATACGAGCACTCGAGAATAGACGCTGGTTATAGTAGGCACCCAGTTCGATCTCCGATGACGATCCAGTTGCGGCGACATTGATCACCAGATCGGTACTTTCGAATGTGTTGGCGGGGTACTCCTGAGAGGCAGCGGGGGCATCATATGCGGCGAAGCGGAAGAGAATGGGAGTGTGTTCAGAGTTAGACTTGTCCTGGATGTACGAGCGGAGGCTACCGAGAGGGACAATTTCCGAAGCACCTTCTTGGAATGCCTGTGAAATTATCATATTAGAAAGAACCATTGGAGAGATATAGATGCATACATACCTTGTCAACCTTTGCGTAAAGTTGACCAAAGCTCTCAGATGCATCATAAGGTACACGAAGGACAAACGGACGGCCATCATCGCCCACACTTGTTCCGACGGCGATATCCTCATCGCCGGTCAAACGAGCAACCAGAATGACCAAAGCAGTCAAAAAGACTGTGAAATCGGAAGAAGACGAGCCAGAAAGCTTCTTCAAGGCCAATTGGGTCTCCTGGGGCAGTTTGATAGATTCAAAAGCCTCGATGGCCCGCTTGCCATCCTGTTGAGTATCAGGGTAATCGCGAGTCAATGGTGAAACGGTGAGATTGCTCAGGCGTTGGGACCACCTTTCCAGGCGATCCTGCAACGAAGCTGCTCCCACAGCCATGATTGATAGCTGTATTCAATTACTTCGCGGGAGCTTGACAAGAAAGAAAGAAAGGATGAGTCAAGCATGTCTCCGACTGCCGGGGAGGGGCACACACTGAGAAAATCCGCTTTGGCCGGGATCGGCCTGATGTGATTGGTCCGCCTGCCTTCCCCCACACAATTATTTCCCACTCACCGCCTTTGGGGGGGGGGGGGGGGGGGGGCGGCTGCCTGTGCGGCGTTGGGTGGGGGGGGGGGAGTAGTTAACTATATTATGAGTATAGATGAGGAACGTTGATGAATTGAATATTTAATAATTCATGACTATATATGGTGCAGACACCTGAATTTTCTCTCGTCTCTTTATCTCAATATTATCTTGATTTAATAGTATATATCAACCATTACCATCACTATGGAAATGTACTGTGGTGATGCAATGGATGAGTCAGCCATTTCTGCCTGAGGCGCACAACAGGCTCCTGAATCGTCACTCATCGGCATCAGGAGAGAGCTGGGTTTGCATCTGACATCATTGGCTAACTCCAAGCCAGGAAGCTATCGTGAGTCCATCCGATCGCATCAATCATTCCGATGGAATAATTATATTTTATCTTTTGAATTGCGCAGCCTCATCGCCAAGCTTAAGAGCGCGTCGTCAATCGTTGTATTCTACGGCGCAATAGCAAGAAGGCAGCATTGCAGGCGAAGCTGTACAACTTCCTCCCCATCCTCTCAAATAAGAGTATACAGAAGATTGATTGCGCGTCGGAGGAGTTGAAAAAATGATTCCCCACCGAAGCACAGGGCTGTTGGCCATCATTGTTTTTGTTGCCCTATTGCTATTTATGTTCTCCTCGTCCCCCGTTCCCGAACCCGAACCTGTCGCCGAAGGAGAAAAGGGGAAAGACAATCAACAACCTACAGGGCCACGAAAATTTCTCTCGGTTCCTCAACTACCGTCGCTGCCCGAAATTCACTTACCGTCTTTCCGTCCCCCTTCGCACGAGGCGCCTCCAGAACAAACAAACAGTACAAGCGGCGAGTCGAAATGGTTCTCGAATTGGGAATGGCTGAACCCATTCTCCTCGGCAATTACCTTGGAAGAGGATCGATCGGTGCTTCCACCCTTACAAGAGCGCCGCGCAATTTATACTTATTATAACCCCAAGTATAATCCTAAGAAATTTTCAGGAAATACCTGGAAAGACAACCAGAAGGCCGACGCGGATCTTCTTGTAGCTTGGCGTCGTGCCTGGTATGCGCAAGGATTCCGTCCCGTGGTGTTGGGACCTGGAGATGCGATGAAGAATCCTCACTACGAGCTAGTGCAGAAGCTTCACTTGACTCCGGAAATGGAAAATGAAGTGTTCCGCTGGTTGGCATGGGGTCACATGGGAACAGGTCTACTTTCCGATTTTACATGTTTCCCTATGGCACGCTACGACGATGAACTTCTTTCCTCTCTGCGACGAGGTACCGAGCCCGAGGTTATCATCCGATTCGAAAATTTCCAGGGTGGTCTATTTTCAGCAGAGAAGCACCGCATTGACGAGGCGATCGATGTTAGTGTGAAGAAGTTGGCCGACAAATCTACGTCGCTCTCTGACTTGATGCCCGTGGAACTGTTCAAGGTGCAGCAGCCTAGCGCTCTAGCATACTATAAGGGCTCCAGCATCAACTCTCGCTATCCTGAAGTGCATGAGAAGATTAGCCAAAACCCTGCGAATGGTCGGTCTGAGCTTGTGAAGCTGATCAATGCCCATCTCCATAACACCTTTCAAAACGCTTATCCTGCGGGGTTGGCTGTTCTCAAACCTTTTCCCCAGCACACGACAGCTTTGGTGGAGCCGGCTCTGCGACTGGCTAAAGCATTAATCCAATGCCCCGAGTCTCCTATGCCTGGATCGTGTCCACCAAATCTGCCAGAATGCCGGCCCTGTGGCTCTGCGAAACAACCCATGCGGATCAGCCAGCCAGCCAGTTTTAAGAACACTCCTTTTCTTTTCACCATCGGTACTCTGCCGCATCCCTACACTCTCGTTACTCTACAAAAGAGCTCTGAGGATATAACTGTTCGAAGCATTCGCCGTGAGACTGAAAGAGACCCATGGGTGACGGATGTCACCCGAGACAATCTTGGCGAAGATGGGCAAGAACTAAGTGCCTCATACCGAGGGGTGATGTTCAAACAGTTTGTCGCTGGAGAGCAAGCCGTTGCGAACTCTCTTTGGATGACTGTTGAATCTCTTCCCGCAGAGGCAGGTCAAAGTCTTCCATCAGAGCTCCTGGATGAGTTTGAATGGCAATTTGGCTTCAAGATCCCTCGCGCAGGCACCATTGACCCCAACACCGCAGGTGACAAGGAAAGCGTACAGGATAAGACCCCTAGTCAACAAGGTGTCTCTCGCGAATACGACCTGATCAAGAAGGCCCGAGAGGCCATCAAGAGCCAAGATCCTAACCGTGTCAACATCAAGGCTGTCTCCGAAGCTTGGAATATGGCGGACACCGAAGTGTGGCGATTTGTGAAGGCGTATCGGTGAGTTGCGATTCATGATCCTCTTGTACCTGCCTATACTAATATTAATATCTTGTTTAGTGCCCGCAGTGTGGTCGAGCGTAAACAGTGGCAAGAGGAGGAAAAGAAATTCGCCAGTTCCTCTCAGTGATCTATGATGATGCTTTTGGGCGTCAACTACTTTTGCTCTAATTCTATATCCACGAGGATCTTGTACTTTTCTACATTTTCCCTTTATTTTTCTCTTTTTCTTGCCTTGATCTTGATATCTTGATGAACTTGAAAGCATATTTGGCGCATAATGGGATAGAAATCAATCGGCTTGAATTCATGTCAAATCGCATCTTGATGTTTAGTAATAACTCGGACTCACACAGGCCTCCGCCCTTTTTTGGATATCTTCATTCTTGATTTCTTTGATTTCTTCGGCTGGTGGCGATCCCCGCAGTTGACCAGAAGTCGGTTCCATAGTGGAGCGCAGTGGAGACAAAGTCTGGAATTGTTCCTATCACGCGACGAGCATTGTAGATTGCACATCTGATCGAAAGTCATACAGGCGGCTCTGATAGCTCATCTCACCCGCAGCTCACCCCTCTTTGAGACGCTTTTCGATGGCAAACAGCCGACCGTGCTTACTGATCGTGGCGATAACATTAGGAAGGTATTGGCGGTCTCGAGATATATGAATCTCGATATGAACCAGTTACACCGCTCGTGATCTAACTTCGCCTTTGTTTGCTGTCCAACTGATTGCCGTTTTGTCACAATGGCGCCTGGCAGCAACATTGATACTGACTCCGCGGGGTCCACTGGCGAGATTGAGAAGCCAGCAACACTCTTCGAATTAACTGAGGATTGGGACGACACCATTCGTTTCTACCTCAACGGCACCAAAGTCGCTCTCGATACCGTTAACCCAGAGGTTACGCTTTTGGAATATCTACGAGGGATTGGCTTGACGGGCACGAAGCTTGGATGTGCCGAAGGAGGATGTGGTGCTTGTACAGTGGTGGGTACACCATTCGGCATCCCGGTCGATCCTCTACTTGTGGTGATCAGCACTCTAATCTTGCCCTTGTGGTTGTATCTAGGTCGTTTCCCACCTCAACCCTACAACAAAGAAGATCTACCACGCCTCCGTGAATGCTTGTATTGCGCCGCTGGTCAGTGTTGACGGGAAGCATGTCATCACGGTGGAGGGAATCGGCGATGTTAAGAATCCCCACGCAATTCAACAGCGGATTGCCATTGGCAATGGAAGTCAGTGTGGTTTCTGTACTCCAGGAATTGTCATGGTATGTACTTGTTGGCCTACAGGACTATATATGCTTTGGCTGACCATATGAAAACACAGAGCCTCTACGCCTTACTGCGCAATGACCCAACCCCCGATGAACACGCCGTGGAAGAAGCATTCGATGGCAACTTGTGTCGATGCACCGGTTACCGACCCATTCTTGATGCCGCACAAAGTTTCAACTCGAAGAATAATTGTGGCAAGGCTTCTGCTAACGGCGGATCTGGTTGCTGTATGGAGAAGAACAGCGGAAGTGGCGGTGGTTGTTGCAAGGGGTCTTCAACCGAAGGTGACAAACTTGGCCCTGACGAGCCAACATTTCCCAAGCCCGACTTTAAAGCACACAGTCCCGACGCGGAGCTGATTTTCCCTGCGGCGTTGCATAAGCATGAGTTCAAACCACTTGTGTTCGGAAACAAAAGGAAGAAGTGGTATAGGCCCGTGACGGTGGATGAACTGTTGAGGATCAAAAACATTCACCCTGAGGCTAAATTGATCGGCGGAAGCACTGAGACTCAAATCGAAATCAAATTCAAGGCCATGCGCTATAAGGCTTCCGTATATGTTGGTGATATCCCAGAGTTGCGAACATTCACGTTCTACGACGATTGTTTGGAGATCGGCGCGAACGTTTCACTCACCGACTTGGAAGCTATCTGTGAGCAGGCCGTGGAGAGATATGGACCTGCTCGCAGCCAGCCTTTTAAAGCTATCAAGAAACAGCTGCTTTATTTTGCGGGAAGACAGATCCGAAATGTTGCGTCTCCAGCAGGTAACTTGGCCACTGCTTCGCCTATCTCTGACTTGAACCCTGTGTTCGTGGCAACGAATACTATCCTTGTTGCTAGATCACTATCAGGCGACAAGGAGATTCCTATGACCGAGTTCTTCCAGGGATACCGTAAAACAGCCCTACCACAAGATGCAATTATTGCCAGTCTCCGGATCCCGGCTGCCACCGAGAAGGGAGAGTACATGCGTGCTTATAAGCAGGCAAAGCGGAAGGATGATGATATTGCCATTGTCAACGCTGCGCTGCGTGTTTCATTGTCTGAAACCAATGACGTGACTAGCTGCAACCTGGTCTTCGGTGGTATGGCCCCATTGACTGTGTCTGCGAAGAACGCCGAAGCTGCTCTGATCGGCCAGAAATTTACCAATCCAGCGACCCTTGAGGCCGTCATGAGTGCATTGGAGAAAGACTTTAGTCTTCCATTCGGTGTTCCTGGTGGTATGGCCACTTACCGCAAGTCTTTGGCAATGGGTTTCTTCTACCGTTTCTACCATGACGTTCTCTCCGGAATGGAAGTCAAGGCAGAAGACCTGGACCCTGATGTAGTTGCTGAGATCGAGCGAGCTATCTCCTCCGGAAAACAAGACAACGAAGCTTCTGCCGCCTACCAGCAAAGAATCCTTGGTCAAGCCAGGCCTCATGTTGCGGCTCTCAAGCAGACTACCGGCCAGGCGCAATATACCGATGATATACCTGTCCAACAAAATGAACTATTTGCATGTTTGGTCCTGTCGACCAAGGCACACGCCAAGATTCTCAGTGTGGATGCCTCTACAGCCTTAGAAGTTCCTGGTGTTGTGGACTATGTTGATCACAAGGATCTTCCTAATCCCGACGCGAATTGGTGGGGAGCTCCTGTCTCTGATGAACTATTCTTTGCCGTCGACGAGGTCACAACTGCTGGACAGCCAATCGGTGCCATTTTGGCCACCTCAGCAAAGATTGCAGAAGAAGGTATGAGAGCTGTCAAGGTCGAATATGAGGATCTGCCTACCATTCTAAGCATGGAGGAGGCCATCGAAGCCGAGTCCTTTTACGGTCATTACCGATTTATCAAATGCGGTGATACTGAAGAGGCATTTAAGCACGCCGATCACATCTTCGAGGGTGTCTCTCGTATGGGTGGTCAGGAACATTTCTATTTAGAGACCCAGGCTTGCTTGGCAATTCCTAAGCCCGAGGATGGCGAAATGGAGGTTTGGAGTGGTACTCAGAACCCTACCGAAACGTGAGTTGCCGGTTGATATTATTTCGCAAGACTAGACTAACAGATCTTCCATAACAGACAAGCCTATGTTGCTCAAGTTACTGGCGCAGCCTCGAACAAGATTGTTTCTCGAGTGAAGCGTCTCGGTGGTGGCTTTGGTGGCAAAGAATCGCGATCAGTCCAGCTGGCTGGAATTTGTGCTCTTGCCGCTCATAAGACACGCCGGCCAGTTCGATGCATGCTCAATCGTGATGAGGATATCATAACCTCAGGTCAACGCCACCCATTCCTTTGTAAGTGGAAGGTTGGCGTGACAAAGGAAGGAAAGCTTCTCGCTCTCGATGCCGACGTCTTTGCCAATGGAGGCCACACACAGGACTTGTCCGGTGCCGTTGTTGAGCGAAGCTTGTCTCATATCGATGGTGTATACAAGATCCCGAATATGTTCGTTCGCGGTCGAATCTGTAAGACAAACACCGTTTCGAACACTGCGTTCCGTGGCTTTGGTGGTCCTCAAGGTCTGTTCTTCGCCGAATGCTATGTCACAGAAGTTGCAGATCACCTTGGTATTTCACCGGAGAAGATGCGCGAAATGAATATTTATGAGCCAGGTGAAACTACGCACTTTAACCAGACCCTCAAGGACTGGTATGTACCTTTGATGTACAAGCAAGTTCTGGATGAGAGCGACTACTACGAGAGGCGTAAGGCCGTGGAGAAGTATAACGCATCTCACAAATGGTCTAAGCGCGGCATGGCAATTGTTCCAACCAAGTTTGGTATCTCTTTCACGGCCCTTTTCCTTAACCAGGCTGGAGCATTGGTCCACATATACCATGATGGCAGTGTTCTTGTTGCCCACGGGGGTGTTGAGATGGGCCAGGGTCTTCACACGAAGATGACGATGATCGCCGCCGAGGCCCTCCAAGTGCCACAGGAGGACGTATTCATCGCGGAGACAGCAACCAATACCGTGGCCAATACTTCTGCCACAGCCGCATCCGCCAGCTCCGACCTCAATGGCTACGCTATTTTCAACGCATGTGAGCAGATCAACGAGCGACTCCGTCCTTATCGTGAGAAAATGCCAGGTGCTAGCATGAAAGAGCTGGCTCACAAGGCATACTTTGATCGAGTCAATCTCTCCGCCCAAGGCTATTACCGTACACCCGACATTGGCTACGTATGGGGTGAGAACACTGGCCAGATGTTCTTCTACTTCACTCAGGGTGTAACTGCCTCAGAAGTCCAGATCGATACATTGACAGGAGATTGGACCTGTCTGCGTTCTGACATCAAGATGGACGTCGGACGTACCATCAATCCATCCATTGACTATGGTCAAATTGAAGGTGCCTATGTCCAGGGTCAAGGTCTCTTTACTACCGAAGAGAGTCTATGGCACCGTGCTTCCGGTCAAGTCTTCACCCGTGGTCCGGGTAATTATAAGATCCCCGGTTTCCGTGATATTCCCCAAATCTTCAATGTCAGTCTACTCAAGGATGTGGAATGGGAGAACCTGCGCACTATTCAACGCTCCCGTGGAGTCGGTGAGCCCCCACTCTTCATGGGCAGTGCTGTATTCTTTGCCATTCGTGATGCTCTCAAAGCTGCACGAAAGCAGTGGGGCAATGAGGAAGTCCTCAGTTTGGTTAGCCCTGCTACCCCAGAGCGTATCCGTATTAGCTGCGCTGATCCTATTGTGGAACGCGCGCGAGTCCACCCGAAAGAGGGTGAGAAGAGCTTCTTTGTGGCCATTTAAAGGCTTCAGTGTTATTTATGATGTATGTTTGTACGACAAGAAATCCATTTGAGATTGTTCACATCAGATTGAATTGATGATATATCGGACCCTTCAGTTTTATGGCCTCTAAGTTTTCAAATGGTTCGTACTACGAGGTTTACTAGAAATATGTAAACTAAAAGGCCAAAGGGGAGTAGTACCTATCTCAGAGTCTAATATTCGAACGCATTTGAATTTATTCTATCAACACTACCTAATGGATACACCATCCTAGTCCTCTGTCATAAAGCCCAGTAGACAAATACTGCATGCGCCACAAAGTAATAGCGTACAGCTTGAAAGATAGGAATTTCAACGCCGGTGCCGCGAATGCTCATGCTAAAAAGACAAAGTAGATCATGTAAACCAGTACAGACCAGATCCTAGAGACTATCTCTTCACGTCATACTCGACATAGTTACTCCTTCTCATGGAATTGGAGTCAACCTGAAAGTTCCGTTGTCCTGCAAATCCCAGCTTCTCATTACTGAACCCAGACGCTCCAGCCCCAGCGGAGCTCTCCGCCGGAGTCTCATACTGAGGTACTGCATTTATGGAGCCAAGAGTTCCTTTCGGAACAGCCGTGAGGGGAACATCTGTGAAATCAGCCCCGGATGAACCCGATACAGGAGCCGGATGATTCGGTATAGACTCCATCGCATGGCCGCCTCCATCGCCACGATTTCGATCATGTCCCCACCAGAGAGCCATAGCGCGGATAACCCCAATCAACACGGCAAGTATCCAAAGAAGAAGGATACATGTGGCAATGATGGCTTCAATACGGAGAGCGGCGTAGAGTTTGTTGATGATGGATGTCACGACTTCAGTGATTTTGTTGGAGGTTTCGTCGCCTGGATTGGCCAGGAAGCTATCTGATGGATTTGAACCATCGGATATGCTATCTTGGGCACCACGGGAGAAAGTATCGTTTGGCAACAGAGGGAAGTCAATATGGGCATGGTCATGGACCCATGTTAGACCGGCTTGTACCTTTTCGACCTTCATTTCGATGAGACAGTCGAAAACCCCTTTGACTGTGCCGTAGAGAATAGTATCACCGAAGGCATCGGCTAATACCCCATTTGTCTCATTTATGAAGGTATTCAGAGTGTCGTTAACTGCAGTGGTTGTGGTATTCACCCAACCCAGTACATTATGGTTAAGGTCGTCATCGAAATCCGTTATCACTTTGTTGGCGCCGTTGGCCCACTCCGCCGAAGCATTGTTAAGCGAATTAACAACCTTGTCTGCAAAGGCCCCAACTTCAGTAGTCAGTTCTGGAATTGTTTTTGCGACAGCTTTGAGTAATATGTATTGACATAAGCAAGCGAAGAGAGCGGCAATGGCGATGGCTAGGACGAAAAGGGCCGCTGGAGAGGTTGCATAAGCTACAGCCCAACGAACGAGAATCTGTCGACGACTATTGCTGAAACGACTTGCGGCCTGAATACCAACTGCAGCAGAATATGGACGTGAGACAATATAAACCACATCCATGGGGTCGTGGGCATCCTTGCGCACTAGCTGAGAGCGATCCTTCATTTGTCGCCATTGTCGGATTTCCCTCCACGCCATAGGAACACATGCCAATATAGCAGCCACTACTAAGACGGCAATGAATATTTTTTTAGCGGTAGAGACTACGTCTCCAACCCCGTTAAAGAACCCATTGATACCGTCATTATCATCGCAGAATGTCAATCGTTTCTTTTCTGGTACTGGAAGACCCGAGCGATCGAATGTATAGTTCCCCAAATTTGTGTTAAGTAGGTTTCTCACTTCTTCGAAGGGGAATCGGATGACCTTTTCAGTGGCGTTCTTGACTTCATCAAAGTTTGGAATGGAGCTATTCAGTTTATTCAATTTCTCATCGACGTCGCCGGGAATCGAGAGGTTGACATTCTTGACTTTGTCGAGTGTACTGTTCAGATTCAAGTCGGGCATCAAATCACTGAGCATGGGGGCAGCTTTCTGAACAGTATCTGCGAGGCTTTGTAGCTTTCCTTCGAAGCTGTCCACTGTATCTTCTAGACCCTCGCTGATCGTGTGCATGGTCTTGTTTACGCCGTCGAGCGCATTTTGAATCAACCCGGTTGATACAGACACAGCCCCGCGCACAGCCAGTGTGATGAGACAGAGATAAGTTTGATACATCATCCAAATAACGAAGACAACAAGCTCCTCTACTCCCTTGATAGTGAGAAGCAACATGGATCGCATTCCATGGACTGCTTCTTCAATTCCTGAGGCAGTCAGCTCGTTGACGCCGCTGGAAAGGTAGTGTGGCATCGAGGCCATTGCACTACCCATGGATTCAACAGATGTGCATGCTGATAGTGCTTCTCTTTTTGCGCTCGACATATCGTTATTCACGCCTCCGATGGCTATGAGGACTCGAACTAGCACAAGTAATAACAGGATCGTCCAGCGATTGATCCATACTTGTGACAGTCGGGCTCGCAGGCCGAGATAGGGAGTCAGCCCGTCAGGATGGGATGGAACGATTCGCCCATCATTTGGATCGTGAGCCCCATATGGGGGAAGAAGAGGAAAAACCGATCGACCTGGTCTTGAAAAGAACATTGTGGTGGATATCAGTCAACGGGGTTTATCTTTGCGCCAGCGCTTTGAGTATAAGGAAAGAAAGAAAGTTGAAATACGGAAATAAGATATAAACCGGAAGAGAGAGGGAGAGAGAAGAAGTTAAATCAGTCTCGATGATCTTATTCAGAGACCATTATGAATAACTTGGGATGTTCAGTGAATGATACGCGGATTCACCAGAGGATGGCGGCCAGGTGGAAGAGGAAATTTGCAAATAAACGACTACAGGGAGGATGAATGAACGAACAAATATAAATTCCATGCATGATTTCTTTCAAAGAATCATTGTGAAAAGCTCGGCGCCAAACGCATCTACCAGACGCCCGATCTTTTTATAAAGAGGGTCCATCTGTAACGATTCGCAACTTGTGACCACCGAAGAGACCAATCAGAGGGAGTTCCCCATCTATGCTAACAAAGAGTGAGTAAAAATAAAGTCTGCAGACAATTCACTAGATGATCTAGGGATTGTTTTGTTTCATCTTGAAGAAAGGCGCGTAAGTGGCTCGTCTTGGTTACGGACACGCCAAATTTAGCCCGCGGCGCTTAGCACCCGTCGTTGGCAGCCAATCACTTGGAATGAAGGAGACAAGGCTCGAACAAGTATCATTATGCCTTTGGAAGTTCTCTTTTCATTGTTCTGTGGGTTGGTCGATCTCAAAATAGGCAGCCATTTACTCGTAGATCTACGCTAGTAGCATGTATTGTTGGTGTGGTGTAGTCAGTCGTTAGGGCTCGGGAAGGTTGGAGTAACTAGTAGTCACTCCAAGCTCATCCGAAATACATTTCTACTACACTACAATACTAGTGTAGTATTGTGAGAGGTCTGTATTTATGGCAAATTGGCATTTATATTAACTTGAAAATGAGGATGCTAGAATATGGCAATTCTGCTAACATTTTTGAAATTGGTGAGTAGTAGTCGCAACGCTTCTACGGAGTCCCATCTATATATCACCGTTTGAAAGCACTAGAAAATTAAGAATGTTTTTAAACTCCCCGAGATGTCTTCAAAATAAGCCTCCATTCATGAGTTTATAATATTTGCCATTTAAATTACCTGGGAAAATGTGTTGATTCTATTCTCTAATCAAATATTCATTTAATTTGACTCAACTCCGTCCGATGTCAGCACTTGAGGCTGCCGTGGGTTATTGCCCACACAGACACTCTTCGGCTGTCCATAACAGGTTTACTTTCCATCGTATGCTGATTTTTACATTCCATAGTAAGGCAATTATTTCATTTTCGACAACAATGGATCTGATATTTCATATCAGGAAGATCATTCCGGCTCTATAAAGCACAGCAGGCTGTGAGCCAAGGCTGTGCAGGGCGTCACTGGCATAGCTGAACATTGATCAGTTTGCAAGGTTGCAATGTAGATACGAATCTACGTCTAGCACTGCCCAGTGTTGCGTCTATACACGTCCCACCTGGGACGTGTATAGACGCAGGTTGAATCAATAGATTATACAACGTTGTATCAAATTAAGTGCAGGTAAAATGTGATTCTGAGCCCCATCAAGCAATCCACATCTTTTGCTAGGGGCGTGTTGAGCGTAGTTTAATCTTCATAATATATAGCTCTAATCTTTTCATCTAAATTCAACCTAACATCTTTCTCCTCACTATGAAATATACTTTTTCAAACCACGAAGTCTCTCCTTGGCGGTCTCGAGGATGTCATCATTCTTACACACGGCAAAACGAAGGTAGTCCTCTGCGATGTGAGCATTGGCATCGGTGTAGAACTCAGTGGGAGGGATAGCAGCCACGCCAACCTCGTGAATGAGGAACCAGCAGAGCTTGAAATCGCGAGGACGGCTGGCGACATGAGGCGGGAAAGGATAATCAGATGGCAACTTGACCGACGCCATGTTGGCCAACACGAAATAACCACCTTCAGGGTCAGAGTACTAGACAGACATTAGAGGGAATTTTCTTTCATCATTTTCAATATTAGGAACTTACGGGGATGTTGAGCTCATCAAAGACCTCGCAGAATCGCTTCATCTTCTGTTGCATCTCATTTCTGCTCTCGTCCCAGAAACCATGCTTGTCAGCCTGTTCGAAAGCAACTGCAGCTGCCTCTTGAAGAGGAGAAACACTGCTATAGCAAATACGGGTGTGTGCACCAGCAACATATTTGATCAGATGCTCAGGTCCAATTAGGTAGCCAACACGCCATCCGGTAGCGTAGAAGGCCTTGCCGGCAGACCCCACGGTGAGGGTACGCTCGTATAGTTCGGGAGACAGCGTTCCAATTCGGGTATAAGGGACGTAGAAAAGACGGTCGTATACTTCATCGGATAGAATTATGAGGTTATACTTCACGCAGAGATCGCCGATACGCTGGAGTTCCTCTCGAGAGAAGACTTTGCCAACAGGGTTGTGCCTGGGTCTGGTTAGATGCAAGTTACAGGGGAAGAGTGTGTGCGAGTTGACTCACGGTGAGTTCAGGACCTATGAGTACGGTTAGTAAATATAGCTCCAGTGAATATTCAAGTCTCATAAGCTTACAATCATCTTTGTCTTGGAGTTAATAGTCTTTTCCAGCTCATCGAAATCAATCTTCCACTCCGACGCAGGTGATGTTCGGGTTGCACCGTCCTTTGGAGGGTGAAGAGGCACATATCGGATAGTACCGCCGGGCATTTCAATGTTGCTAATATATCTGCATTTCACCGGTTTAGCAACCACATATCTCGAGTAGATCGCCGAACTCACTGGTCGAAGAAAGGCTCGAAGATGATAACCTCGTCGCCGGGCTCAATGAAGCCCATAAATGCACTGAGCATGCCTAGTCATACCGATACATCAGTTAGCTTTTCCTTGCATCCTCTGCGCATGCCTATGGCCGGGTCTCACCCTCGTTGGCTCCAGTCGTAATAGAGACCTCGGTCTCGGGGTTGATGGTCTTGCCGAAAAAGGGAGAGTATGCATCGGCAATGGCCTGCTTGAGGCGAGGACGGCCCTAGTCGAGTGTGAGGAAGTGATGCGCTTGTTATAATGCCATTCGATGGTTCCCTACCTTTGTCGGAGAGTATTGGTTGCACTCAACCCGATCCAAAGCATCCTTTGCAGCGTCAATTGCGAATTGGGGAGGATTATAGCCACTGCGCAAAAGGTAGAATCAGTATAAAAGCATGCTCCTCATGTGACATGCAGAGAATGCATGAATGCAATATATGTTTACTCACAAGAATCCTTGACCCATATTCACGATCGGCTGAACTGGTGAAGCTGCTGCTGCTTCATTGACAATAGACCTGCCATTGCAAAATCAGCACCAATCCCAAGGTTTATGCTATATCAATTGATCACTCATACCAAACATCCTGACGTTGACCAGCCACTCTCTTGGCTGGCTTGAAAGGGTCGGCCCGCGCAGTAGTGGCTGACATGGTTCTCGCGCCGTAACCGGGGATGCGGGGTAGAGGGGCAGAGGAGACGAGGTGTCGTGAAGAGCGCGTAGATCGGGCGAGGGAGAGAAGAGGGTTTCGAGTGAGAATCATAGAGAAGAAGAGTGCGGGGAGGTGGTGGAATCGAAGAGTCAAACGGGGCAGATGGAAAGAGTCACGGCGAATGGCGTGCTGGCGGGCTTTCCGAGGTCGGGCAGTTTAGTAATGGCAGAAAGAGTAACTACAGATTGGAGTGCATAGCCAATACTAGGGTTAGTATGATCAAATTACATTATTTTGACTATTCTACTTCGCTATCCTCGTTATTATATATCTGCTTCTACCATATAAACGGCACTGGAATACCCTGAATATCATCTTCAATGCTAATTGTAATTGTATACTTCCCAGGCGAGCTCTTTGCCGTTTAAGGCAATAAGGCACCAACCCCAGATCACGACATTATGTAATCCACGCGACGCGTCGAGCTCGGCCAATCAGCCGACTGCATCAACGCCATCTATCAATCAATCAGTTGGACTGATAATCTCATTCACCATTCCAACTCACACTGACCCATTTGACTGTCTGATTCGACAATGGTGTCTTGTCCCATTTGCAGCAAGAATGTCTCGCAATTGAAGATCAATGATCACATAGATTCCGATTGTCAAAACTTCGTTGAAGATCCATCTTCCTCGCCGGGAGATCAGCCCTCGTCTCAGAAGGGTCCAGTACCCAGCATTTTTCAACCACCATCAGCTCGCAAGGCATCGACTCAGCCCAACGGTACCAAAGAATCCCCCTCTCGACCGACCGTACCCACACCGCGTCCCCTCAATGGTAAGAGATCGTTTATGCAGGAAACGCCGCCGCGAGACCAAGGTTCCCTGAAACAACAAAATGGAGATGGCACAGAGCCTCAAGCTAAACGTCCGAAGATCAATGCCTTACAAAAGGCAGCTCCACTCGCGGAGCGAATGCGGCCAAAGAATCTTGAAGAGGTCTGTGGCCAGGAGCTTGTTGGTGAGAATGGCGTGCTGCGGGGACTCATCGAGCAGGACAGAGTTCCTAGTATGATTTTGTGGGGAAGTGCCGGGACAGGCAAGACAACGATTGCTCGGGTGATTGCCTCGCTGGTCGGAAGTCGGTTTGTTGAAATCAACAGCACAAGCAGTGGAGTCGCGGAATGCAAGAAGATCTTTTCTGAAGCCCGCAGCGAACTGGGTTTAACTGGCAGGAAAACGATCATCTTTTGTGATGAAATCCATCGCTTCTCTAAATCCCAACAAGATGTTTTTCTGGGGCCTGTCGAAAGTGGACAGGTGACCTTGATTGGTGCGACTACTGAGAACCCTTCCTTCAAGGTTCAAAATGCGCTGCTTTCTCGCTGCAGGACATTTACACTGGCAAAACTCACAGACGAGGATATTGAATCGATTCTGCATCGTGCTTTGAAAGTGGAAGGCCCAAACTACAATCCGTCAGAGCTAGTTGATGACGAGCTCATTAGCTATCTTGCCCGATTCGCCGATGGAGATGCTCGAACTTCCCTCAACCTTCTTGAACTTGCGATGGATCTTTCTAAGCGACGAGGCATCACCAAGGAAGAACTTAAGGGCTCCTTGACGAAAACACTGGTTTATGACCGCGCCGGAGATCAGCATTATGATACAATCTCTGCCTTCCACAAATCCATTCGAGGAAGTGATCCAGATGCAGCCTTGTACTATCTTGCACGCATGATACAGTCTGGAGAAGATCCACTGTATATCGCTCGACGTCTCATTGTCGTTGCCTCGGAGGATATCGGTCTTGCAGACAACTCCATGTTAACTCTTGCCACTTCGACACATGCCGCCGTGGAGAAAATCGGTCTACCAGAGGCACGTATCAACCTTGCTCATGCCACTGTTGCCATGGCACTGTCTAAGAAGAGCACACGTGCTTATAGAGGACTGAACAATGTCTTTGCCGCTCTCAATGAGCCGGGAGTGGCAGGACTCCCAGTTCCAATCCATCTCCGAAATGCTCCCACAAAGCTAATGAAAGAACTTGGCTATGGGAAAGAATACAAATATAATCCTAATTACGTGAATGGTGAAGTGGAGCAGGAATATCTCCCCGAGCAGATTCTTGGGCGGACCTTTTTAGAAGAGTTGGACTTGGGCACACAGAGAGATCCTGCGCGATGGAGCACAAAGCGGTCATGATCATTTTCTATATACCCATTTTGCCTCTCGACATGGGACTTGAGCCAATATCAATCTCAGTCTAAGCACGTGGATCTCCTTGCGCAGACCTAGCTGAGATCGAATCCCACTATGAACACAATATGGTTCCTAACAACAGACCATGCCGTCACCATCGTCAAGCCGTTCCAAATTAGGAAATCAGCAAAAACAAACTTGACCATTTGTGGACGACGACTGCGGCTTCCTATAGGAGGACCAGACTTGATGGTCTTGCCTTATTAACTCAAAAGTGATCCCTGAAGTTAGTCAACGATCTTCCATCTCAACGTGAAATTGTGATCATTCTCTTCTATATCACACTCTTTTGCTACAGGGCAGCAGTCGGTCCTTGCTCGTTGCTCTGGAACCTACACAAGATTCATCTCGACGCTCATTAACTTTATAACTCCTTGCATTTTCGTCTCTGCCCTCGCTGTCCACTGATATACTTTGATGGTCACGATGGCGAGGATTAGCTTCATTCCTTTAGCCACAGCTACGTCCGAATTCACACCGACAAGGACAATGAATGACCAGGAACTTGAAAGTTTTATCGCATATATGCATTCTCAACATCACGGACCAAACCATGTTGCCCCAAACACCGCTTTGGTAACCAGCCATCACTTTCTCAACTGGCATATGAATCAGGAAATACCACAAACCTATCTTCAACACGATTATCCAATGGAGCCAACGAATGATCAAGGGCAGTCACCATTACCATGCGCAGGTCTCGGTCAAGCAAATTATGGCTATGATTTTTCGATGCCCCAGACGTCACCAGCGCTTGCCTGTGTAACTCCTGAGCCCTGCCAACTGCAGTATGTGGAAAATCAACTATATGAGTTACCAATAATCGCGAGCGCCTCATTGCCTTGCTCTAGAGAAGCATCCCCCGAGCGCAGCCTCCGAGTGGTCATCGAGGATCCAACCAACCCGAAGCCGTATCGAGAGAAGCGCACACGAACTGAAGAAGAGCGTTCTCAGCGGAAGGAAGATACTCAACGCTTGAAAGCCATGGGTGGGGCGTGTTCATCGTGCCATCAATGCAAGAAGAAATGTGGGCTCGGAACCCCTTGTCCACAATGTTTACGAACTGGAAAGACGTGCATTCGCAGATCTCCCAATAGCAACTCATCTTCCGATAACACGCCACCACCCACGCCTCACTGGCCCGAGGGAAACAGCCCCCTTCAGCATTGTTCTTATAAAGGCAAAATGAAACAGACTGAGATAACACCTTCGAGTCCTCGATACGAGCTACCGTTTGAGGATGCGGGCGCATCTCCCTCGAAGCCAGAAACTCTCGACTATCGTGATCGCTCTGTTTCCCCTGCCTCGTGGACCCTCGCTGGGCTCTACGATGATGATGATGATGATGATGATCTAGAAACGAGACTCTGGTGGGCGCTTCTTCGATCAGCCACATCCCCACCCGTCGTTGTTTGATACTTGAATGGCACAATATACTTCCTCGCTGTAGATTCATTTTGTATTGAAAATAAGGGCTCACTCATCATTGTTTTACCGGAGTTCTGTTGATAACTGGTCCGTTCCCACAGCATGCCCTGAGTTTATTCCCGTTTCTAGGCACGTCGCTCGTTTCATTGCTCATTCAAGTTGCTTCATGTTACTACAAACGTTTACCAATCGCCTACAAATGGAACTGTAATTACAAACATATTACCTGATGTAGACATTTTCACTCGACACCTACGGTTAGGCTTATAGTACCTTGGGTACATGTATATTTTTGATTATAAACGCTCTTCTCTTGAAATATACTACCACTAGTACTACTCGTGACATTCATGAGCATGTATCTAATGAAACATGCTCGTAAAATGTCGATATAATACTATTCTATACTATGTATTTTCGTATACTCCAATTCTGCCCGCCTCAACTCCGCTCATTCCGCGTCCCGCGCGTCTCAAGAATTTCTCCACCGCCAAAACACCTCAGCTCCACACCATCGGGCCGCGAGCCCCAATTCTCCCGCCGGCTACACCTTGTGATTGACATTCTTGAAGCCCTTTCTTAGACTCAACTCTCCGACCAGTCCCTTTCAGCATGGCCTCCGGCCAACCCTTCGCGTCGCGCTCATATGCCGGCTCTAAACTTCCAGATCGCTCTGCCAACACAAACGCCATGCCATTCAGCGCTTCCTCATTCTCGAGACATCGGCCCATGGGCACTACAGCTCCAGTTGATTACGCTGTTGAAGGGCAAAAGCAGGCTCAGCAGTCTGTTGGTCCTGCGGCCGCGACACAGTCTCATGGACCAGCACAAGATGCGAATCCATTGAATCGGTTGACGGAAGAGCAAAGAGAGGAGATTAATGAAGCTGTAAGAATCACCCAAGGAAGACTGAGTCTCAAGATTAGAGGCTATTTCGTCTTCTCGCGATGGGCGGGGGGGAGATATGAGCACAGTCCCTCTCCTCCCCCTCCCCCTCTAAAGGAAATCCTGAAAATGACAGCTAACAATATCAAAACAGTTTACTCTCTTCGATCTCGACCGTGATCGGCATCTAGATTACCACGAGCTTCGCGTCGCTTTCCGCGCATTAGGTTTCACTCTCTCCAAACAAGAACTCATCTCCCTCCTCACAACTTACGGCGTACCACGTCCACAAGTCCAACAACAACAACAGGCCGGAAACCCACAAGCACCCAAGGGTAACACCGGCGCAAACCCGCAACACCCTTCAAATCTCCTCATGCCTCTCTCCTCATTCCAAGCCGTGACAGCGCTGAAGATCCTGGAGCGGGATCCGCGCGATGAGATCCTGCGTGCCTTTGAGCTGTTTGATGAGGGTCAGAAGGGATTTATTGATCTGGATGATCTCAGACGTGTAGCGAGGGAGTTGGGCGAGACGGGGCTTGAAGAGGAGGAGCTTAGGGCTATGATTGAGGAGTTTGATCTTGAGGGTGCGGGTGGTGTTACTCGTGAGGCTTTTGTTGGAATTTGTTGGCAATAGGTGGTAGTCCTCTTGTTTTCCTGTATGAGGTATATGGATGTGCTCAATTTCCTTTCTCTTTTTTTTTTTACCTTTTGTCTTCTGTTTTGGTTTTACAAGGCTGGTCAGATTGATTGATGGGCTTTTATTGGATTTGTTTACCACAGGTGTTGGTGTTTTGTTACTATGTTGATCCAACTACGATGTTCTTTAAGTGACTTTCTCTATGCCATTGTTTCTTTTTCATAGCCGGCAAATCTAGCAGACAACTTTAGATACCAGCTTCATCTATTGATCAATTCGTAGGTAATATTGTTCCCTCTAGAATTATAAGTTGGTTTAAGGACGAACATTAGCCAAATTCACAAGAAGAGAAGCATCATAATGCAGAGAAACAGGTATGGAGATATCAAGATCTCCCGAGCCCATTCAACCGAATTTCAATAACGCCAAAAACCGGTTCAAGACCTTTCCAGGGCCGCTTCCAAAGCATTCCATTGTATCCAAAATAATGCGAAAGAAAAAAAGAAAACAGGTCGTCAAAAAAAGGATTGATATAGTGATCATCACGCGTAGCGAGGCGGGGGTCCCGGTGGTCCAGGAGGAGGGACGTTTTGATATCCATAATTTGAATATCCATACCATTGGCCTTGTGGCGGTGGGCCACTAGGAGGAGGCACGGCGTAACGACCCATTGGGGGTGCACCACGAGGTTTCCTGGCTATGCGACGCTTGGCTTTGGCCATGCGACACCTGTTGATCATGCAGAAGAGTAAAGCGAGGAGGATCAGACTGCCAACACCAACACAAATACCAATCACAAGATTCTTGTGATCTTTGATCCAGCCTGCAGCGGAAGATCCCTTGCATTGACCAGATTCACAAGTACCGCCTGATTCACACGGCGTTCCATCAAGATAGTTTTGATTCATCTCGATACAAGTACCATATGAATACTCGGTGAAAGACCTGGGGGCGCCGCAGACGAGAGAGCACGAGGGTTGGTTGGTGTTATCACAGGCCCAGGTGTCGTTGCTGTTCAGTAAAGTTCCCATCACAGAACGGCATTGGTAATTGCGGCTGGTACATTGACCACTAGCGCATTTGAGGCCATTACCACAATCACTGCCGTCCTTTTCATATTCATCTGAAGGGCACGAGCTAGACTTGCCATCGCACTTCTCTTCCTTGTCACATTTACTGGTGCTGGCCCGGCAAACGGTGTCTGCAGAGGCGTACTGGCATTTACTGCAGCATTGGTCGTTGGAGTCGTCGCAGACTGCGCTACCCTTGAATTTGCAGGTTTTGGCGTCACAGCAAGAATTATCACCGCAGCCAGATTCGCCTCCACAGTCACAGTCTTCGCCAGACTCGACGATACCGTTGCCGCATTGGCTGCCACTGATTGTCACGACACCCTTATTGTCGGAGAGACATGAGGACTTGACACTGTTACGACCAATGGCTGCGCAGATATTTCCAATCGTACATTGTGAGAACTTCGTCATTTGAGAATCGGAATAGGGGTTCATGATGTACTTGGCATTGGCATCACACGTTGACGAGGTCAGTGGACAACACTGTGATGAATCCTCGAGACTTTCTCCGCACGTTTGCGAGTCACAATCATGCACGGCACCAAAGGTGTGTCCAGTCTCGTGTGCAAAGATCTGCCAAGTCGTTCCCGAAGTACCGACCACAACATTGGCACCAGTGACAGAGCTATCACCACTGCTGCTGAGACCCGACGAGCACAGACGACTCATCCACGACACGCCGACTTCTTGACCAGTCGGGCAGCCGGTCATCAAAGTCCAGTAGGCATTGTTATCCTCGTGGTCTGCTCTCCATTTGGAGAATTCGTTCAGACGCCATGTGATATTTCCACTATCGCAACCTATATTCCAAGGCGTTGCATCACTGGCGGTCGAGGGACATGAGGTATCGCTGATTGTCAAGTTACGCAGTCCAATCGACACATTGAAAGAATCCTCATATAGATTCGAAGCGGTGTTCACCAAGTTGATAACCCATTCTTTCGCAGCATCTTTCGGGGTAGAGTTGGACTTGAAATGGTTTGTCATTTCACAGTCGGTGGCCACGCCGATCAGCGCCACTTTCTTCGTCTTGGGACATCCAGATGTATCTCCAATTGTTTTCTTGAGGTTCACGCCTCCGGAGCTACCGGATACGCCGCCAACATCGTTCTGACGCTTGCTCATACCAAACATCGAATTCAGCGGGCTGAACCCCCACTGACCGTCGGGCATATCCATCCCAGCCGGGAAAAGGGAGTTGGTCAATTCCGCGTTGTAGTCGAGTTTGTCTGCTTGACATCCGGTGTAATCATTAAGAGATCGCTTGAGCTCGACGTGGCCCTTGATCATATCAGTGTCCCGATAGACTAACATGTAGTCGTATGCGCGATCCTCCACATCGGCATCGATCGATCGTTGTTTGGCGGTATAGGTGGAGTGTAATTCAACATGGTGCTTATTGTCATCAACACTGAATGCACCTTCGAAGAGTGGCTCAGGGCCATCCCGTCTGATATTTACTCTTGCCCAGCCGGTAGGAGTCCATCTTCCCTTGCCTGTTCCCACCAAGGCGCGGCCACGAAAGACCTTATGATCATTCCGATTAAAGGGTTCATGTTTCCAGTTACCGTCACTATCAATGTACCGCACGGACGCATCATCGGCGAGAATGTCGAGGTTCGGCTCTAACTCTAATTTTATCCGCTTGCCATCGCGATGTAACTCAAAGGTGAGATCGAATTGAGACGTGTGGTCTATTTGATGAGAGGAGGTATGGATGACAGCATTATCGATTGGCGTGAGCTGACGAATGGCCTGTGAGGCGCGAGATCGCGCTGGGAGGCTGTCAGCGAACAGAGTTTCAAACGGGGTTTCTCGAAGACGCGGAAGAGCATAGCATACCTTGAGCTGGCGCGATCAGAGCCGCTATGGCACCGATCACGGGCAAGAAATTCCTTGAGAACTTCATGGCCCAAATGTTTGTGAACGTTCAACCCAGGAGAATATGGGGAGGGAAGGCTCGTTTCAATCAACTCCAAGGGACCTAGGCAACCATGGGGAAGCAGATTTCAGGGATTCACAGGGTCCACCAAGTCTCGGAGAAGTCGGGATCGACACAGCCACGCCGAAAGAAGTGAATGCAGGAATCCTCCGAGCGGAGTGTTTTATATGAACGAATCTAAACGAAAGTAAAAAGAAAAAAGTGTCAAGAGTCGACGAAAGAGTGTGGCTCAGAAGAAGAAATGGGGGGTGATAGAAGAGAAGAAGCAGGCAACAGAATGGGCTGTCGTGGTGCCAAGCGAGGAATCCGCCAGGCTTGGCCTTGGCAAGCCTTACGTGAGGACATTTCCGATTCTTCTTTCTTTTTTACTTTCAGAACATTTTTGTATAAATGGCAATAATCCAAGACTATTCATTCTATTATTATTTCAATGGTTTCAGATTTTGATTCATACACATCTGGCCCTTGGTTCATTCTGGGTTCCCCTTCCCCACCATTTCCCTCCAGTCCCTTTTCTTCTCATCCACCAGATTGCCGCCCACGGCTGATAACTCCCTCCACTAAGTGTGGCGGACACATACATAATCACTCGGGGCTGAGCTGGCCTATTCTGCTGCTCCACTGACCCACCGAGTGTCACGTCTAGCCAAATCCCCGCTTCAGGTTGATCTGCCAAGGGTTTAGACTGGTCAGTGGCTGCCAATCTCCCGAGTCTTCCGAACAGGCAGAATAGATCTTTAGATTACCAACGCTTTGTCTATCATGGCTTTGTGCTGTCGACAATTAGATCTAGTACTCTATCAATCTTTTTGCATTTATATAGTCTTTTTTGGGCGTATATCGACGAGCTTAATATCGAATCTATATCACAAGGTTACCCAAAGCCAAAAGGGGGTAATCGAGGTTATTATAATATAACTAGTATACATAGTATTGTTCTGTACTGAGAATAGGCTTCTCAATTCAATAACCGACAATGACTGGACAATGTAATTGGCGCCAAGAATATTGCGAACCATATCCCGATTATGCATTCCCATCGACCCCCTGCATAATCTGAGATCTAGCCATTGTAGAAAGCTCCTAGTCCATTAAACCTTCCGAAACGCTTTCAGCTCCTCGGAAGATACTTAGGTTGTGTCCAGAACTCTTCATTCTACATGTTGTCCGGTATTTAACGACCTTCTTTTGGCAGCTCAGATGCCTGAGCAGTGCATTAGCATACTCAGTACGAATTCCCCTTAATCGGATCTTGAGGTTTTAGTGGTGCTCATGCTCCTGTCACGGTTCTGATTTACTGGTAGTAGTATGTCTTCAATGTTGGTATTTTTGATTTTCAATTATAATCATTATTTTGGAAATACACTTTGTATGCTCGACAAGTTCCAAGTCCATGGGATATCTTCTGATTAAGATATATGATGCGAAATGGCTAGTTCACAGCTCTTCGGCGACGACACATACTCGGGACTATCTCGAGAGTCGTCCAGAAATGTATGGTATTCCAAATTGTCACGAATTGGTGCCGGGCGTGAACTGGCGTATACACGAGGTGATTCTCGTGGCCAATACTGATGTGACTGCACCAAGAAAACAAGACGACTGAGGACACCAAATTCAAGTTTCAGTTTGATACTGTAAACTGCCGATTTGAGGGTTGTTTGAATGACGAAATAATTGAGATATTCGAAGACCAACAGGACTATATCCATGACAATAATGAGGGCGTTAATAGCAAGTAACTGATACATGATTTTGCGATTCGGGTTGTGGCCGTGGACGCTCGGGGGTGAGATGCGGAGAATGTTGACTGTTTTGAAGATATATAGGCCGGAGATGATGAATTCTTGAAGAGAAAATCCCGTGAGTTCGATTCTTTCCATTATAGTATAGCCATGGACCCAGACAGATGTTCTGACAAAATTGGAGCCGTAGGTCAAAATTGTTGTTGGGACGTGCAGGATAATTGCGTTGACAATGATCATCGCTAACACGCGATGGCTGATCGTTAAATCTTGGACGACAATGTTGAGGCGCGAAAATAAGACAAGAGCTTGTCCTGTGACCATGAAATACCATCCAATTGTCGACAAGGTAATGGAGAACCAAAGGGGGCCGATATTATAGTATTTCAGTATAAAGCTTATAGACTGTGGAATCACTCCGAGAACTGTGGCCAGCAACAAGCTCCAGAAGTATAGACCTTGATAACGACGAAACGAAGCGAAAATGAGTACCATAAGCTCAATCGAATTGTAGAGAGCAATCCCTAGGAACACCGTGAACGTAGCCTTGACAACGAAGTCATTTCCCGAGTATTCACCGATGATTCCATTTTCAGAGGCGCTAGACATGATAGGCGCCAGACGATCAAACTCGCAGTCTTAAAAAGTGCGAGCTATACATTTATTTCGGATTTGGTGGTGAAATGACAGGTCGATGCGTTCGACCAAAGGCACTTGGGGCCCAGAGAGGCCCTTCACGCCCAGCAAAGACGAACCACAATCACAGAGTTGAATAAATCTCGGGGCAGGCTATGTAATGTAGTATTTTACTACACGAGAAGGGGGAAATTTTCAACAAAATGCCAAGCCCAGGAGTCTGGGGGACCCCCAGCTCGATGCTCGACAAGGGGGCCAAATCCCACGCTAGCTAGCGAACAACATACGAATGTGGAAACACCGTCTAATTCCTTTCCAAAGTTGTCGTACGGCGGTGGAAAGAAGAAACGAAGAGTCGGTCCTACGTGTGTTTCTGATTGGAGGATTTAGACCGGGGTTGTATATTAATTCTCTCAGGTAGACGCCACGCACATGCAAGTTTTACCAACACTCTTCCCTCGGGAATTAGGGCTAGAATGGCTGACAGTATCAAGCACCACTCTTCTGTAAAGTGCGCTACACCATCTAATTCTGAGTTGAAAATCAAATAGCATGCTCAAAAACTTGCACATTCTCTGGCTATACAATACTCTCAAGATAAAAAGAGTCCCATCAGGGGGTCGAGCCTTGACTCCTTGAAGTCCACACTAAAAGTGTCTAATTTCCCCGCATCGCACCAACCCAAGCCTCTTCTCCAATGAGCAACACTCCAGCCTCAACTAGTGTACTTCCTTTCACCAAGTCGCTTTTTATTCCTCTTCGTTCGCAAAAATCTACCTGCCATTCAAACTATAATTCCTTTGGAGTTGAGCTTTGACTCACCACGCAAAAGGCTATCGTTCAAGTTCTCTCTTCCTCTGTCTAGCCAAATGCCATTGTCTTCCTTGCGTAGCGCCGCACGGATAATTGTCGGCCAGGGAGTCAATAATACCAGTCTCGCCAAGGATACATGGCAAGGTTATCATGTGTACTATTCTGGTAATAGCCCACGGGGCTTCCTCTCTCAAGAGCAGTTTGAGTCGGCGCTAAGCCCTGGCCCAATCTAGTGTATGCCGGGCCCATCCCCGCGTTGAGTGAACTCGTTCGTACAGGGTTAATCTCCGTAGCTTGGCTTCGCTCTGTTTGACCTTTTGAGTCTTCGTCAAGAAGAAATCAGAGCTGCCGTGATTCGCGGGGAAATTCTCTGTCCGATGTGTCTGAATTCTCGCCTCCTACTGAATCCGGGACTTGTTTTTAGAGTGTGGTCAATTCTCCTCGCTAACGTGATATAGCGCATGCGCTTGCTGAGCAAAATACGGGATTGGAGCCCCGCAAATAGAACACTCGATGCTTAACAGTGGCACATCTTGGTCTTCGTCGTCGTCTTCATCTTGCCACCCACATTGCTCATCCACATGTACATCAGGTGTCAGCGTCGGAGGATCATCTGACTCATATACAGTCCACTCTCGCAAAACCGTTTCCTGCTGACGGAACATTTTCCCAATATCTCGACCACTGCTTTGTTTCTGATCTCCCGCACTTTCGACAATGTTTGTGACTGCAATGTTCATTAGACCAAGGTCCCATCCAGACCTTTCGGTGTGCAATTTGCGAAACATCCCCATGGCATGATCCTGAACGATCCGCTCAGCCAATGAATCGAGATTCTCATCTAAATTAAAGACAAAACTTGGCAGCGGTGCTGAACGCGAGATTCGATTGGAGTTGTATGTCCGAATTCCATCTGTTTCTGGTGCATTTCTCGGTCGCGTCGATAGGCGCAGGGTACGTGGGTGGGCCAGCCATCGTGGTTTCTCGGCATTAGCATCGCCCCTGTCGACCAAATCGGCTCTCATTCGCCGGAGGAGACTTTTAGTCAAGACTGTAAGTTCACGCCGCACATTTTCCATACTATCAAGACGCCCACGGCCGTATGTATCTTCGATACTGATTTGGGAGGGTAAATCACGGCCTTCCATTACTTCGGTATTGTCCACGCCATGTAAGACCCCCCATATTCTCTGGCCGATACCTTTTGCTGCCCCTGGTCCACCAAGAGTTTTCTCTAGTAGTGGTGGGCCCATGCTAGGATGTAAACGAACATCTCGCATCGTAACCTTTCCTTCGCCGATATCCTGTCCGGTGACCCTTGCTCTCAGCTTCTGTGCTAGTCGCGACCCAATACCAGGTATCTTTTGGATCTCATGGGAGTCTATAAATCTGATCACGTTGCTCTCTGAACCATCATGGGCCATTTCATACGGCGGGACCAGCGTTGTTTGTTGGTTTGGTTTGTGAACGCTGCCAACCAACTTGGCCAGTAATTTGGATGTCGAGACTCCACCCGTAGCAGTGAAGCCTTTCTCGTACTCAAGTTTGCTTCTTAAATGTGAGAGAAGATGCGAGCCTATGAGCAGTCTCAACCCAAGTCTCGAAATATCGTTTGCCGGCCTTGAGGACTCCCTTGTCTGCGGCGGATTGGTAAAGCCATGAAATCCAGTAGCATCGTATGTAAATCCAATAGTGGGGTCACTTTTGTCCAGGTGGAAGAAGGAGGATTCCATATTACTTCGATTCAGCAAATCCATGTTATAGTCCACCATTTCAGTGACATCGAGGGACAGCTCGTCAAAACCTAGCCTCTCGACACGGCCACCCCAAATAAAGCCCCGGATAAAATGATAGATGTCTTTTGATGCATCCCGAAATTTGGTTAGATCTTCACCTAGGACGATCACCACCTCCGGGCAGATGCGTTTGGCGTCTTTGATCAGTTGCAATTTGTGTAACCCGCGACGGCGAGCCTCGTAGTTGCAGGTAACAACGATCTGCTTCTGCTGGACTGCCAAAGGCTGAGATTTCAAGGCAGGCTGCTCCACTTCAAACACAGAAGCGTAGAAGCAATCATAGTCCTGATTTTGTTAACCCGGGTTTCTCCACAGCAAGTAAACACGGTAGATTACCTACCAGGTGAAGGACGATGCGACGGTCGTCGCGCACCGGTGGTGCAGCCATTGACCCTGATTTTACGCCGGTAGCTCCATGGATTTTGGTTGTAAGCCAGAGCCAAAGCCGTGAATTAGACCCGACTCTGACCTTGAGTCGAGATTGCCTCTTGGTAGAAACTGAAATGGTTCGTGCCGAGATCGACGGGTTCGCGGCCTGCAGAAATCTTAGTCATCTTCCAACATCGCGAATTAGTTACTTGGAGGTTATTCAAGGCCTGAAAAAGATGAAATATTCTACTACTTGAATCAAAATAAGGTACTTTGGCTCTAACAGGCTTGCTCAAACCAAATCAAACCTATCTATAGTCGTAGGTAGTTAGTGCTGAGCGTTGCCTGACATGAAAATATATGGGCGAGTACTACTCGCCCATATATATTGTACTACAGTACCTACTGGCCTGCCATAGGTAGATGCAATATAAAACATAACCCCTCATCGCCTCCCATCTCATTCCAGCTATTTAACTATACTGAAGTACACAAATATGAGAGATTGCAAGGTATCTTCTTCCGCGTGACAGCGGGGCGAACATATGATTGCCTCGGCCGTGGAGAGCAGAACCATCTGATAGGTATTGACCTCAATCCCGCTAAACGACCAGGATCTTTCCCAGGGTTATAAAGATATCAGTTTTAATCAAGTCAATAATTAGGCTAGTTATGCGAGCCATTACAGTGCTTCTTCTATGCATCTATGCAGGCCCAAAGGATTTGCGTTGTCCAATCCTGACTCTAGCTGCAGCTGAGCTGAGCTGCAGAAAGTGGTATGCATATCATTGAGACAGTCGAGCTCTGTGAAGGACTATTACGCCCGACGTCCAAACAAGAATCCTAGATGCTGAGAGTTGCGGTTTGTACCTGCAAACTGTTGAGCTGAAGAATTCAGTGTCAGTTGTCTTGAAGGAGGCGCCTCATGTCCAAGCGATCGCTGTGCCTGATAATGGTGTCTTTATGAACGAAGCACCAGCTTCGAACTACACGTATCGTGGGACGTTGGAATAGGATAAAGATGATCCTTGGATTGTCTTCGATACACTAGGGGCCACTAGTTATCCGAAATCGCTCACATATACATATTATATGGTGGAGATGGCAGATGTTGTCTCGAGCACTCCAGGCACTGAGGGATTTTGGGTTGAACAGTATAGCAAAAAACGACTGCTCACCCCATTGCCGTCTTTACATGAAGAATGATCTCTTCTCGTTTGATTCGGTTCACATCATTCTGCGCTGATACTCTTCCTTGAATTGTACCCTGGTACAGTGGATGAGCATGGTCAGGAGTCCTTCTTTGCTTCATTGCAGCATCATATTGAGGAGGTGAACTCTCAAGTTCATCATTGCGTTCGGCTCTCTCAAGACCGGATTATGATTTCTCAGAAGAAGGCATTTGTGAGAACGGTGAAGGGGATGTGGGGAGAGTACAAATCTTGGCGGCGTATCAAAATGAGATTGGGAGTTTGTTAGCTTGATATCCCAGCTCCAAAAGTTGGCATTAATAGGATCGTACAAAGCCTATTTACAGATCGGGGAATTTGTTCTAATTCACACTGCAAGTCCTCGTGATCCTTGCCCTCTTTTGTCTCAGTCCATGAGTAGTAGATGATACTAGTTACTGGCTAGATCTACCAGGCTCGGAAGTAGACCGGTTGGAGATAGCCGACGGCTGGAAGGTGGACGAGCCATGGGACGGGGAAAACTAGAAGTAAAAAGAAGGGATCGAAATGGCCGTTTGCGGAGATGCGACGCGCAATGCGTCTTGGTTGGCTGATCTTAGATTGACTAATTCCTACCATCCATACATACTGTACTCCTGTCAGTATTTAGTAGATAGTGCTAACTAAATATGGAGGACTAGTCAAGTTGTGAGTGATGGATCCTGTAAGACATTTGGAGTGTCCAGACCACGCCACTCACTCCGCTACATTCAGGTTTATACAACAGACTAAAAGTGATCTGAAAATTTAGAGCGAGGCAAATGAGACAATAATTACTAGTCAATTTTATCTATAAATTCAATTCCTTATATCATTCATTCTACTAATATTTTACGAGAGTATGTAATATTCAAATTCAAACTCATCGTGTTTATGCTGGTATCAGCCCCACTTTGTTCTTTTTTTAGAATGCAATCAGTCAACAATTGTATCTACTTGTTTACTATGTACTATGCATGAACAATCTAATAATACGTTAATTAATAAATCAGCTCCTAAATTATACTTACAGAATAGCAACTCTACAGAAATAGAATAGTCCAATGCGAGTCTGAGATTCTCCGATAGCTTAAAATTAAATTAGAGCGGCAATCCAGGGCGATCGCCATCTCCGGCCGCGCGCAGGCTGGATGTGGCGTCAATAGTTCAACCCTCTCAAGAAAATCTCTGCCTTCTGAATTGAAGATTTATTCTTTCAATACCTCAACTTCTTTTCCTTCCACTCTGTGTTGGACTGAACACTATTTCCCCCGCGAAAGTATACCTGGTGCCAGTGTGGGCTGCAAGGTCGATCACGGTGACATCGCAAGCGCCGACTATTCTTAGTGCAACCCCCGCCACTTCAACTTCTCTTCGCTGGAGATCTGCTCTGCTCTGCTCTACTCTTCTCTCCCCTATTCTCTTTCCACCACGTCATGCTTTTCCTCGATGCCACCTTCTCCCTCTTCTTCGTCTGATTTGCCTTCACATTCTTCCTGCACCTCCATCATGTCCTGTTTACAACCGCCCCCAAGTAACAATCATCGAAACATTACATCACGACCAAAACTCACCCTTCAAACCACCTCTCTCCCTCTTACATTTGGCTCTTCAACAACCGGTCTCTCGCGATCTTTCACAGCAAATGCTACTGCTTCACCAACTGTTCGAAATACTTTTAAAAATGCTTACGACGTCACATCTCCATCTTCCGCAACTACATCCCCCTCCAAAGCTCCATCCAGCCACCGATTAAACACCAGCAAACCCATCTCCCCTTACGTCCACCACACAAACACAAACACATCCCTCAGCAGCCGAAGTCCATACACACATCCCCTCGGTCTGCGAAGCATCCTACGCAACTCTCCTCTCGAGGGAGCCTCACGACGACGCTCAGGCTCCATATCCGCGGGCACTAGTGGACCCGGCGGCGCAGGCGCACGCCGGATCTTCTTCCCAGCCAAGAAATCAGTGAGCTTCCGTCATAATCTGGAGGAAGAAATTCGCACCGAAAAATACACGGCGCAGCACCTGGATCTAGTGTACGAAGAGGCAGTGCACGAGGCAGACGGTGGGGCTGAATCCAGCACGGATACGAACATTACCCACACCGCCATCAACGTTACGACGAAAGTGCAATCGCAATCGGAATCGCAAACGGAGGGATCTGCCATAACTACCTCTTCAGAATCCGACTCGGATTCAACAAATTTATCTGTTTCAGAATCTAGTACCGACGAAGGTAGCGCCGATGAAACGGGTGTTCGGACATCCCTTTCAAAAGATGAGCGCAAGAAACGACGGACGTTGCGCATAGAGAGACAGGTTCGCGCTGTGGCGCTGTTAGATGGTCTCGAGGCTGATCCGTACCCGTCGACGCCCCAGACTCCGCGACAGAGTCGTGTTAAACGACGGCGTGAATGGAAGTGGACTTTGGGTCCTATCGAGGGGAGTCCAGATACCGCCTCGTCTGAGACCTCGCAGTCAATACCATTGGAACAGTCTGTGCCCTCGTGCGTTTTAGCGGGATCACAGCCTGAATCAAAGTCCCAATGACTATGGGAGTTGAATGGCAGGAACATACTATGTATTCCGACATGCCGTTAATACGACGCATAATTGCGATGCATTTCCTTCGGGCTTGCTGAAATGAATCATGTGGTTTTCTTGCTTTGGTTTCGTTTGCTAGAGGCGCTGGTGGCGGTTTACTTTATTCATCTTCATCCTTTTCTTTTTTTTTGCTAGCGAATTATCCTCTTCTCGTGATGGGGGCATTATTACATTTTACCGGTATCATTAATATACTAAAGACCTTTGGACATACATCAATATTTCTCATGGCCTTTTTCGATTCGACCTCTATTCATAGCGGTACCCCGTACTCCATGATTCTACCATTTGTGTCAATTAACTTGGCGTAGCGCCATCCCTTGGCAAGTGATGAGAGATGCAGCTCATGCAGCCACAGACCGCAGCGTCAGTGCAAGTTCAGTCGCACTGCTACTGATCAGGAGGAGCTGTCAAACATGTTGACTGCATACATGGATGCAATGCGCTAGTACCGGTAAAGACCATTTCTTCAGAATATACAGAACTGCTGAAATAATGTATAGAACTAGATCAAGATCATCTTAGGCGCCGACCAACGCCGTACTAAATACTAAATGACAAGAAGACATTCTCGAACTAGGACATCCGAAAGTGAACAACTATTCCCAAGTATGACTTCTCACGAACTTGATGGGAAAATGTACTCATATCAGTACATTCAAGTCTCTGTCTCGACATCAGGCTCACGTCCAGTTAATCCCCCAATGCCAACCTTCTTCTTCATTTTATTCACGGCATATTTAGCCTCGTCCTTGGCAAAGACCGCATTACGCGCTGGACGCCACTGCATCAAGCCACGCTGTTGCCGCTGCTCAGTCCGTTTATTAGACCGTTCTGTTTCTTGAGAAACGCTTGGTCGTGACGAGGAAGCCGTAGCGGGACTAACAGTCGAGGGACCATTAGAGAGTTGTTCACTGTCTGAATCAGAGGATTCATCAGATTGTTCATCCTCGTCGTTTCTCTCTGGACCTCCCCCTCTAGGCCCACCATTTGCCTGTCCCGAGTCAGGTTGTCCCTTTAATGGTGGCGGAGTCACCGGGTCGTGAGGAGGAGAATCACGACCGGGCTCTGCCACTTTACGCCCGACAGAATCTGTGTAGGCGCGCGGGTCGTGACCAAATGCACCGCTCCAGTCGTGGCCTTCGCGATCAATCCAACGACGACGCTCGGCTGGGTCGGCTTGTTTGAGAATGTCCCTGCCGTCGATGAGGGATTTCTCGTGCTTCTGCTGGACTTCCTCGGGGACATCCTTCGAGACGGTGCGGGATCGAACACCCTGTGCATTACACGCTTCCCAGGTCTCAAAGGTTTCGCGTGAGTCATTGTCGACGACGAATTGCTCGTGGGACTCGTCGATACCTGGCGAGAACAAGGCTCTGAGTTGGAGTCTTCCGACCTCAGTGAGATCTTCGAGACCGGGCACTTCCTTCGCTTTCCAGTTCTTTTCCGTGATATAGTTCTGTGTTAGACGTGGGCCAGCCTTTGTAGTCCAAATAGGAATATCAATGTCAGTCGTCTCGTTATCGACTAGATGCTGCAACCAGAGAACAGCATATGCAGCAGCATGACGTTTGCCCTTGGTATGGAACTCAAAGACAATGGGCGATCTATAACGGTGCTTCACGGGCATTCTCAATGAATCGCGATAAGTCTCGTCGGATGTATCGTAGATCACATCGCTGCCCTCCATTTTAGAAAACCTGCTGGTAATCTTGCCCACGCTGCCTCCAGTGCGAAGTTTGATCTTCGCGTAATGGCCGTAACCCTTTGCCACAATTTTATCCGACGCAAATTCAAAGGTACCGACATCCCAGCCCAGCATGGGTGGAGGGAGCTTTGTTTCCACGTGGCGGAACAGAACAGAGATTCGAATGCGTCCAAACCCGACGCCTCCATCCAGTGGATACCATCGGGTGACCTGGGAGCTTGTCTCAAAGATATCGGAGAGCTTAATGGGGACGACACCAAGGATGGGGTCATGCTCGCGGTATCGTTGATCGCGAACAGTAACTGTCACCACGGCAGATCGCCAATCACGGACGAAACGCTCAGTTCCAGCATTGAAGATGGGCTTGGAACTCACGGCTTTGGGACGTGTACGGTAGATCTGAAAGGAAGGAGGAAGAAGTTAAGATTAGCTCCCAGAAAATGAAAAAAGAGGTGGGAAAAAGTTACTCACCAGCTGATCATTAAGCAGGATCTTACAGTAGCTTGTAGGAAGATCATCGCCTTGCTCCTCGGTGTTCTCACCGAACGGCTTAGCAGGCTCATACTCCTTGCCCTTCCGGTTTCCATCGCTACCCTTGATATTGGCAAGTTGTAGGTTCACAATCTGATGAACGACAATGTGCACAATACCACTTGGCCAAATGGGATCAGGGGGTGTATGCATGACGGCATCTTCCTCATCATTGTTAATGGTACCCTTCTCATCCTCGAATGTTGGGTCTCCCTTGAGATTCTCGGGAAGATCCTTCTTCTTGCCATCGGTACGAAGCTCAGGTCGTAGCTTGGGTTTACCGAAGTATCCGACTTCCCAATGCAGTTGTCCAGGCATCTCGCTCCCCTCATCGAGACCCTGTAGCTTGGAGACCTGAGGATACATGCGGCTCGGGTGTTGCAGCATTTCCCGAATGGGCAGCTCGACCTTACCGACGATATCGTCCGCGGTGTTACGGTCTGAGTCCCAGAGTTCAATACTTAGATTTTCATCCGCTTTGATCAACTCCGGTGTGACAAGTAAGGCCGCAGTTTCCTCCCAGATCGGATTGAGATCATCTGTAATCACTCGGGTGCAGTACATGGGCTTGCCATACTTCGAGAAGGACAAGTTGATGTACGGGTCACTGCCACCACCTTCGCTGCCTCGGCGATCCTGCTTGCTCAAGCCAACGGCGCGGTGGATACGAACCCACATAACACCGAGTGCCAATGTATCCTTGTGGATATCGTCTCCCTTCAGCATCATGCTTAGATCCATGGTCATGGATTTAGGCGCAGCAAACATAGCACAAGCAGTACCGATAGCATAATTCACAAAGTTAGAGATCAAAGGCAGATTCAAAATGTTGAAACCTTTCCGGATCATGGGCACACATCCTGCCTTGACATGTGGAATGCCAACCAAGCTGAAAGTGAGCTCTTTTGCAAAGGGCGGTTCGGGAGTCATTTGCAGACGCATTCTAACAGTTCCAACCAACTCGGTAAGTTCGACGAAAACAGGGAAAGGCACACCAAAGAGACCTCGGATACCCAAGTAAAACACGATTTGCATATGCATATTGCTGGCCTTGGATGAGGTGCTTGCACCTGTTGGCTTGGCATGGTACGCAAATGAAGCCTCGATGTTATAGTAATCACCACCCTCTTCTGCTGCTGCTGCCTCTTGAGGATCTTTGTTTTTGATGTTGTCCTGGTGAATATTTTCCTTGAGGTTCTCCACATGGTCATCAGGGAGAGCACGCATGCTTAGAATTCGGAGGGGGTTGTTTCCCTGGTCTATTTCGGCGATGCGAACATTTTCAACGACACTCGGGGCAGAAGCTTGCATAATATCCTCGATGGTATCAGCCATTGGTGTGAGCATCTCTGGATTGACCAGGCCCCAAACTACAGCAAGGAAGCTGTTCATCCATTCAACGGATTCGGGTAGGAGGTTTGCAGTAGCCTGCTTTTTGTCAATCTTGTGTTTGCTGTATATGTTGCTTATTAAAGAGACTCACTGTTTCACCACGAAGCTGTTCACTACTCCACTCCATATCCTTGCCACTCTTGATGACTTGTTGCACCCATAGCCAAACGCCGCTTGTAATACATGCGGCCAATGGGACAAGGCCTAGTAGAGATCCTCCGAAGAATCGACCAAGCACGATGATTGCTAAGGGAATTCCAACACAAAGACCCATCGCACGCCTCTCCAATTGGTCGAACATCGGCTTGTATGTTACAGTCGGGGTGGGATGGAATAGCACGTTTGTCTTCTCTCCGCGAATTGGGACATCGGATGTTGTACCCTCCGCAATGGGGTCTGGAGGTGCTGTTACATCTTGGTTTTCTTTATACTCCGAAAACTCTTGATCGTGACTAGTTTGAACTTCCTTTAAATTTGTCCCATTAGCCTATGTCGACTTCATGTCAAGGTGTTACTAGTTGTCAATACTCACGGTTGGTCGTCCGAGATTCGCATTGGGAACCGTCAACTGGTAGAAACAATTCAATTAGTGCTTGATTCCTCTCATACCATTGTGCTAACTCACTGTTGGATTTTTAACAGCTTCCATAGATTCTCCATCTTGATCCTCCACACCAATCTCCCTGCCGGTGGTTGGGTCGGTCACCATCCGGGTCTTAGCCTTCGACACCTCCCGTGCCTTGTGGGTGGATACATCTTCCTGGCCTTCTCCGAACTCTGCAATTTTCTGATCCCTCTCTTGCTTCGCTTTGTTTTCCTCGTCAATTCGGTGGTCTCGCTCTTTCTTCTCCCTGTCAAGGTGTTCGACGAACTTCTGGACTGTAGGGACAGGGTTGGCACCACTCCAGTGCTCTCCTACGCGATGACGCTGCGGAGATTCGGTTTTTTGGCCATTGCTCGCCATTCTCGAGGGTCAAATTACGGCAGTATGGTTGATGATTATGCGGTACGTGGCGGGTGATCTATATGCAAACGTTGAATGTTCAATATCGTATTAGGGAGTGTGGGGATTTCTCTCCTCCCCCGTTTGCACTGGACCTGAAAGAATAGAATTGAAAAGTACTCAGAATATTCCAATGTAAGAAAATGAAGGAATGTAAGAAAATGAAGGTAGTTTCAATGTCAAATGGTGAGAAGTGGTCAAGATCTTTCTGGAGCTGGGCAGCTTCCCCCAGAACTACGTCATCGGTCCGGGCGGAACCCGGAAAATGACATGACGCTCTCTCGACTCGCCAATTTCCATTTCACAGCCAATTTGGATGATCTGCGAGATTGAATCCCTGGAAGATGCAATTTTCCCCCACATTAAATGTTGTGCTGTTGTTCCAGTCCTCCAAGCACCGTCAGCGTGGCGGAATCCCTCTCTTGGCGACGCGTGAGCTCATTCAGCAGGTTCTCGGTCACCAAATCTAAACCTGGTCGGTGTTTATCTACTGGGAAGCTATAACCCAATTTGTAGCTCTACAAATTCTAACTAGAAATATTCGAAGCCAAAACCGGGGAATGAAATCAATTGGCTCGGTCAGATGCGTGAGTTGTGCACATACATGTAGTCGTCGCGGGTAGACGAGACCCATTCTATGATGTCACTAGGCGCCTGTTTATTCAGTCATAACTTGAATCAGTGCATAATATCATCATGAAAGGGGTTTGTAAAACAATCTCACGTTTTGAAATACTGCATGCGGTACATCCCGCATAAGCTGGAGTTCATACTTGTTGCTGAAGTTCACTCGCATCGTACAGACTAGATCCATCAGGTGAGTGGCCGAGAAAGCTCCCGATCAATGTGAACTCTGCGGTCAGATATCAAGCAGAATTTGATTGGACTCATTGTTAATGGTCTATTGAATGATCAGCAGCAGAGGGCCAAGTTCCAGGAACACCGGGAGATAATGGCAGATCTATTCAAATGACTAGCTGGTTGGCGATCTCATAGTAGTTCATGGGCTGATGTAGATCGACATGACCAATAGGGGAAACGATTTCCAATCTACACGCTAGTACACTTGGGGAACTATGTAGAGATTCACGCCCACAGACATGTAGTCCTGGAGTACTTTGGTACGATTCTACATCTAATATCGAAAACAGAGAATTTTTGACTAATACTCAGGTAATTGGTCTGCTAACTAATTGACAGTATCGTGGGCCACATCTTAAACAAATCTTGAAGACATAATAGAATATCCAAAATCATTATCCCCGGAGCCATGAAACGCCTTAGCTTGGATTGAAGAGCCATTTGCCGTGTCATGTCTCGTAATTCGTTTGATTCATTCTTCATTCAAAAAGACCTTCATAAATGGGATCGGTGTCATCGTCTCCAGCTTCTTCTTTCCCGTCTCCAATTTCTCCATCACGCTCCTGCTCGGTCGCTGGGACAGCAACATACTGTTCATCGAAATCAACCCACTCGATCGTGATCGCGACAAACCTCCATGCGACTTAGTTCATATTGAGTGTAAGCGCTTTCGATGGCGGCACCCCGGGAAAGCGATTGTTCAACAAGGCCTTTGTTCAATACGGAGTTCTCGCCTAAACCGTGCGGCAGCCAGAGACCAAAGATCGAGTTGTCCTTTGGATGGCCTCCGTTTTCGAGCGGGGGACCATATCATTCCTGTGGATCATAGAAGATTTAAGCCTCGAGGTTCAGTTCCTTCAAGTAATTGTATTGTGCGCATTTTCAGTCCGCCGATGATTCCACTATTTTTGATGAGATCGAGTGCGACATTGATGGAGGCGCCCGATCGAACGATGACAGTTGAAAGCCTAGTGCCTAGTCAGAACAGTGTGGCCATCAAACGACATAGGGGAAGACATACCAGTCGATATCTGCAATCCATTCCGTAGCCTGCAAGGGGAATCTTGCCGCTAAATGTGAGATTGCAATCATCGGCAATCAGTGAAAAGCAGCAAAGGAATCTCGTGATAATGATTGTATTCTCAGTTGGAGCAAAGATATCAATTGGCAGCATGAGATTCTCTAGGTCCACCAGTCCATGGAAACGAAGTAGGCAGAAGACTCTCCAGATAGCTGCCTGTCGGAAGCAGCGCCAGTACAGATTGGCCATAAGTAAAACGTAGTCAGGATTCTCCGCATAGAATCGATTGTAGACGATAACATCAGGGAGGTACCCTGCATCGAGATTGCATCGGGCGCCCTCATTGTCGATGATCTTTTTGAGGGTGAGAGTGACAGCCCGGGGAGTTCGACTAGTGACGATTTGGCTTGAAGACCAATCTGCTGCTTTATTCACGGCCTGTTCCAGTCTCTGACTTGCATAATCACTTGAGGCCATGTGATTTTGGAGCCATTATGGGTCGTGGGGTCGTAGGGAACATGACTTTCATCACGAAACATTCGCTCCTCAAGAGTGGGAGGAGAGTTGACTGAAGAGTAGAACTGAGGGGGTACCTGTTTCTGACCGGGCGTGACTTTTCGAAGTCTTTCTTTCATGAAAGATTCGTGGTCTTCGATCTGTCGGAAATTGTCATTCGGGATGGAGGGGTCTTGCTTTGTGAGGGAGAGGATGTAGGCGTTAGTATATGTTTCTTGGCCGATTTTACATGGCGCCGTCACATATCGGTTTTTCTGTCCAGCATTTCTGATGCACTCAATTAAACCATCCGAGTGACACCCAAAGAACACAACATTCACATAGACGTCCTCATCGAAACCCGCGATCCACTGTGTAAAGTCTTGTGGGCGTACGTGATTCTCCCCAAGAACGATTGAGCCTCGAGTGTCGCCGTGGCAATGTAGAAGGATACTGACGAGATCTCCGGGCTTTGCCTTGCGTTTCATAGTTGCGATCCAGGTCCACACTACCTTCGGCATCTCTTCGGGTTCAAAATGTTGCCACCAACGCTCATTTGAGATGTAGTCAACTCTAGAATAACGATAAAGGTACTTTTTCTATAAACCAAAGACATTAGCAAGAGAATGAGTAAACTGAATCAGTCTTTGAATGTGTGGCTTGGTAGGCATCCGCGTAGCTAGCCATGGTGGTACATGAGAACAAACATGTTGCATAGAGCATCCCAAGGTCCAGCTGCGTGTATAGGTCATGTGTATAGGTGATAGAAGAGAAAAATTACTTACCGTCTGGTCCGTATTTGCCAAACTTCATATCATCGATCCCCTTCTCGTTCTTTAGGAACACGAATGATTCCAGCACAGGGAAGCACGAGATGAGGTGCCCTGCAATCCCTTCCTCTCGCAAGGCCATGGCCGAACCCATGAAATCGGCGAAAAACCAACTTTCTTCTTTATCAACTGCACTACAGACAACAAGATGATATGATTTCTTTGGAGAGATATCAGACAGATCTCCTTCATCTGATGCCTTGGGTGTATGTTGAAGTGTAGGACGAATAGCCAACTTGGTTGGCCGAGAGAGCTCTTTGTTGGGCCATTACTTTGCTTCGTCGTGACATGATGAAATGTCGAGCAGTGAATGGGATCAAGACTGGACGAAGGGATAAGTCAGCTGGAATGACCAGGTGGCTTCGAGAAGTCACAGCGAAGCTTCTTGGGAAAGAACGCTTGGAAATTTGTGGGCGTAGAGGGGCTAGGCGACAGAAAACGCAGTCAGAGGTTCGATATAGAAGAGCGCAGGATAAAAGCCGACTCTAAAGCAGAGTTAGAAAATTGGGTATGCGTAGATAAAGCCAAGGTAAGGGAAGCGGAAATAGATTTGAGAGTTGAAGACAATAGAGGTGAGGTTAGTCGAACAGCATTGAACGGTCGAGTACTTACAAAGAATCCCAAAAGACAATATGTCCGAATAACTGAGGATAGATTGGGGTGGATGAAGGTAAACGAGGGTGGATGAAAATTAACGAAGATGGATGAAGATGAATGAAGATGGGTGAGGGTAGATGAGCATGAATGAGGATGAGTGAGGATAAAAATTAGGTGATGGTAGATTTGAAGATGGATAGTGAGACCTCTCTGGATGAAATTCAGTTCAAGATATCTTTTTAGTAGTGAATGTGGGAGGAGCGGTACACAACAGTATGTAAACAAGATCCCACCATTCTTTCCTATAGCCCATTATACATGTCCATGACCATCTTTTATCGCGACTTAGATATGGATTTTGGTCTTTCAATAGTCTAGAGTTTTTATTTATATACTCGACGAGAAAAACACCCAGAACTTCTACGATTCTTTTGTAGCTCCCGGCTGCTGTCCTCTCATTGATCCAGTAGAATCCAAGAATTATCACAGATGAAATACCGTGGACAAGTATGTATTTTGCGTGATAGTAGCTTGACTTTAACAACTTAATTGTGAGCGTTCTTTGAACCGTAGCGTAGCTGTACCTTTACAAATACAACATTTCACTTTTTTCCAGAAGTTCCCCTCGCCCGGTTGCATTAGGACGTTACTGTGGATGCCCCTCCATGACTCTTCTAGAAGATCACCAAGGTAGTATGCATGAATCTACAAGTGAAGCTCAACTATTAGTTCCAAGAATTACTTCTCAACTTCCCACACACCCCCTCGAAACAGAAGTTTTTCCAACTTGCATCAGACATCAGAGGTATCTAAAAGCCTAGCAAATGGCTTCCTATTCCGCCACTGGCTGGTATTGAGCACCCGGCTAGATAAAATAAGCTTAGTGTTAACTGAGATGGACTTGATGTTTCTCGGGTCGAAGTCACATCAAGTAGAATAACATTGTGTTTGGATCCTGCTATGTTCAAGTTTTATTGAAGTCAGTTTATGGTTCCGATGCTTCGGCCCGAACTTGTCAGCCCGGATTTGCAATACTACTATGTCAGTCCTAGGAATGCCGCTTGCCGATCCACGTTTCTCAGTGCTAGGTCCGACATTAACAATAATAGTATATTGGCGGCATTATTGTGCGATGTTAGAATGAATAATTTTCATCAAAGCGAAGATCTACCATTCTCAAGTTATAAATTGCCAGTCACACTTGAAAACTACATTGCGGGAGAAGGGGACTCGTTAAGGGATTGGAGTAATATAGATGTTCTCACTCATAGCGAGAGCAACGACAACTGAAGATATTATTTGAGGTAATCTTGGCCTCGGCAAGAAACATTTGAGAGCCGACGGGCCACTTAGGCATAGGCTGTTGGAGTTCAAGTTCAAATATTTTGGGGTGGTGATATCGTAGGTAGTACCTAGTAGTACACTTCGGTCAAATTATTTAAAGATAAAAGACTCGCACTCAGACAAACTGATATCCAGGTAGTAGAACGAATATGGGAAAGATATACAAGTGGTTCTATAATCCGCTAAAGTGTCAATATTATGTTGTGTTCTAGTATGATACTAGAAAGTTTCATCGTCAGGTTCCTTACCATAGAAATCAATACGATACAGAGATTTAGTCTAAATTGCGACATCGTGCTAATTATTTCTCTGGAATTAGAGCAACAGAGTAAATGACAATAGTTCATTAGTGCCTTGTCTTGAGAACATCATGGGATCGCATTCCAATAGGATTGGATGGGATCCCATACTGATTGGCGCTTATCACCACGGGACCTCAAGTGGGCACTTTTGCCCTCCACTTCAACCTTGGAACTTCAACTTAGACCCTCTTCAAACGCATCTTCTCCACGATCTCCCCTCGTTACTCTTCCACAACATCACACCCTTAACGTGATCTGTCTGGGACAAAACAGGCCGATTTCCTACTGACTAGAGCATCGCCCACATCTTCAATTCCGTCTTCATGTCTACACCAGAGGAATCTCCAGCTCAGCGGGCCTCCCGTCTGCGACGTGAACGTCGTGAGGCCAAAATTAAGGAGGGAGGATCAGCGCGCCTCGACAAAATCACCAGCTTAAGTGGTCGCACTCCTCAGTCACGTATGCTTCAACCCCTTCGGCTGAGTCGCCTCTTCAAGGTTGACACTCATCGCATGATGACCCTTCACAATGACTGACATGAAGCCACACCACAGTTCGCGAAGAAGGCTCACCTTCTCCTCAACCTGCCATATCCCCTTCACCTTCCCCCGCACCGCGTGATCAATTTGCGCCATCCCCGCAACCGAATATTCCCTCCGATGATGCCCTTCAGGCCCAGCAAGAAGCCTTCCGTGCCATGCTTCGTCAATCGGCACCTGAACAGGGCCCCGGCTTACCGGGCCAAGACGTGCAGGGCGAGGATATGGAGGATCCTACAATTAAGCTGCTCAACTCACTACTGGGTGGCATGCCGAGTGACCCCAATGCGCCACCTGGTGCTCCAGGCTCCATACCAGGCCAACAACAGGCTGGCCCTAATCTAGGCGCGATGGCATCTGCCCTCGGACTCCCACCTTTCCTTGCCAGCATGCTTGGCGCAGCGACTCAACAGCCATCGGAGGAGGACAAGAAGTCCACGCGAATTTGGAAAGGATTGCATCTGCTCTTCGCGATTGGAGTCGCTGTTTACCTCTTATTTGTGATCGGAGCATCAGTTGCGACATTCGGGAGCCCACCCCCCAAACCTGCTACTGCCCAAAACCCATTCTTGATTTTCGTTACCGGGGAGGTTATCTTGACAAGTGGAAGGGCTTTGATTGGTGGGAAACAAGGGGGGCTTGGGTTGGTTATTCAGCTTTTCAAAGATGTGATGCGAGATGGGAGTCTGGTGTTGTTTGCATTGGGTCTAGGAGCTTGGTACACTCGTGAGTGGCAGACTGTCGCATGATTTTGGACATGAATAGTGCAACGAATTACCGATTTATTATAATAAGTATTTAAGTATTTTGCGGAGAAGTAGTGTATATACTGGTGAATTCCTTGTGATGGAAACAGTTAGTATCATCAAGTAGATTCTGACATCAGAGATCTACGTGATGGCAGGACAGCATTGCGTAAATTCATCATAGAATCTGCACTTAGCCCCCAATCGCCCTGCCATTGTTCCATCCGAGCTCCCTTTTTGAAATGCGCAGCCAGATGTTCAGCCCGTGAAGGCCAAGTAGGCAGAATCTGGTTGCAAAATCCACAGCGACTTTGAACGTTACTCACAGACCCTTTCCAAGCATCAAGGCCTTCAGCAGGAACTTTGGTACAGGCATGGAATTTGCGAAGATGCTGCCATAAATAATCCTTGCGGCCAAAAGATCTGTCTGCTACTGATTTCTCGGCACAGACGTGAAATTCGTGCTCGTCCCAATGGGCTGGGGTTGGGTAGAGAGCGTCACAAAAAGGACATTCTGACATTGAACTTGCATAAAGTTGGTGAAGCTTATTGAAATCCGGCGTGCAGATCCACGAATCAAGTTGGAAATGTACACTTTTCTCATGTCGAGCCCAGTCGTGTCTCTTCCGAAAAGATGAAGTACAAAATGTACATAGGTATTGGCTGTCGGTTTTCGATGAAGGTTTTTGCCGGCCGCGTCGGGTACCTGATGTCTTTGGGAGGAGTGGGAAAGGCATATTCCTTTCTCCAGATTGATGACTCCAGGCCGATGAGACACTTTCTGAGGTCTCTGAAGCCCTGCTTCCAAAGCTGGAAGCGGAAGAAGGTAGGTGAGAGGATGTTTCATCAAAGTTGAATAAGTCCATTGCAGATCCATCGAAATGGAATGGATCGACCCCAATTTCAGGGTTAGATATCCCCAGAAAAATTGCGTCTTGGATAGCTGATTCCGAAACAGGCTCATCTTCGGGTGGGGATGCCTTCCATCTCTCCATCGGCGTCAAGGAGCTTAATGTACTTGTGACTAATGGGGAGCCTGCGCGAGAACGGGAGTTCGAGGTTTGCTTCGACGACTGAATCTTTTGCTTTTGCCTGCGACGGGCATTCGAAAACCAGGTAGAAACACGCTTTTGTGAGAACCCGGTCTCTCTTGAAAGATGATCTTTTTGGGCCTCGCTTGGATATGGGTACTCTTGGTTTTGATAAAACCATTCTCGTAAAACCCTGGCCCCTTTGCGCACAAATTGTTTGGACTCTTTGCGTTCTGTGGGCTCTAATCCCAATACAATATCTCGTGGAGCTATTGAGTTATCCTCAATGGAATCCCCTTGGCCACCTCCCACGCCATATTCTGCATTCTCTGGCAAGCCATGGAGATGGCCAAGTACTGGAGAAAATGTTTCAAAACGAGACGGGAGTCGTTTCTCCCCTTTGGCGAGGCTGCATTCTCGAAACAGTGCGACACAACTGGAGCAAGATGTTACCGGGTTCGGGTTTGCCGATGTCGTTCGGAGAATCAGACATTGTAGCCGATGTCTGCGGCAATGGCTGCAAGGTGCCGCTGGACGATATGCTCCATCGAGCCATTGTGGAACATTTGAGAGATTTTGCAATGGAGGTGTATCATTGATTGCTTCAGAATCCTCTCGTTCAATTTGCACTAGCTCATCGGCAGCATCGTGATGTTGAGTATAATCATTCTCAACTTGATTTGCCGTCGATGTCTCAGTTGAGTCAATACCCATAAGCTGAGACCACTGCAGGTCTGTTTGATCTGAAGAACAGAAAAAGAAATCGTTCAGTGTATTCCAATCAGCCTGTGGGTTTTCATGAAGCCAAGCGTCCGTCATGCTGGCATCCAGCATGCCTGGGAACCCCGATTCGGGCAGTGCATGAGATGATTCGGGGGGTGGGCGAGAATCAGATGACGCGTTGAAGTCCATGGCGTATACGGCTGTACGGAGCTCATATCACATTGATGCGGCTCATTTTAGAGAGAAAGGTTCCTTGCATTTGTCTATCATAGCTGCATCAACATTTTTATCAGATTGCATTGAGAGTCCGAGATGTACATCGTCATATCGGACCGTCGTCGATGCTTCCACCACCGCCTGCCGAAAAGGCCGAGAGGGTCTTGCGCCGTCCAGAAACATCACAAATTGACCAATCAGGAACTATAGAAATCTAAACCAGACTGAATGTCCTATCAAATCAATTTTATTGTAATAAATACAGAATAGAATAAGCAATGCAGAAAATTGCAAGGAACCAAGAGTTCCAACGAGTATATACTATACCTATAGTAAAGTATAGGTTTACTTATTGTCACCAAGATCTTGGGAATTCATATATGAAACAGTAAATGCGCTCAAGATATATTTGCGAGGTCAAAAACAAGATACTAACTTGATGGTAGGCACCAAGTAACCTTTCTTTGGCATCGATACAGGACTGGCAGTTGAAAGTGATGCAATCATTGGGAAGCACCATTTGCCTTCATTTTACCTTCTTCGAGGATATCTCAGCTGGTAGGACTTCGAATGTCGTCCACTGTTAATTATGAACCCCCATTGCTCTTAGTAAATTGAAGGCTTTATCTTAAAGGTACTTAATGGATCCTGAAGACCTTATTGTTTCCGCGAGAACAGCCACAAAATGGACTGAAGTTTTTGGAAAGAAAAAAACAGCCTGATCTCAAATTGAAGCTTCCACCATCCTCTTCCAAGCTTGCTAACACCCGTATAATGTACGGTGACATTTTTAATCAATTTCCCACAACAGCAACTTCAATGTCTACTGAATTGCTCAGCTTGCAATATTCGGTAGTCCCCAATGGCCGTAGTGGGCTATATTCCAAGAAATAGTTTCGTCATTCCATCTATGCATTCCTGTTATCCTGTCAGTTTATAGACCGTAAATTTAAATGCTTTGTGAGACTAACTGACACTAGACAGGATCTGAGAAAATGGTCACCCCCTACGATAGTATTTCGTTGCCCGTGAGAACTTTCAAGAGCCAGTAGGAATGAAGTACCACCAGGATGCCTTTAACCTGCCGATTGTCTTGCTTTTGAACTTTTCTCCGGCTTGTTGCTCGAGCCTTTTCCTTCAATCGCATCCTTCTGTGTCCCAGGCTCAATCTTAATTCTCGATGAATGTTTCTGGGGCTCGGTCTTAGGATTTGGCGAGGAGTTTGCAGCCTGATTCGATTGTCCGGCCTCGGTTGAGTCCACGCCGAGCAATTCCAAGGAGGTTGCGCCGAGTATCATAATGGGGGGGGGGGGGGGGGAAAAAAAAGGAAAAAGGGACTGTTTGTGTTTTTTCTTGTTTTGATGGGGGAGGACATGCTGGAGGACGAGGGTATTTATACCATTGAACCACAAGTAGTTCGGGGGTAGCCTTGGAAGTATCCAGAATATTACACTCTATCGCGATTCTGGTCTGTAGTAGGGTCTATTCTCGTCTTGACTGCATAGATCAAGACGCCTGAAGGCCTGGAGGTAATGTGGGGGCGAGTCCGGCTTTCTCTAGCGAATTGATTGGAAATAACATTCAAGCAGAAGCGACTTGTGCTCCTAATAGGATCTAAAATAGAACTCCAATGCTACCAGTAGCCATGAAGGGATTTCATCAGTTCGGAAAACTGTCCAATAAAAGTAAAGATCAGGCCTATAAGGATTCCATATATCAAAGACATACCGCTTCTTGGCTTCGTTTCAAAATGGCCAATGAACTTTCGCAATTGACAGAAGTCGATCACAAAGGTACTACTATTCAGCTGGATCCATTTGATATTCGGAGGCTCGGTATGTACTTCAAGCTTGCTACGCCATATCGAATGAACCAGTAGTGGTATTCCCGAGTTCGTCAGCATTTAGCGTAGCCAGTACTGAGAAAGCCACTAGACCCATCAGCGACGAACTCTCCGATGGCCCCAAAAACGTGGGGTTCAAAAAGGTAGCCCTATAAGCTGCCATTTCAAGGCCCCCACCGGCGGCTGTGCAGCTTGCCACAAGGGTCTGTTGAGTATCGATTGGTCAGGCTAAACGAATGATCTAATCAATGGTTTTCCACGGCTAGAAGAGAGCATAAGCAATCATGTTTTGGGAAATTATTTTTATGCTTAATTAGGATATGCGCAGCGCTTGACTAGGCCCTCGCCCAGAAAGGTTCGATGCTGCGCTACCTACCCATCAGAAATCTTTTGCAGGACTACTAGGCCTTTAGAATCCAGTGAACGACCTTTTCAGCAAAATAAGCTTAACATATGATTATTAGTATCGGGAATATCAATATTGAACAAGTAAAGCTCGCATCGAATCATTTCAAGTATTCAAATTACTGGCCAGAAGGAAAATTCAGAAAGCTACGCCCATGTGAGCCTTTCCCTAGACTGGCAAAGTAGCAGACTGCTTCTTGCCTCCGCGAAAATCTTTTGAATTTCCATGGAAGCGAACAGTCCCTGTAGTTCCAGGAGGAGCATCAATCTTGAGACTGAGAGATTTACCTTTCAATTCCCACGAAACTGACAGAATGTCCCCGGATGTTGTTACCACTTTCGCACTTGACTTCTTCAGCCCCATTTCTATGCCGGTCTGAGGCTCTAACAGCCACTTATTATACCCAAAACCTTCAGGGCCATCAAAAGGCCGCAGGCCAGTTGCCCATTCTGTCAAGATATAGGTGGCAGCTCCGCCCCATGGGTGACTGAGACTTGTAAATAATCCCAGCCCAGGAGATCCGTCCACCGAAAGATATTCCCAGCTGGTACCTGTAGCTGTAGTGTCGTTACCAACGGGTAAATCTTCGTTTTGAGGTAGCATAGGCCCCCAAACGGAGAAAAGCAAATCTCGAGCTGTTGCAGTGGCATTTCCCATAAACAGTGCAGGCAGTAAGAATCCATTTGTGTTGGGCGAGATCGATGCGCTTGGATCTGAAGCACTGACAGTAGTATCCGCTTTATACCCAGGGCCGAGTTTGAGTTTTCCCAGGACTTTCGAAGACAGCATCTCGGATGTTTGGGTAGAATTTGCGACCCCTGATGTGATACACCAAGCTAGATCGGACACGCCGAATTTCTGCTGTGAAGATCGGCTTGCCGAGTATGTTCCCAGATGGCCATTCCAAAGATATTTGTTGATCGATTGAGCTAGTGATTGTGCAGACCTTTTATAGGTCTTCTCTTCATTGCTTTGACCCAACGCTGATGCTATTTCAGCAGCCCCGTTTAATGTTTCGACCGCGAGGCAGCTCACAGCTGCTCCGCCTGATCTATCCCCTACAAAGGCACTGGTCAAGTCGACTAGGCCATCAGTGGTGTTCACTGTGCTCAGTAGCCATTCAAGCTGCTTTTGCCATTGCGGCCAGGTATCAGCGGCATACCGAAGATCCCCGGACTGGCGAATAAAATGATAAAACGCCAGGAATCCCAGCATTTGATAATCCTCCAAAGCAGGATATTTCTCTCCCTCGGAAAATGCGTCTATCGTGGTTGATGGATCATATCCCATGCTAGGTGAGATATTCAACTCCCCATTATGAACCTGTGTATCCAGGAAGAAAGACAAGGTACCGCGGGCCCAGTCAAATCGAGAGCTACTAGCGCCGATAATGCGTGAAGTGTGATAGAAATCTCCCAGCCACACAAGGCGATCACGTTTAGGCCCGTCCAAGCATACAGTTGCCAAATTTGCCTGGATCCCATACTTGGCCGAAGCATTATGATCACGCAAGCTATCTTTATACAAAAGAGTGCCATTTTTGCTGTCGTAAACCATAGCATTTCGAACCCATGCAGAGTGGTCCTGGTAAGCACCAAAACCGAAAGCACCACTCAGTGAAACTTCCGATCCACCCGTATAGTAATCACCGAGGGATACATCAAACACCTGAGTGCCATTGATATGCACGGAAATGCGATCTCCACCTGAAAGGATGGTAGTGATATTGTACCATTCCTTCTCATGTACAGTGAAGGGCACCGTAATTGTATCTAAGAGATATGCATCCAGCGTAGTTTGATTAACGAAGTCGTATCCCTTCGACAATAGAATGCTGTTGGCAGGGGTAAGAAATTTATTGGCATTGGCGAATGTTGTCTCTTGGGGAAGCTCTCCCGTGAGCAAAAGTTGAAGGCCAGATCCGTATGTCAATGGCTGGGCCTGTTTCGGTTTGCAAAGAATGAGTATCAGGGGATTCATTAATTAAGGCGAAGGAGACATACCACTGTCCACCATAAGCCAGCTCTCTCAATGGATGCCTCAAATTCCAGCGTATAATTTTCGAGCTTCGAGGTTTCGACATTTGGCGAAGCCCTTGTGCTTTGGAAAAAAGCACCTTTCACTGGATCAATTTTCACTGCAGGGACTTGCGTTCCTTTTTCAACGCATGCGAAACTAGCTGCCTTTGCGCCGAGCTTCCAAATCTCATTGAACAGCTCATTGTCACTATGAAATTGACTCGGGTATTTTTCGGGATCCGTGTCGCTGACAGTAGACACAAACCCAAGACGAGTGAACGTCAGACTTTTTCCTGCGATCAAACGTACGGACTGCCATCGCTGACCACCCTGAATTAAAGGAGACTTTATCAGTCCGGTCTTGGTAATGTTGAAAGTCTCAACCCGGAAACCGTTTGCCAGACTGGTCGAGAAAGTGTAGGGCCCGTCGGACCATGGCTGATGCAATCCATCGTATGGCTCGCTGTACTTCACTTCGATCTGAACAGGGCCATTTAACTCTCCGATCTCGAAAAATGGATATCCAGCAACTTCTGATCCATAGTCAATTGTCGCGATTGGGGCATTTGAGTCGAGAACAAGAGCTGTGGAGAGATTTTCTGGCCACTGGACTTCTGTTCCTGCTATGAATGCCTTCGGAGTAAAATCACTGGGTATGTCAATCTCTGATATTTGCCCGAATTTCTTTTGGAATCTTCATTGATTACCTCGTTCGGTTTACAGCCGCAGCCTTTGGAAGAGATGCGACGATTTGTGACCAGATGTATACGCTTGATATGAACGCGGGTTTCATTTTGACTTGAAGTGACCTCCGAGTCGTGCTAGTCAACTAAGAACGATAATTCTAGTAGAAGGAAGCCCCGCCCTTAAATGCAACGACTTTTCTTCAGGGCTGTGGTCGAGGTGGAGTTCGGGCGATCTCTAGCCGAGAATACTGCGTAGCACTATCCATTTGCAACCAGTTTTCAAGAGATGAGAATCTTGAATGTTGTACTTCTTCGAGCCTTTCTTCATACACACTCAGCCCTAACTTTGAAAATGATAAAATTGTTGAGTAGTCCATCGGCGACCAGCTTCAGAAGACCAGATATCCATATCAGATGACACCAGCTTCAGCTCCATTTCTAAATTCTGGTCTCTTCATAACCTGAAGGTATGTCTAAACATTTATGATGTTGTTGTGGGGTAACAAGAACAATCCCCCCACTTCCCGTTCGGAAAACCCGAGTGGGCGAAGCTTGGGGAATTTTCTATAGCGACCAACATGAGATCCATGGGAATGTGCCTGTAGTCACGCACGTGGAAGACTGAGAGATATCTTGGTATAGAAACTAGACCCGAGAATCAAATTATACAACTTTGAGTAGGATGTAGTCTTAATCGATGTCTTTGATAACAGCAGATATAGCCATCACATAATGAACCACTTCCATCACGACCGTGTCTATGCTTTTTTGGCACAATATGCATCTACATCCTGATAGGCATCCGTAGCTTCCTGGAACTTCTGCTTGAGTGGGAGATAGCTCTGTTGAAGAACTTGTTTTGCACCCGGCTCGTCCTTGCAGTTCTCGTAATAGAGAGTATCGTATTGCTAGTACAAAACGAAAAAAAAGGGTCAGTTTTTAGAAGCGACACTCATGATGGCAGGAACAAAAACCTACATCCCAGGCATAATTCATATGTCGCCATGCTCCACGCCAAGGTGATATCTGGGGGCGCAATGTGTCCTTTACATTTTTGTCACAGACAAAAGTTGGATCCAGAAGTGCGTCCATAGCTTCTATGCCAACGGAAGAGATCTGCAGTGATACTAATTAGTTTCCAAAAGCTGGAGGAATTATAAACGGTGTGATAATCTTACCTCGGGGAAGTAATCTGCGATTGCAACACACGAACCACCGGACTAAGGCGGAAATGGTCAATCACCAGGTGCAACACATTTGGGTAATGCCAAACTTACGACTCCCTCGGCGATGTTGCCTCGAGAAGGATGTGGTGTAAGCGCAATGCGTTGCCAATTCACTGCAGAATTGAGGTGCTTCCTGGACTCATCTAATGGTTGCATTGTTGAATAGAAATGAATCCAAGGTCCCCGACTCGTATTTTTGACCCCAGTCAAAATTTTCCGATAGTCTGACGTTACTTTCTTGAGGTCTCCAACCCATTCAGCTTTCGAACGCTCTGCAGCGACGGGCGCTACCAAGAGTGATGGTACTAGTAAGAGAAGAGACAGCTTCATAATTGAGTTGCACGGCAAGAAAAGGCAGTGATAAAAGTGTATGAGAAATCAATCTGGTTGACGGACCTCCAGGTTTCTGAATATTTATACTTCAGCGCTACTTATGGCATACTAACTTGAGTGACTAGTAGTCACTCAAGTTCAATGTCTATGTTACACTTGAAAATTTCCTGACCCTGAATACCGATCAATCACATAATCAGAGCTGAGCTTAACGTGCATATGGATCTGAACTATTTGAGCTATTGATGAAGATCAATCGATATTTGGACTGATATAATCCAATGAGCCCGATTCATCTTCACTGCAGTGTCACCAGAGTGGGGCAAGGAATCCGTACTACTGAATCTTGCAGGATCCATCCTATGGATCCTCCAGGGAAAGAATCAAGATATAACTACCTATATATACATTTACCACACGGAGTAGATTCTGAAGATCTCAGGTCAGTGCCGGGAATCAGCTGAGGGGGGCCCAAAATGACCGCCCTATGTATGTACTTCTATCGGGTTTTCTTTTCAGATCTTTTTCAATTTGATCCCAGAACTACCACCTTCGTAGTTTACATCTTTTTGTTGTTACACGATTTGTAACCATGAGATTCATGATCCTTGAAGCGGCGTGCACCATCTATCCCAGTGAGTGAGGCAGATCTCGTGGTGTCTCGGCCCTGTACCGACCCCTCTCCGACCCGAGGAGACTGTGATGAATGAATTCAATGACTTCTCTCAAATATTCTCAGCTCTTCGAATATTCTCCAGTAGCCAGTCTTTGTGTCCACTAGTGATTACTATCAACTTTTCCTGTCCATTGTTCTCTGACCCAGTCAACAAATACTAACTTTTATTCTGGTTCCACTACATTGCAGAAAATTAAAAAAAAGAAAAAAAAAAAAACACACACACACACAAACAGTATTAAACAGCATTCTTTTTGATTCTATAATATATCATGTTTGAGATTTGTTTTGGACCGTTTGATTACCGTGATCCAATCGTTTACATTGGAATGTACTCCAAAAACCGTCAAAATACAATATGCGAGAGACTCGGCATTTTTGCGGGGAAACAACTTGAAGACATCTCGAGGAATGCGGGGGAGGCGTGAGGAACATCTGGAGGGAGTACACATTCGCCAATTTCTGCAGGGGGGGGGGGGGGCTTCTTGCCAGGGTTTTTTGATGGTGGTTTTTTTTGTCGGCGATTGATGGAAATATGCGCACTAAACTAGACTGAACTGGCGTTAGCTTGGCTTCGTCTACAAGGAGGACAATTCCGGCGGGATGTCGGAGCTCAGATGGTGGCTTGAGGATCATGCTTTCGAATTTTGAAGAGTTAAAAGCTGTGATGGAGTAGCTTGGAGAGAAATCAGAAAGAAATCTGTATCAATCGACTTCTCAATTTTGCTTTTGAAGCCATGAAGTTCTTTAGTTTGAATGCGTTATTGCTCGCCGTGACGGCCGCGCATGCAGCTACAATCTCTCATTCAAAATCTCCATCTGCCGTCGAAAATGTAACCATCTTCTCGCCTCCTTCCGACTATATCGTCCCACGCACGCTTTATGCCCGTAATGTGCAACTTCCAAATGGCGACCTTCTTGCGACGTGGGAGAATTACTCCCCTGAGCCGCCACTGGTCTACTTTCCCATATATAGATCTAAGGACTATGGAAAAACCTGGAAAGAAATTTCACAGGTTCACGACACTGCTAACAAGCTTGGTCTCCGCTATCAACCATTCTTGTATTACCTACCCGAGCGTATTGGATCTTTCAAAGCAGGTACTTTACTGCTGGCCGGAAGCAGTATTCCCACTGATCTTTCCTCTACGCAAATTGATCTCTATGCGTCAAAGGACGATGGTTTGACTTGGAAGTTTGTGAGCCATATCGCAGCTGGTGGAGAGGCTGTTCCAAATAACGGCTTAACACCTGTATGGGAACCCTTCTTGCTTGCGCAGTAAGTTTAACTTTGTTAATCCCCATAATCTTTGATCATCTACTAAGTAGTACATTGCCAGTGATGGAAAATTGATCTGCTACTACTCTGATCAGCGAGCGAATACCACACATGGTCAGAAAATGGTCCACCAAGTTTCAACTGATCTTAAGAAATGGGGAGATGTCGTCGACGACGTGTAAGAATAACTGGTCCTCCCAAGTGAGTTTTCGCTAAAAGACCCTCAGTGCTTATCCAACCTACACCGATCGCCCTGGTATGCCAATTGTCACAAAGGTACGCAAATGCTCGTTCTATAAGATGGTCGAAGAAAAGGAATGCTGATAGTAGGCGACAGCTACCCAATGGTAAATATTTCTACATCTACGAGTATGGTTCATTCTTCAACACTTCGAGTTATTCGTTCCCACTATATTACCGCATTGCTTCAGATCCAGAGGACTTTCTGTCGGCTGAACACCAGAAGCTCATTGTCTCAAGCGGTACCAAGCCCACATCCTCACCGTATGCTGTCTGGACTCCATACGGAGGAAAGAAGGGAACTATCATTGCCAGCTCGGGAACGCAGAGCACTCTCTTCATTAACAAGAATTTGGGAGAGGGAGAATGGACTGAGATTGAATCGCCGGAAGCTCACAGCTACACACGTTCACTCCGGGTTCTGGATGGCTATAATGGACGCTACTTGCTTGTGAATGGGGGCGGGGTTTTGCTTGGAGAAAGTAACTCTGTCACTGCTACGGTGATGGATTTGGCTAAGGTACTTTGAGGAAACAGCATTCCAATATTTGTAGAAGCTAGATTAATTAGATACGGACTGCTTTGTTGCAGATTAGCAGTTCGACGACAATATTGTCCATGAATTCAATCTTCCGTTGTTTCCATCCCGTCGGTTCCCGCGCTATTTAGCTTCCCGGGCTCCACAACAGACTTGACTCTATACAATTTCTCCTGAATCGATTGTACATAGACAATAGTCATGAAAAGAAAATTGGAGTAATTTGATGGAGAGAAAAAAAAATGCGCCGACCGGGGTTCGAACCCGGGTATCTATCTTGCACCTGATGGGAGGATAGCATCGTACCGCTTGATCATCGGCGCCTTTCAAGCAACTTCGGAGCCACAAAAGTTATAAGACAAGAGGCATATTTCGCCTGTATAGGAAATATACTCCCCGAGGAGATATAAACAACACTCGTCGAATCCAAACTAATTTAAATTGCAGGTCACTACTCAGATTCTTTTGTTGTTAGATTTCTGCTTCCCAGAACACTTGAAGCGGGGTAGCTCACAAGCCTCGGACGAGTTCTTGTTAAGTTCAAGGTAGAGAACTTCAAAGGGATTGAAAGGATAAATCAAGCTACTGGAGGAAGTAGTAATTGTCATTTTGGACATGGATACTAATTGTAGTAGGCTACAGGTACTAGTTAGTACTACTAATCCTAGTAAAACGATAATCCTTTGCTCATGAGCAGAAATCCAGAGCAAGAAGTTTGTAGATCTCCTGCATCTGTCGCAAGCTCTCAACAGAAACCCATTCTTCCTTCGCATGCAGACCATCTCCGCAAGGTCCAAAAACAATTGACGGAATCCCAGCTTGGCCAAGGAAAGCTGCATCGCACCAGAAGGGCATGCTCTGAACGATGGGCTTGTTCTTGAAAACGATCGACCCGCAGGCAACTGCCTTTTCAACAAATGGGTGATCGGTTGCAAGCTTTTGTGTCGGGCGAGAAATTGTAACGCGAGGCTCACTATACTTGAAATTTGGGGCTTCTTCGCCAATTTTCCGAAGCATGGATGATAGATCACTCAGAATAGACTCCTCGGTTTGTGCAGGGACGGTGCGAAACTCAATAGTAATCGTGCACTTTTCAGGGTATGAAGACGGCTCTTGACCACCTTTAATGAGACCACAGTGCAGCGATCCTTGACCTAGAAGGTCATCAATGGGCAGCTTGGCCTGGTATTCCTCAAGTGCCTGCAAGAAATGCCATGCTTGGAGGATCGCATCTTCACCCGCAGCTGGATCGGACCCATGAGCAGCAACCCCGAGTATATCAACTTGCACCCATACGAATCCTTTGTGGGCTGTCGCAATGGCATGAGAAGTTGGTTCTGCAACTACCGCTGCGTCTGCGCGCCATCCAGCAGCAAGGATATCCCTAGTACCCTGAGAGGCGTCTTCTTCGTCTGAGACGGCTGCGACAATAATATCACCCCGGGGTGTTTGGCCATTGGCCTTGATCGATGCAAGCGTGGCAAGTGCTGCTGCTAAACCACCTTTCATATCCAAAGAGCCACGTCCAAACACCGCTTGTTGGCCGTTCTTCATTTGAATAGTACCTGAAAGAGGATCCGCCTCATAACTGGTAAGACTAACGGTATCTACATGCCCGTTGAACATAATAGATTTGCCCTCCCCACTTCCGCGAAGAACGCCGACGACAGAAGGTCGGCCACTGATCGGTTCGACGCGGTGATATTCGATGTCACGATGAGCAAACCAGGCCTCTAGATAGTCTGCAATCTCAGTCTCTCCTGTGCCATCATCTACGGACAATGTAGGATTCGAAGAGTCGATTTGAGTGAGAGTCTGAGTTAGAGTCACCGCATCCTCCACAGAGACATTTCGAGGTACTGGGTATTGGCGAGCTCCTTCTGTACTCAAAAGTACTACCACAGAGTTTTTATCTAGGAATGAGGCGTTTCTGTCCGTTGCGAGTCTACGCAGAGCAGCAAGAGAGGCTCCGCCACAGGGACCAGCTCCAATCGATTTTGAAGTGAGGTCCTCTACAGCGCAATGGCTTTCGTAAGATGAGATTGTGATGCAGGCATCAACAGATCGTTGCAAATCCGGCCAAGCAGTTGACGAGACCGTACCACAGTTCATACCATTCATGATGGTGGAAGAGGTTTGCACAGGAATTGACTTTCCAGCGCGAAGACTTGATGATAAACAAGGAGCAGAATCGGGCTCGACGGCTACCATGGAAATAGGAGGCTCAACAGACTTGCAATGTTTGGCCACCGCATGGGCGAGACTACCAACGCCAACTGGGGTAATCATCATGGTGGGAGGAAGACCCATTTGAATTGCTTGTTGCTGAGCTTCATTCATCAATGTCGAATAACCGTCCACAATCCAAGCGGGGATTTCCTCGTACCCTTCAAAGGCGGTATCTTGGATTAAAAGCGCATTTTTCTCTGCATTTGCACGGTCTGATGCATCTTGCACTGCTTGATCATAGTCACCCTGCACAACAACGACCTGGGCGCCCTCAGAGGTGATCAACTTGATGGTGGCTTCAGGCATGGAGCAGGAAACGAAGATCTGGGCCTCGATCCCCAGTAGCCGCGCCATAAATGCGACGGCTCGTCCATGATTACCCTCTGATGCTGTTACCAAAGTGATTGAATTTCTCTTGGCCTCACTGGAGAGCAGGTCCAAATTGACATTAGAAGGCAGTTCAAGCCTTTGTCGGATGGCACGGAAACAGCCCCACGAAGCACCCAGCACTTTGAAGGAGGGGAGCCCGAAACGATTACTCTCGTCCTTGACAAGAACTGCGCGGACACCCAGTTCAGTCGCGACATCAGGAAGAGACACTAATGGAGTTGGAGCATAGTTTGGAAGCGATTGGTGGAATTCAGCCACGCCGGCGGGCAATTCAAGGTTGAAATGTTGATTCGCCGCAGCGGGGTTGTAGTAGATTGAACGTCGTGAAGACATCTTGAATGCTGCCAGTGGGCGTCTTCGTGGGATTTGAAGGGCTCAGTGTAGTTAATGTAAATTTCTGGCCAACTTATTCAGCCACTCTGTATGGATGGATTTAGCTTTTTAGCGACATCTCCGAGTCGGAGTGTGTGCGCCTTCTAGTGACATCCTGGTGTCTACGCCTTCTTGCGACACAAGCGGAGCGAGATGGAGCTTGCCACGGGAAGTTTTTCATAGGCTTAGATTATCCAAGTTGAAATTAAAATGACAAGTAAGATGGGTCTTGCGGAAATTGGCAGGGGTGAGATTCACGAGGGAAACATCCTGCTAGACTTCTAATGGCTGTGCAAATAGGAAAAGACTGGATTCACAGCAAAACGTGAAATTTGATCAGGGAACAAACTTGACTTTTATTTACTCACAAGTGACTTCCAACTGCCATATTTAATCTTTGAAATTTCGCATTTCATTAATGTTACTAGAGTCTATCGTGTCTATTCTCTTGACCTTTACATGAACATAGGATGGCCATGGTGCCTTCATCCCGAAAATGCTGGGACATCTTATCTTTAAGAAGCCTGCCACCATTTAAAAAACTGGGCCATTCACCGGAATCTATTTTACTAGAGAATTTCCGTTGAATGACAAGCTCAGCCGGCATTATCAGCTCGATGGCAGACCAAATAGCTTCTATTTATTATGATCTTTAGTTTCCGCGGCTCTCGTCAGCACAGGATTGATCGTAATTCACAACAGCTTCAAGCAGAGCTTGGGTACCAATAGCACTGTAACAGATTGTCAGTTTGAACGTTTCGTAACAATGAGTTTAACCAATGCGCTTACCAGTCTTCGGGAGTAGAGTATTCAGTAGGGTGGTGGCTGACACCGTCTTTGCAAGGAATGAAGATCATGGCCGTCGGGCAGTGTTTGCTGGTATATACACTGTCATGGCCAGCACCACTTGTCATTAGCATGGAGCTTCCAGGGCCCACAATATTGTCTGCAGCCGCTTGAATGGAAGAAATGCAGTTCTGATCGAACTTAACCGCCCGGGAGTCTGTGTCGAGGGTCCAGCTATATGACACTCCCTTTCCGTCTTGCGAGGCAATTGTCTCAAATGCTTTAAGACATTCTTTCTGCACAGCGTGAACAACTGTATCTTCAGGATGACGGATGTCAAGAGTGAAGGTGACCTCGGAGGCAATGGTGTTAGTGGATGCATTGGATGGAACTCTGATGATACCAGTGGAAGCTAGAGCATCGTGCTTCTTAGCGATATCGTTCGAGGCGGCAATCATTCTTGAAGCCGCAAGCAATGGATCATGACGATTACCCAGAGGTGTAGTTCCGGTGTGAGCATCTTTGCCTTGGATAGTGAAGGTCAACCATCTATATCCCTGAGCCCCTTGCACTATGCCAATCTTGCAATCATTCGCCGGGAGAATGGGACCTTGCTCAATATGAAGTTCAAAGTGTGCTCCCAAGGGATATCCCTTCGCAGAGCATTCAATATCTCCAAGATAGCCGTGTCGTTCGAGTTCCGACTTGAGAGAAACATTGGGATTGTGGATATCGCGTAGCTCCCATGCCTGTTGAATGGGAATGGCACCGGCCCACACTCCTGAAGAACACATCGACTTGGGGAAACGCGCTCCTTCCTCACTGTATACAATGTCAATGACGGTTCAAGATGGTAGCGATCTCAGAAACATACTTTGTCCAGTTTACTATACCAACATCATAGTTTGTCTGGAAATTGTTCTCTTTCATCGTGCGCAAAACCTCCAATGCAGCCATTACACCCAGAATACCATCGTAACGGCCACCACGAGGCTGAGTATCAAGATGACTTCCCATTGCAATCATCGGAGCCGAAGACTTGAGACTGCCGGACTTCCGGGCAAACATGTTTCCCATTTGGTCCACTGAGAGAATACATCCGAGTTCTTGGACTTCATCGGCAAACCAACGCCGCACGCGTGCATCGTCATCATTCAGAGTCAACCGAGCCATGCCCGTTTCAGTTGCGTTACTGTATGCTTGTCAGCAATAAGATCTCGATGTCATGTCACGATTAGTTCATCATATATTACATACTCTCCATAGCGATGGGCTTGGCCCCATTCGCAAGTCTTATGCAAAGTCTCCCAGAGACGATCGGAATTTATGCTGAGCGCTGGAGGAGCTTGGAATCGAGGAGCCGATGAAAATGCCCGCGTCGCATTGAGGCGCATCGCGCGGGTTCCAGATTTTACCGCGTGCATGCTGTATCACACACTCGAATCAGAGGCGAGATTTGATTTATTCAATTTCACAACTAGTGTCGAAATCGAAGCAAAGATGTGTATTTGTGATGTCGCCGAGGGTGATGTCGTTTTATATATCCGAACGAATCCGACGATAGATGGTTTAATACCTATTAAACAATCTCAGAAACGGTTTAGGTAAACCGTGTCTGCCAGTGGCAACCGTTGACTGAGACAAGGAAAACGCCTTCTTCGAACACAAAGTGGACGACGTGTATTAAAAAATCCCGTAGATCCACCAGGCTGGTGGCACTCAAATATTCGGCGAAGACACAAGATGAGTGGTTGAAGAAGTACTTGGAGGATCCCTTCGGCTGGGGCGCCTTCCCGCGACATCGGCAAACCCTAAATTTCTTCAGTCTGGAGTACACAACAAACCATACAACAGCCCAATCACAAGGCTAATATTTGTAAACGAAACACAGCGTGGAATATGGAGCTAGTCTGTCTCTATTGTTTTCTTTGACAATGGTAGCGAGCTTCCAATTGATAATTGTGGTAAAGCGAATGTTGTTGATACAAACATGATCGTACTAGCAGTAGGTACAACCCATCCAAAAAAGTATCCTCCAAACCCTCGTATAATCCAGTTGTCCCAAGCCATGAATGGCGATTTGTCATACCAGAAAATAAAGAACGCCAAAAATCCATTCCATCCAAAACATAACAATGATCCCTCCTAGAATTGCCTACCGGGCATATCCCTTGCCGCGGCAGCAACTGCCAAAGCACTGATCTCCTGGGAACGGTCAATACTTCTGAATGGGTCTTTCTAGGTGCAAGAATACCGTTATAAGGATTTGTAGCTGTATTGCTTCTCCCCCTAGAACCTTTTGAAGATGCGTCACTGTGATGGGTTAGAGGACATAATCCCACTCTAATCGAGAACACCTTACTCAAAGGTTCTCACGGACTCGTTATCAAATTCTTTTCCCCTGGAAGCATCGTGCGATGGCAGAATAGAGAGCACTTTCTCTTTCAAAGACTTGGTATCATCTTGACCAGACATCTTTCGTGTTTGAAATTGTCACGATGTTCAAATTATTCAAGTTGTTACCGGGTAGGTGCCAAGTTCGAATATCCTTGAGATACTTTTCTGCTGGATCAAGACCGCAGCAGGCTATCAAATTCTTGCTTGCGACTTCAATGCAATGTTGACCTTCTTTCTTAAATGACAAAAGAAGATCACAAAATCCGGGGTAAACAGGTCTTTCATATACCTTTCCCGGAAAGCCATCTCGTTCCTCGAGATTTAGATCGGCAAATGAACATGACGTGTGGTGGAGCCAGTATGACAAAGATTTATCGGCGGACGCCGAAGTCCATGATGTTCCTGAGCACCAAAGTCTCTATCGGTGATAGAATTTCCGCCGATTCATTCCTTGATCACCAGGGGATCTAAACATTGGCGTGAATTTCCCTCGGAAAGCAGGGTCGAGCGCGTTCACCGATCAGAATACAGTTGCTTGATTGGCCATCCGATCCTGTGCCACGATCGGGTCGTAGTCTCAACCTTCCTCAATGAGCGCTTATCATACAAAAAGGAAAGCCAGGCGAGTGCTTCTATAATATTACCTAATGAAACTGCATCTCAAGTCGGTGTCTGAGTATGTACAATAGGGCCTATCAATAAGGTCACAGCTATAAAATGAAATATAATGTCAATTTGGTTCGCTCCTTCCAAGAATTTCCATGGAAGCTCTATAGTTCTTGGATTCAAAATCTATTCTAGAATTTTGTTTTCAGGGTCCATCCACGGCAAACACCCCTAGCAATAGTGAATGCTACTGCAGCCGCGAGATACAAGACTCCGCCGAAAATGATCAGACCTTCGTATTCGCCCCCATCACGTTGCTGGATCGCCCCTGCAATAGGAATTCCCGTCAGGGTTCCAATACTGACGATCGTGAACGTGGTCCCGTTCCTCTTCCCGTAGTCCTGCGTGTCGCATACTTGAGATATGCATACCGGCGTCAGACTGATTGCTGCGCCACTCCAGAAGCCGAAGAGAACAGCGTAACAGATGATGGCTGCTAGATTATCGCCCGACTTCAGCCATAAAGCAAGTGTCAAGACAGCACAGACAAATGAGGTCAGCGTCATCACATTGAAACGACCAAGTCGATCAGCTATCAAGCCTGGTAAAAAGCGTCCAGGGATGGCACCCAAGTTTAAAAATGCAATGAGTAGGTATGAGATTTTATCCCCAACCCCAACATGGATGGCATATGATGAGATGTATGTGATGGGGATGAAAACCGCGAATTCTACCAGAAATACCGCGACGGTAGTAACTGCGTAATTTGTATCTTTCAAAGCCCGGAAATCAATGGTGGCACCTGCTTTGAGGTTCTGCGGTAATCTGGCTTTCAAAAAGATGCACGCCAAGCCACACATTATAGCAGATAAAAGGGCAATAATCCGGAGGGCCCATGGAAATCCTATCTTGGGAGCTGAGAATAGGATTATTAGGGGGAAACTCACACCCCCGATCCCACCAGCCGTACACGCGATGCCAGTAGCATACCCTCTTCGTACATTGAACCAATGACCAACTGCCGAAACAGCGGGTGTAAAAAGTGTACATGCGGAAAGACCACCGAGTACGCTGAAAGAGAGGAATATCTGGTAGTATGCTATATATTGTAAGTAGATTTATCGAATCTGGATATCAGGCTGATATCTTACCTTCGCTGAAGCTAAAGCAAATCAGAGCCACCACAATCCCGATAGATCCAGGTATAATGACATAGTTCGGACCATATGCATCGAAAATTGGGCCTAAAGAGTATGAGATATGATTAGTACGAACCATCGTGCATTGTCTTGCCAGTTATCACATACCCGCTTGTGCCCCAGCAAAATATAAGAAAAATCCATAAGCGCCGAATATCCAGCCAATACTAGACTCGGAGTAATCCTTTAATTGATGTGTGCTCGTCCATGCATGGAGAATTCCAAGGCTATTTAGTAGTCCCATGGAAGGAATCATGGCGCACCATGCCCCGAATACCACCGACCATGCTTTCCATCCTCCTTCGGGATAATCATCATCGTCAGAGGAACTTGTGTCCTCGAGAGTTGGTCTTGATCTTTGCTTCTCGTCTTGGGCGAGTCTATATTGCTGCTCATTCATCATGATTTCTTACTGTCCAGGGCGAAGTGCAAGTTGTAAAGAGAGTGGTTTTGACTCTTTGGATAAAAGAGTTGATCGGGTCTATGAGTGCCAGGTCCATTACAGACATTTTTGAAGTCCAGTTTCTCAATATCAACTCGGTGAACTTCTTCGGTCCGAAATTGGACTTTTCAGTGCTTTCAGCGATGATAGGTGTTGCTGTTATGGTGATGCTCGGCGAACTCGAGATTTAATTGGAGACTTCGCCGTTGCTGCGATTGCTAATCTGATGACAGCTAGATTGAATCGGCCAATGCAGAATTTGATTCGTTGGATTCAGTAGAAGCTGATCCACTTTCCATGATGTATCATCATCTTCACGGTTACTTGGTCAAGGCTTCTGCCTTCTAAAAGGCATTCACATCGGAAGAAGATACCCGGCTCAGACCAGACCGAATCGAAATATGGGCATTGAAAAAATTCGAATCCCATATAATCTCGACTCATTGATAGTGGACCTCATCCAATAGTCCAGGGCGCCTTCTTGTGACAGCAGATTGCCACCCAATCAAGAAGATTGTCCGGCGAACATCCTGGAGTTATCTTCAATTCGCCCATATCTAATAGAGGGGATACAATATACGGTCGCCGCAAGCAGGATTCGCTCCGGCGATCCCATAGTTTGACAGCCGTTTGCCTTCGCTATGAAGGACAACTCACCACGGAGTGAATCAAATCGTCGTGCAAAGTCCGCCCGCCCGTACCGATCAAAACGACATCCTCCATGTGATCAGTGCCGTCGCAAGAAATTAAGATGCGAAGCTCAAGGAAATAAATCTTGTCAGCGATGCGAGGCTTCGGCCTCACAGTGTAGTTTCGGCCTTATCTTGCCTGGTCGATCTACCTTACCGGAGCTGAGACCTTCGCCGGCCGAGCAAGAGGATTCCATCTTGCCCGAATCGACCGGGATATATGATGAAAGTCATCAGACAACTACCCCTGCGCCAACAGGTATTCCGGAGATAGAGCCGGAAATTCAGTCAGGGCTGAACGCACCATCGGTTGACGAATTCTTCCTACCTTCTCAACCCGAATATCACATCCCAGAGCGGCCGACGCCGCAAGCCATTCAAACATTAGATCAATTGAAGGGCTTCTCTTCGCAAGTTATCGGGGCATCAGGAGAATCAGATCCTTGGTTACTGAGACACTGCAAGTTTGATGATCACGGCTTCTTGCTTTTCCATCAGGTGCATTTTCGTAACGCTGGCGGAGTACCTCTAGAGGAGAAGATTCCAGTTCACTTCCTGGTCTCGGCGGACCATTTGTACGAGCAAAGCAAGGAAGAAACCCGATTTCCAAAGCGAGACAGAGCTCGCGAGGAGCTAAATACTCTTGTTCCTCTAGAGTGTGGTCAGAGATTGGTATCCCTGTGAGTAATCCCGAAAATTCAACCCAGGAATTTTTAATTATTACTGACTTTATTCGATGCCAGGTTCTTGAAGTTCATCTTCCCAGATCTACCCATCATCTCACGGTCTCAATATGGACTCTCTTCATCGCAAACTGTTCCTGAAATTTCTGTTTTGCAAAATATACCTGTCCATCTCCTCGCAGCAATCTACGCCTCTGCCCAGCCATTCGCCAAATTCGACGAGTATCTCTGCGTGATAAATGCATACTCAGCACCATCCACAGATACACTGTGGCGAATTGTATTTGAACTTCTATTCGAAGAACTACATACACCCCACCTGGCCACCCTACAAGCAGGTCTACTTTACCTCCATAAACCGAGTGAAGGTAAAAAGAGCTCCGTGGCTGATAGTTCCTTCGTCTGGTCGTTCGTCGGTATGTTGGTTGGTCTTGCAACTTCCCTAGGACTCACGCTAGAATGCAAGCCTATGGGTCTACCGGCCTGGGAACGACGTCTTCGTCGGAGACTGTGGTGGGCTGTCTATGCAGAGGATAAATGGCGTAGTTTGATGATGGGTCGACCGCCGTATATTCGACATGATGAATGGGATGTCACGGACCTTGATGACGATGATTTTCGGGTCGACCAGATGCAAATTGATTTTTTACTCTCACCAGATGAAGGGTTGTTGCGTGATGGGCTGCATATGAAGCAGTTTCAGTATTTTGCGCGATTATCACGGATAGCGGATGAGGTGCAAGTCCGCTTGTTGTGAGTATTTCCCTCTTGTTTTGACTTCAATCATCTGGCTGGTAATAGTGAATAACAATTGTGTTTAGTTCCCTTCGCGCATCGCAGCGACTATCGTCTAATTTTGATGCCTCCCTCGACGTGGCCCGTGGGCTTTTGCAGTCCTTGAAGGAATGGTACTCACTCCTACCATCACAACTAAGACTACAAAACCGATTATTTGCGACAATTGATCGAAGTGGACCACGATCTCATTGTCTTCATTTTTCATACTTATTACTAGAAGTTTTCATCTTCCGCTCCCTACTTAGACCGATGGTACGGTCTGCTGCACCACCACGACTGTTTGAGGAAACAGAGGACCCAACAACTTTTACCAATGTGGTTGATGATTATATTACTCAAATCATCGAAGCGAGTGAAGTTGAGCCTGTGCCTGCGATTGACATGTCCGATGAGCATGGCGCCGGTAATGCGGTTCTTAAAGCTGCTGAGAATTGTGCAGCGACAGTGTTAAGATCGGTGATGAGAATGTCGTGCAGTGATTTAGCCGGCTTTTGGTATTCATGTAAGTGGCTTTAGCTTGGCTGCTCCACTTGAGTAGTTTCAGATCAGAATCTACCGAGCTACATACTATATGCTTGGGGCATGTGTTTTATTGATAACTATCGAGTACTAATTGTTCAATAGGGTCACGAATAGGGTTTGCTACTGTATCTAGCTTTATGATGTTGTTAATTGTTCAAGCACCATCGAAGGAACATGCATTACGAGCTCGGAGACTGGTTTATATGTGGCGACAAGCATTGCGAGGACAGAGCCAAGGCTGTGAGTTGTTGAATCTCGCGCTTGTTCGGCTTGATGGTCCACATTGGGCCGGGTTGGCGCGGAACTTTTTCCTCCCTAAGCATGTCAAGGAGACTCTTGATTGTACAATTGACCAATCATGAGGATAGAGAATAATAAGCGTAATAAAAATAAATCTATCCGTCGAATAACCGAAATTGTTGTTGGGGTTAAAGGGATAATTCCGTGTTGAGACTGGAGATGGACAGGAGATAATACGGCATTTTCTCGGAGTGGATGCTCATATTTGTACTATAATATTGGGTCGAGCATAGGAACCAGGGTTCGCATGGGAGGGAGCTGCACGGAGAAAGGGGAGGAGGACTTCTGCTGTCCGAACCCCCTTTACTCAACAGTGTCGATAGCTTGAATGTCATTGGTTGAGAGAATTTGTATTTCTGTACTACAGTATGTATGTTCTCCTGGATATCTTAGACCAGATAATGGGGCCTCGACGGGCGGGATGTGCATTGGAAAGTGACCACGACGTGCAGAATCTGTTGGGGCGAAGTGGGATGAGTGGAGCGAAAAAGGGTAGCAGACTGAGACGCCGTGCAGGGAAGTCCAGAGCAGGCTGCATGCGCTACTGCCTTTTAGCCCATTTTAGCTTGAGTTTAGTGAGGAAGTTAGTGTGTAGGATGCGCATTAAGGAAATCGGTCTGTACCCAGGTGGTTCCCACTGATCTTCAGAGGCCTCACATGCAACAGTCGCACGGAGGGGTAGTAAGATCAACGTTAGGCCTACTACCGTACTCCGTACATGCTCCGTACATACTTCGGACAGGGGTTCTGGCTGTAAGCAGGCCGACGATCTAGCCCGAGGGTCCAGCCCGATAGCCGGGAGGAATAGGCGAGGAAGATCCAGAAGGTACATACTCCGTAGTACATATTATAGTAGAATCGGGTCCATCCGCGATGCAACTGGTAAGCCCGGTTCAACCGTCCCATCCTGGTGATAGTCGCGCTGCCAGGCACCGAGAGCAACCCCCCTCCTCGGTCCCACACAGCACCGTCGATAATTTCCCACCCCCACAATCCTGGCGGCTTCCACAATGAGTGGGTGATGGTGGTACGGAGGACAGTCCGGACCACTCACCGGTGGTATGTAAATGCAAATGTCGCGAGGTGGAGACGAAGATGTGTTTGAGTGGGAATGTTCGTTGTTGTGCTAGCCTTAGCGTAAAAGTTATCTCTTTTTCTTGATCAAGGTGGCCCGTACACATTACTCTATGTGTATGTAGTATTTAGAGTAAGATCATTTCCGATTTATCGGAGGGAACTCTCGGCAAGAAAAACAAACAACTAAGAAACTTGAGAGTACAATTCGATCCTGAAGGGAAAATAAACTTCCACGCGGCTCGTGAGCTGCAAAAGTGTGCTTACTCAGCCTCCCCCCCCCCCCGCACCCGTGACGATCCACGAGCTACAATTGTGGGATGTACAATCTACACATACAACGAATACGAAATCACTAATCTGTGGATATACAAGTATGCACTAGGCAGGATGTTTCGGGTCCCGGTTCGAGAAGAGAACATATAATTTTCTGGGCAATCACAGTTCATCCGGATGATTGGATCTGGGGAATGCAAAACCAGATCCTCGGTCATCGGAGAAAGGGGAATGACGTTGATTACCTTGGCTATTCTCACGATCTGGAGAGATAATCAGCAGGAATGTCAATACCCGTGGAGGAGGGGGTTGAAATTCATTTCGGACAAATGGTTCTCACAGATTGCTAACCTTTCGGGGAGACGAGCCAGTCCGAAGGAGGAAGACGGTGGATGTGTGCGGCCCAACAGTGCAAGGTTTCCCCGGGGCAACGGAAGCAGTCCCCCGCATGGCCGAGCTTGATGACCTGAGATGAGATACAATGATATAGATTGTATTCAATATACATTCAATATATATATATATATATATGAAAGTATATATAAATAGAGATATCATCAATATGTGTACTTAAATACGTCTAATTACTATTCATACCATTCATTTCTAGGATATCTTCCATATTAGTACTCAGTGCTGTACGCACGCAGTGACAGCCCCGCCGCATCCAGCCTTGACCCGAATCGGTGACAGCCTTTCTCCACTCCCAACTTCTACTAATATTTCCTCCCCGCCACGCTTTTGGCTGTTCTTTTTTTCTTCTCCTTCTCTTCTCTTCTCTCATATTTGCTTGGATCATCCTTCCTAGAATTTTGCTTTTAAACTTGGTGAGTGACTTCGCAGAATCTTGAGGGGTTCCCCTCCAACTTCCGCAATGCTATCGTCATTTGCCCTCTTCCTTTTCTTTTCACCGACACTAACCTTCCATTGTCCACCAAACAGATTGGTTTGCGCCGATCCCTTTTCCCTTTCTCTCTCTCTCTCTTCCCCATAAATATCATCTCTTACGATTGAGCTTCGGAGCTCACAATATGTCGGACGACCGCAAGCCCTCTGTGGTAAGTTCCACTGAACACGGCCATCCCACTGCCTTCTTTTCGTTCCATCTTTCGCCCCACCTACCCACCAACTCCTCTGCTCACATGCGATACTTAGGTGCTCGAAGCCCACGAGGTCGACACTTTCCACGTTCCCAAAGCTTTCCACGACAAGCACCCCACAGGCACTCACATTAAGGACCTCGATGAGTACAAGAAGCTCTACGAGGAGTCCATCCGCAGTCCCGACACTTTCTGGGCTCGTATGGCCCGTCAGATGCTCACTTTCGACAAAGATTTCCAAACCACCCACCACGGCTCTCTGGCCAATGGCGATAATGCCTGGTTCGTCGAGGGTCAGTTGAACGCTTCTTTCAACTGTGTCGATCGTCACGCTCTGAAGAACCCTGATAAGGTCGCCATCATCTACGAGGCCGACGAGCCCAACGAGGGCCGCTCCATCACATATGGCGAGCTGTTGCGGGAAGTCTCCCGTGTGGCTTGGACTTTGAAGCAGCGTGGTGTCAAGAAGGGTGATACCGTTGGTATTTACCTGCCCATGATTCCCGAGGCTGTCATTGCATTCCTTGCTTGCTCTCGTATTGGTGCCGTCCACTCCGTCGTTTTTGCCGGTTTCTCCTCCGACTCCCTCCGTGACCGCTTGCTCGACGCGAACTCCAAGGTTGTCATCACTACCGATGAGGGTAAGCGTGGTGGCAAGGTCATTGGTACCAAGCGAATTGTCGACGAGGCTCTGAAGCAATGCCCCGATGTGACCACCTGCCTGGTCTACAAGCGCACTGGCGCGGAGGTCCCTTGGACCGAGGGCCGTGATATCTGGTGGCACGAGGAGGTTGAGAAGTATCCCAACTACCTTGCTCCCGAGCCTGTCAACTCCGAAGACCCTCTGTTCCTCCTGTACACCTCTGGCTCGACCGGAAAGCCCAAGGGTGTTATGCACACAACCGCCGGATACTTGCTGGGTGCCGCCATGACTGGCAAATATGTCTTCGATATCCACGATGACGACCGTTACTTCTGCGGTGGTGATGTCGGCTGGATCACTGGTCACACCTACGTGGTTTACGCCCCACTGCTTCTTGGTTGTGCCACCGTCGTTTTTGAAAGTACTCCCGCCTATCCTAACTTCTCCCGCTACTGGGACGTCATCGAAAAGCACAATGTCACTCAGTTCTACGTTGCCCCCACTGCTCTGCGCCTTCTGAAGCGCGCTGGTGATGAGCACATTCACCACAAGATGCAGCACCTGCGTGTGCTGGGTTCAGTTGGAGAGCCCATTGCTGCCGAGGTTTGGAAGTGGTACTTCGAGTCTGTTGGCAAGGAGGAAGCTCACATTTGCGACGTTCGTCTTACCCTTATTTAAATCAATTTCGATGTGTCTGCTAACAAAATTTATAGACCTACTGGCAAACTGAGACCGGCTCCAATGTCATCACTCCTCTGGGTGGTATTACCCCTACCAAGCCTGGTAGCGCATCGCTACCATTCTTCGGAATTGAGCCTGCTATTATCGACCCTGTTTCTGGAGAGGAGATCACTGGTAACGACGTCGAGGGTGTTCTTGCCTTCAAGCAGCCATGGCCCAGCATGGCCCGCACAGTTTGGGGCGCCCACAAGCGGTACATGGACACTTATCTCAACGTCTACAAGGGTTACTACGTAAGTTGATCTGCTCCGTTCTTGTCTTTTATCTCTTGCTGACTTTATCTTCAGTTTACCGGTGATGGCGCTGGTCGCGATCATGAAGGTTACTATTGGATTCGTGGCCGTGTTGATGATGTCGTCAACGTCTCTGGTCACCGTCTGTCAACTGCCGAAATTGAGGCAGCTCTTTTGGAACACCGTAAGTCAACCGACGACGAGGGAAATTCCAATTTATTTTGATCAAGTTCTAATTGTATATTTAGCTATGGTTGCCGAGGCTGCTGTCGTTGGTATCGCTGATGAGCTGACCGGCCAGGCTGTCAATGCCTTTGTTGCCCTGAAGGAGGGCAATGAGACCAATGATGAGGTTCGTAAGGACCTCGTCATGCAGGTCCGCAAATCTATTGGACCTTTTGCCGCCCCCAAGGCCGTCTTCGTTGTTGAAGACCTCCCCAAGACCCGCAGTGGAAAGATTATGCGCCGTATTCTGCGCAAGATTCTGAGTGGCGAGGAGGACAGTCTTGGTGATACCTCTACAGTAAGCAATCCTTTTCTCCTTTTTAGGAACTTCGTGTTCTCGAACACGGCTAACTCATTCCTCAGCTGTCTGATCCTAGCGTGGTCGACAAGATCATTGCTACCGTCCACGCGGCGCGCCGCAAGTGATTGGACAAAATGAATTAAGAAAATAATATCTGGGTCTATGATTTGACGATAATGATTCGGAGGAGAATCTACTTTTTTGGGACTTTCTCCTCCGCCAATGTTGATTCACATTGTGCAGTGACCCGTTTGTGGGGGATATCTGCCCCGGCTCTCTGGCGTCCGAAATTGATAATTGGTCCTTTTTCTGAGTCGTGCCTATTTTGTATTTGAGATTCCCTGGTCGTTCTGTCCAGCAGCGATGTGAATATGATTTCTTTTCCTTTCTATCAAGGTTTATCCTAGTTGTGTGCCTGCGTCTACATACTACATATAGCACTGCGTACTGTAGATCCATTTCCTGTTTCGGAGGACAGCTCTGGCTGTTTTCGGGCGGAACTCATGAGAGCACCTTTAGGCTAACTTCCATCTAAGAACGAGAGAGAATCACCGGGTCTTTGAAAATACATAATCATTGTTTGGTTACCTGTCTATTATCACAGCTTCTCATGCAGCTGCATATCTAGTTCATTATTCTAAACAAAGCAATTGACCTCGGGCATCTATACGCTTTAAGGCACCAGCTCACGTGACGGAGCACTGTTGCCCGGGCTGACATAAACACTTCTGCCGCCTGCCTGAGCTGGACACACTTTTCTTGTCGCGTCCGCTCCCTTCGTCTTCCACGCGCTCTTCGTTCTTCTTCACTTTCACCTCTTTTCCATCCATATCCGGAGCGCCGTATGAACCACTAATTACCTCAGCTCCAACCGACATCATGTCATTCGGCTTTGGAGGTGCAGGTTTCGGCCAGTCCAACAATCAAAGCTCTGGCTTTGGCACCGGGTCTGGATTCGGTACTAGCAACACTGGAGGTAGGTTATCTCATCTCTTCTTCTCCCACCAGTTTAGCGTTTTGTTTGTTGCGCATTTTCGTTCTTCAATTCTTCCACTTGTCTTTCACTCCGTACCCTTGATCCTTGTTTGGCTCTTCGACCCTTCGCTCTGTCGGCAACAACCTGGTGCTCCCTGACTTCGACCCGCGATGGCAACATGACACGCGCAAGGCCTCCGACCTCCTTTTTATAGCCTTGACCGTGCCACTCGACAATCCCCGCGGACTATCTCGATGCTCAGTGACGCCCGCGACAACGGAAATGGTCTTGTTATAACGGGCCTGCTTGAAAAATCAGTCTCTGACCGCGATCCCTATCCCGTCATCTAGGCTTTGGCTCCGGCTCCGGTTCCGCGACACCATCTGCATTTGGTGGCAACACTAGTAATACAAACTCTGGTGGCGGGTTGTTTGGCAACACCTCCAGTAGCTTTGGCACTGGCGGAGGTACGTGCTCGGTAATCGGGGAGATTCGCGATTCTCTTCGTTCAATTCTTTCTTGGTTATGGTCCACAGTCCCGCGGCATCAATCGAATTTGCTTTCCCGATACTTCGCTTTGCATTTGAGCTCGATGGAGTTAGTTGCGTTTGGGGCTCACTGAGCAGCCACACTTTTGAAGTTGGCTCATAAGCTGCCAATTGGAGTCTCGACTATCTCCCAGGAATTGAGCGATTTGAGTCCCAAAGGCATCTTGATGTTACTGGACTATCGTTTTGCTATTTGATTTTTTTTCTCGATTTCTTTCGCGCATCCCTCGTTGACATCAACTAACATTTGTCGTCTCTCAGGCTTCGGCGCCAACACTCAAAATAATTCCGGCTCGCTTTTCGGCGGTCAAAACCGCACCAGTGGCTTTGGCTCCACTAATAACAACACCGGTGGAAGTCTCTTCGGAAGCACTACAAACACCGGAAATGCTGGAGGGTTCGGTTCCAGCACGGGTGGTGGATTTGGATCAGGAACTACAGGTGGTTTCGGCACCAGCGCCACCAACACTAATACCGGCGGTGGTCTTTTCGGTGCGAACAAGCCTGCGGGTGGTTTCGGCTCGACTGGAACCACTGGCGGATTTGGCTCCAGTAACACCGGCGGCGCTTTCGGCAGCTCGGCCAACACTGGCTTTGGAGGTGGCGGAACAGCTCTAGCTGGCGGGGCTCTGCCTCCTTGTGATGGTACTGGATCTACGCCTTTCAATGCTTTCACTGAAAAGGATACCAACTCCAGTGTCATGAACCACTATCAGAGCATCAGTTTCATGCAGCCTTACAACAAGTATTCTTTTGAGGAACTTCGACTTGCTGACTACGAGAGAGGACGTCGCTTCGGCAATGGAAGCAACCAGGCTGGTGCATTCGGCTCCTCCAGTTTCGGTGGAACTACTACAGGTACTGGATTCGGTTCTCAGCAGAATACTACAGGCTTTGGCGCCAGCACAACCCCCTTTGGCGCTGCCAACACCAGCGCGCCCTCGACTTTCGGATCTACTCAAACTACCGGCGGTTTCGGCTCTACGAGTAACTCAAACCCTCTTTTCGGCGCAAACAAGCCTGCGACCTCAATGTTTGGTGGTGGCACCGCAACCACGCAATCTGGTTCTCTTTTCGGAGGTGGTACAGCTACTGCCGGCACTGGGGGTGGTTTCGGAAGCAGCACTGGCACTGGGAGTGCCTTCGGCACGAACAACAACACTGGAGGTGGCCTCTTCGGTGGAAATACACAACAAAACAAGCCTGCTTTCGGTGCTACCGGAACAGGTACTGGCTTTGGTAGCGGCGGTGGATTTGGGACTCAACAAAGTACCACCAACACAAACCCCTTCGGCGGCAGTACTACCGGATCTACTGGGTTCGGCCAGCCAGCACAGACTGGCACCAGCGCATTTGGTGGTGGTCTAGGAGCTAATCAGAACCAAACCCAGAACAAATCTCTGTTTGGCGGCGGTGGCGGAAGTGCTTTTGGTACGAACACTCAGCAGCAGGGTACTGGCAGCTCATTATTCGGAGGCTCAACAACTCAACAACCTGCTACCGGTGGTGGTCTGTTTGGCGGTGGTAACACTCAAACTCAACAGACAGGTACTGGATCGCTTTTCGGAGGCAATCAATCCCAGCCTGCTACTGGCGGAGGTCTCTTCGGCGGTCAGAATCAGACACAGCAGAAGCCCGGAGGTCTGTTCGGTGGTGGAACCGGCTCTACTGGAGGTGCATTCGGTGGCCTAGGTAATACTCAACCCCAACAGCCCGCTAGTGGAGGCTTGTTTGGTGGCCAGCCACAGACACAGCAAAAACCTGGTGGTCTCTTTGGCAATTCTACTGGTACCACTGGAGGTGGCCTCTTCGGCCAGAGCAACAACGCCCAGCAAAATACAGGCTCTTCGCTCTTCGGGAACCAGGGCCAGCAACAACAGCCTGCAAACAATAGCTTGTTTGGCGGATCCCAGCCTGCTCCTCAACAGTCGCAGCCTGTTCCCGGAAGTTTGACTTCTTCCCTGCTCGGTGGAAACCCTTACGGCAGCCAGTCCATCTTCTCTGGTCTGCCAACTCCTGATGCACCTTCCCCTGGCCCTCTAGCCACGCCTCTTTCTTCTAGCATGAAGCAGAAGCAACGTGCTCCCCTTCCTTACTCCATCACCCCCGGTGGAGCCAACCGTTTGTCTACTCCCCCGAAGCGCCAAGGATACGGCTTCTCCTACTCTACATACGGCTCGCCTTCCAGCTCGACTAGCACCCCGTCTGGGTTCAGCAACAGTCTCCTCGGTGGCGCTGGTAGCGGTAGCCTTCGTGGCAGCATTGGAGGCAGTTTCGGTCGCAGCTTTAGCAAGAGTTACTCTACTAGCAATCTGCGTAAGACTTTCGATCCGGAGTCAGATAGTGTTCTTTCTCCTGGAGCTTTACAGTCTAGTGCTGGACGCAGCAATGGTGGCAGCATGAAGCGTCTTACAATTGACCGCAGCTTGCGAACCGATCTTTTCGCTCGCCCCGCCAGCACCTCCCCAGCCCCCGCCGTCACTAACGGTGATGATTCGGCTCACTCTGATAAACTGAAGAAGAAGGTCAGCTTTGACGCTACGTCTTCCGCTGCATCTGGAAGCGAGATTGTTCGTGTGGAGGAGCCTAAGAGCCCCGAGCCCACCCCTCAAGAACTGGGATTCTTGCGCTCTCAACGTCGCAGTGGTAGTCTCAACGGCATTGACGGGCCTGGAAGCGAGCGTCCTGAAATGGAATCCATCAGTCGCGATCTTGCTGTGGTTCCTGAAAATGGCGAGCCCGTCCCTGCCGGTAGCTCTTCTGTCACCCGTCTCTCCTTTGTGCCAGGCTCTGATCCCAAACCTGGGGAGTACTGGATGAATCCCAGCCGTAATGAGCTCAACAAGATGACTCGTGACCAGTTGAAGCAGGTTGTCGACTTCACTGTCGGCCGCCAGCACTGCGGTTCTGTTACCTTCGGCGGCGCGGTTGACCTGACCACGGTTGATTTGGAAAACATCTTCGGGAAAATTGTTGATATTGGTGTTCGTAAGATCACTGTCTACCCGGAAGAGGCCGTCAAGCCACCAATGGGCAAGGGTCTCAATGTTGTTTCTACTCTTCGCATCGAAAACTCCTGGCCTCGTGGTCGCGACAAAAAGTCGCCTCTCCCCATCACCAGCGGTCCTTTGTTCGACAAGCATATCGAGCGCCTCCAGAGAGTCACAGACACTGAATTCCTTGACTATGACAAACAGACCGGCACCTGGACCTTCAAGGTTCCTCACTTTACCACATATGGTCTGGACTATGATGAGGACGATGAGGGTGAGACTCTCGATCAAAGCACTCTTGGGGCGGGTCCTGATGACAACCGTACACCCAGGGCTGCATCTGACCACCCAGCGAGCTTTGAACAATCTGCAACTTTCTCTATCGACGAATCATTCGTTGGCTCCATGGTTGGTGTCGATGATGACACTTTTGACTTCAAGAAGCGGAAGCTGGTACCTGGTTCCTTTGGTAGCCAAGCTATGGAGATGCAAGATGAGGAGATGCATTCCGAGGGCGAGACCGAGTCTTTTTTAGAGGAAGGCTCCACGGGTTTAGCTACTGAGCATGACGACGATGTCACTCAAAGCCAGCATTCTGGCGACTCTGTAGTTGGATACGATGAAGATCAGACGATGGACATGGCGGGTTCATTTCCAAAACTTCATCACACCGTGGAGCGTGAAGACTCCCAGAGCACTGACGGTGATCTGGATACCACCCACCCTCTCAAGCAATTTGGCACTCCGCCGAAACCTCGTCTTGACCTCAGTGGAGACTGGGCGGAGCAGCTTCAGCGCACCATCAGCCCTCGCAAACAAAATCGTGATGCCCTGCGTGAGATTCAAGCCAATGCCTTCGCCGATCGAGATGCTCTGAATGAAGCCTCCCCCGAGCAGAAGTCAAGCGGGTCTCCCAAAAAGGGCTTTGCTAACAGTATCGACTTGATGAACTCGCTGTTCCAGCAGCCACGGAAACAGGGCGCGCCTTCGCCTGCGAAAGCTTCCAAGGCGCAACCCAAAGGCTTTGAGGTTCGACTTCCCTTATCTGTTTGCACATGACATTCTTTCAATCCATTCTGTTACCTATTCACTTTGCTTCAACACCTTCAACACTCACCTTACCCTGTTTATCCTTTGATCTTGTACTTAGGTTTTCCTCACGTTCACAATCCCCATGCAGATAGTTAACTAAATTGAGAATACTCCGAGCTAAATTCTTGTCCTATTTCCAGTGGCCCTACAACAAGCAACCCAAGACCTTTGCTGGTGATGCAACCCAGATGAACCACAAGGACGCTGCCTTCCACGATTCTTTCAAGCCCCGATGGGGTCCTATGGACTCTCTCGTCTGCGCAAAGAACGACTTCACCGAACCAATCTCCGATGTCAACACCCGTTGGCAAGAAAGCTTTTCCGTCTTCAGTGAGGGGAGGGATATTGCCGTTCTCAAATACCATGAAACAGGTGATGTATGGAGTAATTTCTCTTTTTTTTCTTCTTCCTGTATAGACGTTGTGACTGACATCCACTTAGTCTCAGGATATGCTCAATGTGCAGAAGCAACAATCCACCATCGACCGCGTTGATGGGACCCCATTTGTCCGGCTACCTAAAATTGACTTGCGCCAATTTGCATTTGCGCCATCCCAGGATGAGGAGCGATTAATTTGGCAGCTGGCTAATATCTTGTTCAACGACGACATTGAAGATGATATTTCTGCGGGTGTGCCCCCTGCGCTCCGATCCCAGTTCGCGCATCGCATTAAGAAGGATCGTTTGACTCGCTTATGGGAGAGCATCATCCGTGAAAAACACGCTCAAGCTCTGGATTCAATGAGTTCCGCCGAGGAGCGTGCCATCTTCCTTCTTTCTTGTCATCGAGTTGAGGAAGCTTGCAAGGTTCTTGTCGAGAGCCAGAACTTGCATCTCTCAACACTCGTCGCCCAGATCGGCCGTGATGCCACATCACAGGCTGAACTAGCGAACCAGATCGAGGTCTGGCGTCAAAACAATGTGCTTTCGGAGATGACTGAGCCTCTGCGTGCTCTCTACGAACTTGTTGCGGGTAATTGTCTCCGTAGCGAAGGCAAGACTGGCGGTGCTTTAGAAGATCGAGCTTCCACCTTCGTCTTCACTGAGCGCTTCGAGTTGGATTGGATCCAAGCCTTCGGTCTTCGTCTTTGGTATGCTACCACTGAGGATGAGCCAATCGAGACTGCGGTATCCAAATTCCTGGACGACTTGGCTTCGGGCGTCGAGTCTGCCTTCCCCCACCCATCTCACGAAGCTAGCTCCCAAGCATCCCTTCAGCCTGGCTCTGATACTTTGGGTCGTGAATCCCCTCTTTGGGTACTGCTCAAAACCTACGCGGCCATCAGCGGCGATAAAAAGGTTCCTCGGGTCTTCTTCCCCTCTGCTATCCTGCCAGAGTCTCTCTCTGGCGATCGTCTCAGCAATCGTCTTTCTTTCCAGCTTCACCATGTCCTTGCTGCGGCTGTCGGCAAGACAGATGCAATTCAAATCGATCAGCATCAAGCCGATCGTCTGGTTTGGGACTATGCCTCTGAACTCATTGCTAACGAACAACTGCAGCTCGCTCTGTTTGCCATGCTACATCTATCCAAAGCCGAGGATCGCAAGCGTGCTGTGCAAGATACTCTGGCCCGCTTCGGCGCCTCTCTTCCTGACCCTACAATTGCGAATGGTAACACACCCGACCCGGCCTGGCAATACCTCGTCACCGAACTCCAGCTTCCTGAGTCCTGGCTCTGGGTCTCCAAGGCTCTACAAGCAAGGGCCAGTGGCGACGCTATTCGCGAGGTGGATGCACTCATCCGTGGCAAACACTGGAACGATGCTCACGGCACTTTTTGCCGAGTTGTTGGCCCGACGGCCGTCATTTCGCGTGACTATGCAACTCTCGAGCAGCTGATCACGGGCTTTGGTGAAGGCCCGGAACGTAAAATGCGTGGTTGGTCTTCTGGCGGTGGCATTTACGAGGACTTCCTTCGTCTCGCAACTGCCACCCGTGGCCGCAGAGACCCGACCCGTCTGACTCGCTTAGTGAATGCCCTCGTTTCAATGGGTGATCGCATTCGCAACGGCTCGGGCATTGATGGGTTAGAAGAGCGTGTTGCTTTCAAGGAGATGAGTCGTACTGTGGCTGGATGGATTACCCAGGAAGATGTTAAGGTTCGTCATTTCTCTCGAGAATTCTACTTGGACTCATTTACTAATTCCTCGCAGTCTGTCGAAGCGTCCAAGATCCTTGGTCTGCCTTTGACCGGCGACTCTCGTGTCCTTCAAACCGTTGAGATGAGCCGTCGATACTATGGTATTGTCATGGCCAGTGGCTTCTAGTTAGCGAGATATTGCTTTTTCTGTCACGGACAGTTGCATATTTGATTTCTTTGCTCGTCGTTGAGTCTTAATGTACTCTGATTTCTGTTTCTACAATTTCCTTTGTCCTTGATCACGATATGAACTGTACTCTATTCATTTACCCCAAGTACTATTTTACTATTCATGTCCTCTTCCCGTAGATCATGTATCGTTAACCACTAGCTACTTGGGTATTATTTCGTGAGGCGTGCGTAAATGGTAATTGGGATAGTAGGCATAGATAGTCCCGAGGTCTACCACTAGTAACTACTGTTTAGACTGTCCGAACAAAATCATCCTGATATTGCATTTTACTTAGCTAGTGGTAACTAATACCAGCAGAATGTCTTGCTGTTGTATAAGCTTCGGCCTGATTTTCAGCCTCTACGGAGTTCGTTTCAGAAGCTGCCTGCGCTCCTCTAAGGACCTTTCCCCAGAATAACACTCCGCAGAGAATCCAAATCTGTAATTCAATTTTGGGGATTCCCACTACTTTTCTGAATTTTTCGAACGCGGAGGGATTGCTCATCCATTGCGAGGCATTTTACTGAATAATCATGCAATCTCGGATGCACGCTAATACTGTCCTCGATGCAATTTCCCTGTGAATAACAAACACACTCGTAGAGCAGAAACAGTTCAAGTTCGAAAAACCTCAATTTAGTAGATTCTAAGAAACCATGCTAGACCCAACCATCTAGAAATTGAGATCAACTGGTTTTACTGAGTCCATAGAATACCCCAGAAACTCTTAATTGGCTGCCCTGCATGAAACCTTTTTCTTGATGAAAACCTTGATGGCAATGCTTGGGGGGTATGGGGTAGGGCCCTGGCATAAGAGCGGGTTTTGACGTCGATCCGTAACCTTGAAAGGGATGTCTGCCCTGCGAGCCTCAATTTTGTGGTGAAGTCCTGAAATTCGGCATGGACTGGACTGGAATGCCCCCTGATCCACGACAGCCCCAAACTTTTAGCTTGTTGATCGGCGCTGAGCCTAAGTAGCTCAGGAACTGCTATGAGATAGTTTGGGTGTGGCATTTCCTGCCTTTTGAGGAGAAAGAAAAATAGCTATATAGAAACACACATGCAATACACTGGTATTATAACTACCGCCATCGGTAGGTAGTTCAGTAATGTAGTACTATTCTTTCATCTTAAAGTTGGTTCTCAAACATTTCAAGTTTTGAGGTCAACCCATTGAAGTCAGTCACGTCACATTATATTGGATCGAGCTAATTGTTCAGGCCCAAAAACCCTAGACAGCTTCACAAGATATGCCCCATTCTTTGCACCTGCAGGTGCGCAATTTTGATAGGTTTCAGCAGAAAATCTCAAGACAAATCCATAGTACTTTCTGGCCGCTCACCATCAAAGTAACACATGATTCTCGGCTATATAAAGACCGGTAACTACTCCCTTCTCGATATCATTCCATTCCAACTCAATCCAATTCAATCCAACAATCTTCAACACCTTTCCTTTTCGCTAAAAGCAAATCTACAACCTTTCTACAAAATGGTTGCCACAAAGTATCTTTTCGCTGGCCTTGCCTCGCTCAGTCTCGCTCTGGCCGGCGGCGCCTCCGACATTCAGTCCAGTATCGATGATATTCAGAAGTCAATTGGAACCCTCGGCTCGACCTTGAAGGGATTCAACAGTGACGGTAATACTATGGGCACCGCATTGAAGCTCGAGGGACAAGCCAAAGACTTGCTCAAGGAGATCAAGGATGGCAAAGAAACTGCCAGCAAGGTCGACACCCTCAGCTCCTCCGACTCCGACAGGCTCGAGGACACTGTCGATTCCTTGTCTAAGTCCGTCTACTCCCTTCTTGATAGCTTCGTCGACAAGAAGCCTGTTTTCCAGAAGGCTATTCTCGGTGGTTCGGCCGATGGTATTGTTGATCAGGACCTGAAGGACCTGAAAGAGGCCACCGATGACTTCGGCAAGGCTCTCGAGAAGATTGTTACCGGTGATTTGAAGAAGGATGCGCCCCAGATCCTGAGTGGCCTTGACAAGCACTTTGACGATGCTATCAAGGCTTTCTCTTCTTGAGCTCCGACTGCAATATATGGTTTCGTGTTTCTGCGAGTTATACGCACTGGGCCAACTATGGATGAACGTTTGATGTATTGATTCTGGACCATGTCCTACATTTTGATGACGAGGTGGAATTTTGTACCTGTGAAATGATGATCAGAGGGAAATAAATATTTCAACAATATCACATCTATTTGAATATCTAAATCAAAACCTGTGAAGACTAGTAGTAGGGATTACTCCCCTCTGCTCGCGGGGAAATATTCCAACAGACTAATGGTCGGCTTAATTGACAACCATTTGGCCCCTGTCTTCGTGTAACATACTCCTTTCCGTAGTGTCCTTCGTTCTAATCCCCAGATATCCTCCGGTTGGATCATACAACACGTCAAAGCCTCTGTAAAAGTGTCTCCCTGTGTTAATATAGGGCTGCTTTTGGTCCGACTTGGTGACAGTCACTTGATCCGGTACCAGTTCACCCTCCTTGTCTCCAGTGGTGAATTGGTACCCATCGATATAGGGCTCCTCCGATCCAAAATAAACTGTGATATTTTGACCGTCTGTAAGTTTCAAGACAGGCCGATCTGGATGGGATTTGCTTGGAGCCTCGATGACATCCATAGGCACAGAAGGTGGTAATGTGAGATACGCTCTCGAAATCCCAGTGTCAAGGAGTAAAGTGCTGTTCTGGCATGGCGCACCATTCAGACTGATACATCCAGCAGTCTGAGTCCAGTCTCTTGGGTCGTCTGTCCAAGAATGATTCAAAGCAAGTTTCACAAATCGGAATCCTCTGGTGTTTTCGGCAGTGAGGCCGATGGTAACTCCTGCATCACTAATTATGTATCCCTCATTCAGACACTCGGACCCATCGGCGATGCAGCCATCTTTAAGCGGCTTCTCGTCAATCGAGTCGATATTGATGAGTGGTCCCTTATCAGGAGTCCCCTGTGGCTGATGGTTGTACTCTCGACCGAACCCAACTCCCATATACCGGATATGGGTGGGCATTGGGGTTGGCACGGCAGACGTTCCATTGGGCGATGTTGGACAGGAGCTCCCATCCGACTCCTTATACCAAGGACAAATGACACTGGCAGTCACTGCTAGTACGGGGACAGTGGCTGTCATATTCGCTTCGATGAAGGAAATCTTCTTTGGAATCCAATTTCCGCTGGATAATTTGTTGGAACTACTATAGTATTGCCAGCCCTTTGGATACTGCGACGCAGTTTCAGGGTCGTAGTCTGCCATGTCCGATGCAGAAACTAAAAGCCCAGTAGATCCTGTATCCATCGTGGTGTTATATAATTGATCGTCGCCGTCCAGTTTGAACAAGAGTCTGGGGGCGTTTTTCCACGGGGGGGTGTTGGGTGATACATTGCTGAAAGGTAGAAATCTCGAAAGAGTCGATGAAGAGTAGCGTGGGTCAAGCTCAGAACTTGGTGCTGCTGCTACAGCCGGATCGTGCGAATATGCCCGCCATGTTAAAGAAAGGGAGATCAATATTGTGGTTACAAGACAAGCTTGTAAGTGTTGAAGGAACATCGTGGATGCTATCAAAACTCGGCCTCCCCCCACAAATCAGCCAGTGATTGATATCTAGAATGGCGTTTTTTTCCAGGAATGATGCATCCATGAGCAATTATGGGAGGTAAATGGATATAAGCATCAAGATGACATTCTTCGGAGCGGGTTTTCCCATTCCGATCCTTCAGTGTTACACACATTCAGGTTCTCGTTACACCGTATGTCTTTATGCAGCAATCTGTGCAAGGGATTGGTACATGATGCTATCAAACTTACAAGAAGCAAATCGATCCATCCAAAACATATTCAGAGAAGCCAAACAATCCCGCTAACTGGATGGACAAAGCCCCGTATGGGTGACCCCTGCTTATTATTGGTCCATCGGCGTTAGGATGAAATTGACCCGCTTTAATCGGCGATAAATTGAGAAGTTCGACGGTCGAAAGAATGATTCGAATATCATTGGGACTCGTTGCTCCATTCATTGAATCTAATACATCATAATAATACCGCTAGCCCTCTCCATAAACCCTGAATTCGGAAGTTTATGGACAGTACGTTCATCTATGACTATGGACTTCGCATAACGCCGATGGACTGCCAGTGGGAGAGTGTACTATATAATTCCAGCGGTCTTCTTAATTCATGAGTTCGACTCCGTGACTTGAAATAATTCCTTAATTCGAGATTCATAATCCCGGGTCATATTATCAGATCTAGGAATACCTCCGAGATTCAATTATATCTTCTCTAAACATATTCAAAATGCCTTCACATGGCCAATACACTACTGAGAAAGTGACATATCTCTCTCATGGCGAGACCGTCGCGGGGGTTCTCTTCACTCCGACCAACGTCACGAAACCACCAGGCGTCGTGATCACCGGTCCATATTCCTATGTGAAAGAGCAAGCACCGTTTCAATATGCCACCCGTCTCGCTGATGAGGGCTATGCGGCGTTAATTTTTGATCCACGTACGGTTGGCGAAAGCACTGGCGAGCCCCGACGACTAGAAAATCCGAAAATGAAAAATGAAGACATGATCGCCGGTATTGACTACCTATTGGCACGCGGCGATGTCGATTCATCTCGACTCTTCCTGGTCGGAATCTGCCAGGGTGGTCCGGAGTCCCTGGATGTAGCATCTTACGATGACCGAGTCGCTGGTGTTGCCTCGGTCTCAGGATACTATCGAGATCATGAGACAGATGTCTATATGATTTGTGCTGGATGTGTCGCATGGACGCCCGGTGCGGACATTGCGGCAATGAGCATGCCCACTCCAGAACAGGGAGAGGCTCTGTATCAGGCACGGATCAAACGAGCTAAAGAAGCCCGCGATCTGTACGAAAAGACCGGGGAGGTTATCTACCAGCCGCTGGTTGATCCAAAGGCCGCTGACCCTGAAACAGGATCACTTGCTGGTCTCCCTGGGCCAGTAATTTGGTCCTGGTATGGGCCATGGACTTTGAAGGGATTTGAAAACCGATATGCGGTAATGAGCGACCTGGATCACTTTGACTATACCACCGTACCTGGAGTCGCGCAGTTGAACAAGCCGGCACTGCTGATCCACGGCGATAACTGTATGAATGGGGCGGCGGCGAAGCGCCACTTTGACTCTATTCCCACGGGCCAGAAGAAGTTGATCTGGAACAACGAGGTTTCGCATTTCCAGCACTACGACCAGCCGGATTGTGTTGATCGTAATGTCGGGGATATTGCAGCTTGGTTCGCTGAGATTAAATAGGATGCAATTGACAAAAGTTATATCAATTGGAGTTGTTAAGCTCGTTCATCAAATTCCAAAAACTGGAGTCTGAGAAGTCGCCTTCAAAATTCCATCCATCTAGCATGTTCACAGTAGGCGCGTCCGTAGAACTCGGAAACATTTCGGGTGCGTTGGCAACTGGCATTTGAGGTATCGAGACATTGTCGAAGAATAAATCATGGATAGGCCGCGGAGGTAGGACAGCGCCAAAGGGTAACTCCACTGGCCGCCCATGAGCTGATATATCCACATCATCTTCGACAGGGAGCGTTGTCAGCCCTGGGTCTGGTAATGATTCTCCAGTATCTTCAGTGATTGACAAGGTGCTGAGTCTGTGTATCAGAGAATAGTGCAAACTGCACACAACACCATACGCCGACGCTGCCATAGAATTAGATTTGCCAATAACGCCCAGCCTTTGCAACCCTTTCTCAACAAAATTGGTACATTCCGGTAGCTGTCCATCATCCAGAATAGAGGGAACAAGACAGATTGCTGCAATAAGAACAATCGAATCGAAAGAGGCGTAGACCGGATTGAACACTTTTCGATGGCGTGGCTCTGTCCGAGCAAACAATCTTTCCTGGGCCATAAGAATGGACTTCGCAGCCTTCAGAGCTTCTGTGCGACTATTGACAAAGGAGAATATGAAAGGTCGATGAAGTGCTAGAATGACCAGATTGATGAGCGACCATAAACCATCTCGGGCATTAGGTAGCCATTGACATCCTGGTAATTGATCAAAAGTCGTATTTGGATTGATCAAAAGGCACCAAGAGGGCAAAAGCTTCATGTTTGCTTGTATGGCGGTATGGATGTTTTCAACAGTGGTGTAATCTTCTGGTTTTGCACCGTTAGCTTCTATTTGGTGAATATCCTTGAAGTATCGATAGGCCACGTTATAACCAGCCATGATGATGTCAAATGGTCGAGGTGGATCAACCTCAGTTTTCCAATGTGAGAATAAATCGTGTCGCTTCGTTTCGTCCTGTATTGACCGAGCATATTCGTCAATTTGAATATCAGTAACAATTGGACGGCCAAGAACGACTGCCATGTGAAGATCCCAGATATGCAGTACTACCCAGACTTTGTGACCCACGAGACTGAAATTTCCTCTCTTGGGAGTTGACCCCTTCGGAGACTGATCGGCGACGATCCGTCCGGTGTGCAAACCAATTTCTTGTGCATCGCGGATTGCTGCCCCAAGTGCATGCCAGGCTTCAATAACCTGACCACTACTTTTCAAGAACGATGCTCGTAGCAGGCCTGCTTGTACCGTAGCAATAGTTATACCCCTCTTTCCAATGAGTTCGAGTAGCTCAGCACTTCTGTCGCTATATTCAATTCCAAGATCGACGAAGGTCATATCAGTCATGGTCATCAGGGGACTGATTGCTTCATCATGAGGGGGGTGGAAAAGTAGGGCATGAGCCAGGACTTGAAACAAAAGTCCTGGGAATACAATAGTTTCGAGCGCCAGTCTTTCAAACCCTGCTTGAAGGTCGGAATAAGAGGTCTCTCTCCATAGCACTAGCTGTTCTCTGAAAGATTCCTCGTCAAGTAGGTCATATTGCCAATTAATCTCGGCAAAGAAAGTGTTAATCAAGCGGTCAATGCATGCCTGAGGAGGAAGTTGGCGGACTGCTTCTTTGAACTTCCTATTTGAATCACTTCCTAGATTGAGGTTATTCGTACTAGTACGAGGACTAGACAAGCTGCTCGTAGTAGGCTGTCCACCATGGAGCTCGGCGGTTCGCAAAAGGCTCATGGAATTGTAATTTCCGTGGCTGGAGTATCCAAAATCTCGGATCTTGTCTTGGAGCTGGTTGGGAATCTCGGTGCCCGACGTAGTAGTTTGGTATAGTAAAGCATCTGACCCATTGATGTTGCGGCTGATGTCCGAAAGGCCACACCCACTGGCACCGCTCTGAGGGGTTTTCGGTGGTTGGCAGCCCTTTGATTCGGCATCATATTGGCAGATATTCTGCGGTCGCCAATCAGTCTAAAGTCATTGTGCATTGAATAAGAAAGTGCACATACCTGGGTACCTCGCTTGATACAATTATTGCAGGGAGCGCGACGGTCACACTATCCATTTATTAGTGAGTCTTTGGTAAGAAATTCTGAATTTCTCTACCTTTTGCTTGCGCCGATGGCATTCCGAGCATGACTTGACCACTCTATTCCTTGTACGAGATTTCCGTTGTCCGTTTATCGAGTTTGTGTCTAGCCTAGATGATCTTGATGTCATGATGCACAGAGATCCTGCGAGGCCCGTGTACTTCACTCGAAGAATGTGAAGATGCAAAGACAGAGAGAGGTGCCCCAGGGGAAGGTTGACTTCATTCTTCTTTCCACCGCCTCCCTCGCCCACCGTAAGCAATAAAGATAGTCATCTTCTATGTCTTAGAATGGAATAAATCAAATAATATGTTTATGGGCACTCGTTATATGCAGGAATGAATATTCTGGCCTAGTTTGGACTCGATCAAGCTCGAATTTGAAGTAAATTCGGTCTCTATGCCAGTTCGCCGAAGTTTATAAGCGACTCCGGAATACTTCACCCCTTCAATTCTGACTCCATCTTTTTTCGAGTCACAACGGATACTGAATTGCAAGGTTACGGTGCTCCCATTGAGGAAAATGCGACAATCGTTTACGAAGCCACCCTGGTGGTTTATCCGTGGTTCACACACCTGCTTCTACGTGAATCGATTGTCCGACAACGGCTTTCCGTGCCGAAGGTCTATCATGAACTTGACTCCTGAGCCCTCTGCCTCATATCAACACAAAGGTAGATCAAGTTTCACTATTTCTCCAAGAGGATGCGATTGCTGGGATATATACCAACGTTCAGCTGATTTAGCATATGATCAAGATGCGACATTACGCCTCATGCCCCTGGGTGGATCTGTGACTCGAGGTGTTGGGTCCTCTCATGGGACCGGATACAGGAAATCACTTCTACAACTTCTTAAAGATCATGGCATCAATGCACGCATGGTGGGCTCTCGTAAAGATGGCACTATGTCTAATAATGAGCATGAGGGCTGGCGAGGTTTTCGAATCGATGAGATCGAAAAGAAAGCTAAGAAGTCGTTGCAAGATCTGTTTCCGAATGTTTTCTTGATAAATGGCGGCTCCAATGACTGCTTACAAAGCTTTGATATTGACAAGGCCGGAGAACGCATGTGTCAAATGATTGACTTTCTCTGGCTGGCATGCCCTCAGTCAACAATTCTTCTACGTTACTGGTCAGTGCAGACAAAAAATTCAATTCGGTGGTGATAAGTGTAAATGCTCAAATTCGCGCATTGGTGGAAAAGAAGAGTAGCGAACAGAGGAAGATCCTGCTGGTGGATATGTACTCACCTGACGGGCCCGATGCTCAATGTCTTGTTGATGGCATACATCCTCACGACCAAGGCTATGAGAAGATGGCCATATTATGGCTTCGTGGTATGCAAGAAGCCAGTGATTGGGGTTTTATTGACTTAGCGAAGTACAAGTACCCGTTAGTACAATAGATTTTATGGAAAGTCCATCAGTACTGTACATTTTTCTTCGAAAGGAATTATCTCGATACACCAACGCATGATGTACGACTACTCGTGTTGTCCGGAAAAGATGCATCCGGGGCACTTCAGTTAACATCGCGAGTAATGCTGTCGGGAGCTCGATTTCGGGACCGAGATGATACGCCGCGATTGGCTGCACGAAGATCCATTGATAAATAATAGTAATAGTGTGTCACCATTAACGATGAGAAAATCATGATCAAGTTCTATGAATGGTTGAATGAGCAAACAAATAAACATTGGAAGATTTAGGTGTACGCTTGGTGACGAAACTATCAAAGTTGAAGAACTCATTCGTGGCATGGAGGATTGATCTGAGGACTTATTACCACAGAAACCTCAAGTTTGAAAGACTTTGATATAGAATAGCCAGCCTTGAACATTCTGGTAGTATTATGAAGACAGCCTTGATAATCTACGAATTTCAGTGAGGATTCGAAGAAGACTCCGGTATTTCCCAAAATGGAAGCCGCCACAGTTAGCCCTCGTCAGCATTTACGTCCTTCATTTCTCAGCATGAAGAGAAAAAGATTTTGAAGAATGAAAAAAAGGGTTAAAGAGTATTTCGCCTTCTCTTCATGCTCGAAATAGATTCTAGAAATTCTCCCGACAAGCGCAGAGTACTCGGGGCTATGCATATTAAGAAAGGACAAAAAAGAAAAAGAAAGGCCAGGCCCAGGAGTCGAACTCGGATTACATAGACAGCACTCGAAGTCTGCTAGGGCACTACTAACTTGTACTAACCCGGCTGATTTTGATTAGTATTTGCCAGAAGTATATCATCATCGATAGTAGCCTGCGTCATTTAGTTTCATTTATCGATGTTCTTTGTGTTTTATAGCCTATTTAAGAAATACAATGGAAGCAATAGGGATGTAGACTTATTTAATGGTGTATCTGGCATTCAAAAATGTTATCCTTCCAATCTGATGGTGGTGGAGTGTATAGGAGACTCCGTAGTAAACGGCCATGTCCTAAATTGCATCAAGATCTCAGCCTGTGTTTCTTGGAGATCAGCCGAGACCTTGCGTATTCGTTTGTTCTCAAGCACATCCTTCTCATCTATAACAATTCCGAAACTCTCTTCTTCAATCTCCATCATTCTTTGCGCACAGAGACCAGAATATCGATCTCGCCAGGCACCACGGTAGGAATTTGATTGCGATTCCAGCATCATTTTCACTGCCCTGCGCCGTATCTCGGGATGGCGACAGCGCGAAGCGACGAAGAACATTGGCGGAGTAATCCCAAGGTCGAAACTAAATAGCAAGCCAAAGTCTTGAAGCTCTTTCCCCCACGAATTAAATGTGGTGATACTTTCACAGAGCTCAACTGCGATTTGAAAGTGATCCGTGTAATGGTCAAAAGTCATTTCACTCCCGGAATAACATGTCTCAGCTATTATAATGGAAACATGATAGTAGAGGTTCAAAAGCTTGATCGTATATTCTTGCAGGGTTGAAGACTCGGCGAATTCAGAGGCATCAAGCGCAGTTTTCCATAGCCTTAAAACAGCAGAAGGGCCACGCCGAGGTAATTCATTGTGATCGACCGTCATTACACCACGCTCTGAGGATGAGAATATGTAGTTCATCACTTGGTCGAAATCTTGACGGGCATGATTGAGGGAAATGTATGACGCTGGCAGAGCGGGATACGGCAGACACAGTGGAACGCCTATATCCTTGAGGGCGTGGCGAGAATCCATGCATAAAGAGAACTGCACACGCAAGCGCTGTAGTATGGGGGTAATTTGGTTATTAATAAAATTGAGAGTCGGACGAGAATATTCCTGAAGGCTGCTGTATGTGGTAGTGCGGTGCCTCCACCAATATAATAATTTAAAGCCCGCTTTTAAATGAACGACACAAGCAGCATCGCCGCTGCGAAATTGTTCAAAGCAAATGAAAAGAATACAAAGAATCAATATGATATCTGGTCGGCGAGACATATCGGGCGACTCGATTTGGACGGCTTTTGTAGCAGACATGTAATGTCTCAATGCCAACATTTGTGCAGAGATTTGAGCATGTTTCCAGTTTTGACTCCCTAACTCAATGCTCTCGTGTAGCGATGCAACTGCAGTGATGACATGCTTGACTGGAGTTTCGCGGTGGCCAATCTGGAGTAGAATGGGAAGCCAATCATCCACATCGCGGTGACCAAAGATTCGACGGGCGGTTTGGCTTCGGAAGAAGAGAAACGCTCGTCGTTCTTCATCTTTCATGGAATCGAATGTTAGCGCATTCCGGGGGGCTGCCTCATAACCTTCGCATATCCGTTTTGTTGTCACACAACGTAAGCATGATGGTTTGGTCTCGTCACATTTAACACGCCTACATTGCAGAATTAGCGAATTAAACAATATCTCTCTTGATCGCCTGAGGCTATTCACACACCGAGTCCTAGAATTTTTGGTCAGCAAATATTCTCAAGGTGTTCCTAGATAAACACACTTGCAGGTCAGGCAGCCACTCCCCGATTTTCGTTTCGAAATTGAAGTTGAGCCGGCAGTCTTCATTCCGGCCCGACTGCGGTGACGCTGATTGCTTCACGACCTCTTATTGATGCGACAAGTACTGTAGATGTGGTATCAGATCAATGACAGAGCCTCTTGACAATTGCAGTCCCTGATATCATTTCGAGTGATAATGTCTCAGGCACGTCGATCAGACATGCGAGGCACAAAGACGATGCAATGATGGTGACCAGTACGAAGCTCGAAGTTCGAAGTTCGCCGGGAAAGTGGTTGGTGTGGTGCCTTATTTTTCAGGTTCTATACTCTCCGGCCTGCTGGGATGATCCATTACCAACAGATACAATGGAGAAAGTAGCCCCTGTGGTTTCATTCGGTAGAAAATAATTGAGATACTAATAGCTAAGTTTATCAATGCTAGTATTTAGAATGTTTCAACTACTATTGATATTTAGCAGACTTCTAGTATAATCAAATATCCACAGTGGCAGCGGTTCATGGTAGTATCCGAAATTTAAAGCATGATCTATATAAGAGTAACAATAGTAGAGCATTACTCATTTATCTAATTCTTTGGATTTGTCTTGTTCCGACAGCTCCCAATCAGTGACAGCAGCTTCATGTTGTTGAACTGAATTGATTCAGTTATCAAATTTTAACACCCCATTTCCACCTCCAATCTAGCAACGCCCAACGTGAGAGTGTGATGCTAACCAACCCGACAAGAAGCACCGCCGAGTAAAACCCAATGAGAACTTTTGGGGTGGTCGATTGCAACAACCTTCCACCAACAGGTACAGTCAATAAGACTCCAAAAGAAGCCACACTGTAGATCGTGCCATAAAAACGGCCATAGTCTTCTGTTCGGCAGAGTTGTCCTGCACAGACTGGAGCTAATGAAAGCCAACCGCCGGACCCAAAGCCGAATATTGCGACAACGACGTATAATGTGGCCTCACTATGCGATCCATACGGTAGCCATACCGCTGCCATAACGATCAAAGTTGCACACACCATAGATAGAAGCGTGTTAAATCGCCCGAGCTGATCAGCTGCAAATCCCGGTATAACTCTTCCAAATAAACTCATGCCGTTGAGAAGGGTCAGCGAGTAGAATTGTACGTCTTCTGACATGCCTGCATATCGAACGTAGGTTGGTAGCAAAGCAGCACAGCCGAAGATGATAAACTCGAACGAGAAGACCGCCACAGCAAGGAAGCATAGACGGGGAGATGCGAATGCTCGGAGGTCAATTGTTACTTTCGTCGTTTCTTTAGTTGGAAGGCGCTCTTTGACAAGAAATACCCCGAGGATATAGCAACTAAGAGCCATAAAAGCAACAATCCGAATTGACCAGAGCCACCCATATTTCTCAAAGAGGGAACGAAGCATCAATGGTATAATGGCACCGCCAGTTGATGATCCTGCCATACAAATACCAGAGGCAAGACCACGGCGTCGATAGAACCAGTGACTCAGGACGGCAATGGAAACAGTGGTGATAATGGCGGATGAAACGCCACCCAGAATACCGAGGCAAAGCATGAAATGCCAGTACTCAGAGCATTGTGCTAGTAGTATATAGCAGAGGAAATTTGCAAGACTCCCCACGATAATCAATAACCTGGAGCCGTATCGGTCGAAAAGAGGACCAACTTGCACTCCCAGGAAGAGAGTCAAGAAGACGAGTACTGCCGTTATCCAACCGACATCACTGACACTATAGTCAGATAATTGGTGAACGTTGATATAGTCCTGTACAGAGCCAACTTCATTCGCATCAGGTCAGCATCTATCGATAGCATAGGGAGAGGGAGAACCATCTCATACTTGCAGTCTGAAACCCAAATGATGGGAACATCATTAAGAATGAGCCCAAGAGGCATGTCCATGCTTGCCGACTGTTCTCTGGGAACGCATCCTTGTTGTCGTCTTCATCTCTCGGAGAATCTGAATCAGACCCACGTTCGATTTTGGTTGATTGATTGCTGTCGATCTGTTGATTTGGCAGGATACGGGGCTCGGGTACTGCTGATCGCCGCATTCTTTTCTCGAATTTCTATGTAATGATCAACCTGAGGTTAGCATATGAACGAGTCTTTGCTCAACGCCGTCCTGCTTGCTTACCTCGGGACTCCGCGGAGTGTCGATATCCTGGAAATTTTGCGAATACTTTTCAAGACAGATAGTGAATGATTTTTTATTTTCTGTAGACATGCAAAGGAATACAAGGAAAGAATATAAAAAAAAAGGGAGAAGGAAAGCACAAGATTGAGCAAGATAGTATCTCGAGAAACAGTTGGTGGAGTATAAAACGGCGCTCTCATTGGTTGGGTCGCGTTATTGACTGACGAGCCAACCAGCGGTTGATAATATTTTGTCTATCACCCTTGCCATTGCTAGTTCACCGGATCATTGATGATTGTTACTGTTTGTTCCTCCTGCGCCTTTTTCATTTCAACAATTTTTGTTCTTTCTATGGAGCAAAAAGCGGTCTAAATCATTGCTTGTATTATTCATTTCGCTATTCAATTCTCATCCCGATTTTTCTCTCAGCCTTGGCCCGTTGTCAATGACTGCTACGAGCAGTCACAAGGGCCGCCAACGCGTCCATTGGTAGATTACATGTTGTTCCCTATAACCTTAGAACTATGAAAAATGGCTAGAAAAAACTAGAATTCTCCGAGCGGCTTTGCTGACCTACGAGTCATTCTAAGAAATGAGAATACAATATAAGCCTTGGAGAAGCGGAATGAACACGTAAAATGCATCAATTGCTACCGACTGTACATGAAAGGAAAAATAACCTAGACGCGACAGAAAGGGGATCGAACGGAGTAAAGAAAATATGGAGACAACCACCTTCCTCGGCCAGAAAGATAATTACTAGCCTGCGGGGGGGGTTCACGGAGATTGAGTTGTAAAGATATTCATCTGCTTCCGCGTCATTTCGGAAAAAGAGAGGAAATCTGGCAGGAAAGAAGGGTGAGGGTAGTTTTTCGTTTTCTTATCTTTTTACATGCCGGGGGAGATCAGCTTGCCCTCGGCACGGCTCTCAGGGTGCCAACCACCGGCGAAGGGGGAGGCACCGAGCTCCTGCTGGTGCTGGCGGATGCGAGCCTCCAGCTCAGGACGGAAGTGGCGGATAAGACCCTGGATGGGCCAGGCGAAAGCCTCACCAAGGGCACAGATAGTGTGACCCTCGACTTGCTTGGTGAGCTCCTGGAGCATGTCGATCTCACGCTCGCGGGCGTTACCAGTCTCCATGCGAGTCATCATCTGTTGAGTCCACTTGCTGCCCTCACGGCAAGGAGTGCACTGTCCGCAAGACTCGTGGCGGTAGAAAGAGGAGAGACGGGAGATAGCGCGGACAATGTCGGTAGATTTGTCCATGACAATGACGGCAGCGGTACCGAGACCAGTCTGAGAGTCCTTGAGGGCGTCGAAGTCCATGAGCTGGTTGTCGGCGACGGACTTGGGGATAACGGGAGTCGAGGAACCACCGGGAATGACGGCCAAGAGGTTGTCCCAGCCACCGCGGACACCTCCACAGTGCTTTTCAATCAGCTCGCGCAGCGAGATGGACATCTCCTCCTCAACAGTAACGGGGTTGTTGACGTGACCAGAGATACAGAACAGCTTGGTACCGGCGTTACGCTCACGACCGAAAGAAGAGAACCAGCTAGGTCCACGGCGCATGATAGTCGGGACAACAGCCACGGTCTCGACGTTAGTGACAGTGCTGGGGCAACCGAACAGACCGACGGCAGCGGGGAAAGGAGGCTTGAGACGGGGCTTGCCGGCCTTGCCCTCAATTGACTCGATGAGGGAGGTCTCTTCACCACAGATATAGGCACCCATTCCACGGTGGACGTAAACGTCGAAGTCGTAGCCGGTGCCGCACGCGTTCTTGCCGATGTAGCCGGCAGCGTAAGCCTCGTTGATAGCCTGCTGCAGGACAGTCGCCTCGTGGTAGAATTCGCCGCGGATATAAATGTAAGCGGCGTTAGCATTCATGGCACGTCCAACAACCAAGCAGCCCTCAATCAGCTTCTGGGGGTCCTTGCGCATGATCTCACGATCCTTGCAAGTACCGGGTTCACCCTCATCAGCGTTGACGACGAGGTAACGGGGGCGAGGGTCCTTGTCCCAGTCCTTGAAGTTCATAAATGACTATATTCGGGGGAAAAAAAGATGTTCTAGTCAGCCAATGGCTCCCACAACGAGCGGATTTCCGAGACAGGTTCGTCTGTCCTTCAAGCCCACTTACGTATTTCAGACCGGAGGGGAAACCGGCACCACCACGGCCACGCAGGCCAGACGCCTTGATTTCAGAGATAAGCTGTAGAATTGCATCAGCAAAAGGATTTCAAAATCAAATGTCATCGAGTCCTCCCCAATCCGTTACCCGGACGAGAACGGGAAACATGACGACACTCACCCAGTCGTGGCCCTTGAGCACAATGTCCTTGGTACGGTGCCAATCACCATACTTCATTGCTGACTTCAGATCCGCGCCGTGGTGTCCGTACAGGTTGGTGAAGATGCGGTCCTGGTCTTGGAGGCCACCATGGTGCTTGACGGGAGGTGCCTCCTGCACAGTTGCGAAGGAGCGGGCGGCCGCCCCATGGGCGCGGAGAGAGCGGGTAGATAGTTGGGAGAGGGAGGAGGACGAGGGAGCCGCCGCTCGAGATATCATGATGACGGATTGCGATGCGTGATGGCGGGTCTCAAGCGGTCATGGAGAGGAAAGGAAGGGGAAGCTGCACGGCAATTCCTGCGCTTTGCTGAACGATCCATCTTTACGTGGTATCTGATTGGGCAGGTGCGGCACGTGATGTGCTGACTCAGGCTTCCTTCCGGCTCTTTCCTATCTGGGATGGGGGAACATCGTGCTTTCCCTCTACAATCTTTTGCCAGGTCACGTTTAAACTGTAAGTCAACTTCATTTCAATTCTTGAATTGATCTTCCTGCTTATTTCTATTCCTGAGGTACATACAGCACCGCTTGTTTAGGCATTTCTGGGCTACCCGTGATCAACACTTGCAATGGGTCCAAGGGAATCAATACCATTTCTCCCTTTACGACTCGCCAGGCCCATTGTAACCACTTAGAGTCTAACCATCCACTATCCGAGTCCAGCCAGTTTACCCCATCAAATTCTGCCCATGATTGTGCGCCCTGGTTACGAGCGTATGCACCCAGTTGTTCTAGAACTTCACAACATCCATCCTCGGGATTGCCCTGGAGAGGATACTCTCCTAAGAGGAAGTCCACCCACCTAGTCAAGCGCGATGACAGCTTTGTTTGTACCTGAGTTGAGCGCCGTGTAGCGACTAACAAGTTCACCACTAGAGCAAACAATGCTTGCGGATCTGTTTGAAGAGCGGGTACCCTTTGGCTGCTGGCTTCGCTTAGAATTCGTCCAAAGCACTTCTGGCTGGACTCTTGCATCTCGGCTGGAAGTAAACTGTATATCTCTCCCAGTCGGTACAGCTCGCCATTCTTGGATAGAAGAGATTGTCGCTCCAGTACACGCACGCGAATCCGGGAGATGATCTCTGGAGTGAAATGATCCATCGTGGTGGAAATTCGCTGCATATGTTCACTGAGAAGAACCTTGATATCCTCCCACGTTTCACTTCTTTGGTGCTCACGCGCGCGTAAGATTGTCCACGCTGCGATTACCAACGCAGTTTTGTCCAATGTGATTTGTCCACTGCGATAGATCTGCGCGAAGGTCTGCTTCAAGTTTGCTGGCTTTTCTGGCAAGCCTTGTGCGGTCTCTTGAAGATGTGCAATGTGCGCAATGAGCTCAAAGCTGATTTGTGCTAAAACAGCCAATGTATTCCTTCCACTGCCATAGCCTCCGGGGATTGAAATTCCGGTTTCTGCAATCTCGATCTTCTTGCGCTCGCGGTCATTCGCCTGTGCCACCGAGATCGCGTTGAAAAGAGCCGGCGAGAAAATTGAATGTTCCATCGGGCCTTCTCGCGCTAATAATGGATAGAAAATATTGAAGATATAGTAAGGATCTTCATTTGTAGTCATCTCGGGAAACATTTCAGCGTGGCGAGCTTTAGCCTGGCCAAGTGGGCTATCCGGTGGAAGACCCAGCTTGACGATTCGGTAGTCCGTAGGGTTATTGAGAATACAGAACCCATAGTTCATCAACACTGTAATCATACATTAGGCTTATTGATTTAAAAATCATTCATGGAAGGGAAGTTGCTCACATTGCTCATTGTTACGAGGTCCGTAGTTATTAGAAATCTCCTCGCCAGGCGCAACACTTTCTTGTACCAGCAGACCGACATCTTCATCACCAGCTCGCCACTCTACTTTGGCTAATGGTCGATGGTTTGGAAGATCAATCAGTGGTAGCAAGACAGGAACAGAATCTTCTGGTAGATCTGCCTCGTCCACGGCGCCGGACAAGACCTTGGGTGAGAAAGCCCGCGAAGTGATAATAGTTGCAGCCCACAAATACAGATCCCTAGAAAATCAGCACAATTCACAATTATAATACCACCAGTACTCTAGCTGGTGTACCCTAGTACGATCGAAATTTCAAACTTACCAAGTGTACTTCTCCCATCCTTCAAACCCGAGATCCTGCAGTTTAGAAATGGCTTCATCAAACTTCTCATCCCAAATCTTATACCTGAACACCGATGCATCAGGAATACCTGTACCCTGAAGCCAATCAACATCCTGCTCTTCAAAAAGCAATGGCGTCGTCAATTGACCAGGCTGAGGCAATGTCCGTAGATAAGGGTACCAAAACCCCTCTTCGCCGCGCAGAAACTGGCCCATAAGGTAAAATGCCGTCACCTCCTCTTTCCCAATGGACTTAATGAATTCTTCCGGGAATACCACGCCGTGGCTGGAGAATGAGCCCTTTGCACACTTGTAGTCTACCGCGTTAAAATAGGACATAGTTACGCTCAAAGGTGTATTGATGACCCGTGTTTCTTTGCTGATGGCGTCAGGTAGATCAGTCTTAACCTGAATATGGACACCTCGGTGGTCATCTTGGGCGACGAATACGCTATCCGCGATGTAGCCTCCATATTTTGAAACCCATTGCACCAACTCCTTGTGAGACTCTAGGGAATGACCGCTTGCTTGGCTGTTTTGTGCGTTAGTGATCTATTTTGCAGGACATGGGTTCAAGTGCATATTATCAGCAAAATTGTCCTCCTCTTGCTGATTAACTTACTCCTGAGAAGAGGCCATGGTCCAATCCCTTTCTTTTTCGGTGACCAATTAGCCTTTTCAACAATCCTTTCTAGACCTGCGTTGAGTAAAGCGAGGGTGAAAAGTGATATCATCGCCAGAAAAGATTCGGCGGGATGGTGGGCGATCTCGGCCCACTTTTTTTCTTCCGCCGATGTCTGTCTACTTCAAGATGAACTTGGCGAGGATGAAGAGTTGAGAGAACAGGACCAATCACTAAGAATTGTCCTGCGAGTATTCGTTACTCTACAGTATACTATTTGTCCTACTCGTTTTGCGTTTTCTTTTTGGAATGTATTGAATATATCAAACAAGTTGGAACTCACATTGATTTCTCTTCTCTTTCAACTATCGTACAAGGGCACCAATCAACTCAGGCGAAATCAAGAATCATGAGACTCGCTAGATTCTTCACTCGGCGTATGATATGATGGTTCAGGCTCAAACACCTTATCATAATGCAATTCCTCCCCAAAAATTCAACCAAGGATGGAAACATATATACAAATCCCATGACTAGGTCATGAACGGAAGCTTCCAAGCGAGAGAAATTTTCAGAAAGCAAACTAACTAAAAGCGCCCATATGCTTTTCCCATGCCGACGAGCAGTTCCTTTGCACGCAGGGTGAAAAGGTAAATGCAGGTGCGGTGTTAGGGTAGATCATCCTGCTCCCACCTCTTTTTCAGTTAGAGGTTGAAGATTTGCGGCCTGGAACCTGAATCTCCACAAGTCCATCGTCTTCGCCGTCACTGCTATCATTTTGATCGTCGTCAAAATTGGAACTCACAACTCGCGATCGGCGAAAGTTATCGTATCGGGCTTGTCCTGGATGATTGGAGTAGCCCAGGGATTCATTAATGATAGCTTCATCGTCTTCATCTGAGTCAATCATTCCGGTGCTAGTGGGTGCCACCATCTCGCCCATCTCATCGTCATCATCTTCATCAACCTCTAACGGGACGCGGACATGCCGCCTGGCGGAACCAGATTGGTCATCTCCTTCCTCGTCGGAAGAGTTATCAGAGAAAGAATCAGGGGGACTGAAGCCGGAGTCATGGAATGGGGAGGAGAAGTTTTGATCAGCGTTGGATCCAAAGTCGGAGTTGGGGAAAGCTGATCCTCCATCCGCCTCATCGTCAATACCGGCAATTACGAAAGGGTTTCCGGCCCACTGAGAGTCTCGGGCCTTGCTTCCTTCGCCGTTCTCATCGCCATCTTCATTGGCATCTTCAGTATTCTGTTGCTTCTGAGCAGCCAGTCGAGCGGCCAATTGGCGCCTCGCACGAGACGGGCCAAGGCTCAAAGGAGCAGGGGGAGGAGGTAGAATTGGAATTGGTTGGCTAGTGGAGTTTTCAGAAACCTGGAGAGAGAGGTGTCAGCAGCAATTTCCGAGGCTCGTAGTGGGAGTGAGAAGCAAAGATGTAATTGCAGCCAAAGCATAAATTAAAGGGGTTTCGCAAAGATCAAAAGTCGGGGTTTAAAAGAACAAGTAGAACAGGACATTGCCCTCGACACTGATCCAGAGCGCAAGAGAGTACAAAAAATGTGAGCTCAAAGACATGGTACATGCAGGATGGATCCAATTGAATATGGCAGATATCATGGACTAAAATGGGAAGATAAGATTTCAAGATATCGAGTAGAAAGATCAGTAGGACCGGCAAATAGCACAGCAAACCAAGATGCTGGCTGGAATAATGCCATCCACTCTGATCAATCAGATCGGCCACCTTGCATCAGTCTTGCCCCAGTCATCGAATCGGTATCATTAAACAGTATTATCAAAAGATATGTAGGAATGGTGATTGTGAAGTGTGTCGTACACGTCCTTCACCAATTGTGTTCGTTAAGGTTCAGGTCGAAGAGTTACCCACATTCTCGGAGTCGCCTTGATCGGCATGAATAGTATTGTCGTCTTGGTCCTCCATTTCCTCATCTTCGTCATCACTTGAGCTCGCAAAGCCGCTCAAAAGTGACGTGCCGCCACCGGCTCCGAATGCTCCTCCAGATATGCTTCCGGAGTTGATGTCAAATCCTTGGAATGTTGAGCCACCAATGCCACCGTTCAGACCTGCGTCGGACAGAGCAGAGGAGTTGGAGAAGCCTTGATTAGAGCTCACGGAAGTGAGTACATTTTGGCGTGACCCAACGGACATATCAGGGCGTACACCGCCTAGGATAGCGTTATCCCGTTCCCTTGTCTCTGACAAGGTTTGCTCGACGTAATCAATCCACTCTGGGTTCAGGACCGATTCCATGACAGACCGTGAAAGCAGCTCTGGGGGATGACGTTCGCTAAACTTCACGACTTCTTCAGCAACAAGAGTGAGATGGCCCATGTAGCCGAGTCGAATCTGCTTGGTTTGCTGCGCTTCGTCACTGCGCTTTTGTCCCTCGACAATTGCTGTAGTAATCTGTCCCGTCTCAAAGACATTGATGGCCAGGGCTCGGTTATAGCCACGCTCCATAGGTCCATTGAAGACTTGTTGAACCACGTCGTATACAACATTATGAAGGAAATTGTTCCAGGGAAAGCGGAAGAAGAACCCCTGCGCGCAAGTTAGTGATGACCTCCCAAAGTATCGAAAAATGGATTGGAACTCACGAGTATCGTTGGAACCACCTTGTTTTCAACGAACATGATCTTCAGGTAGTCGCCAACGACAGGACGCCCATCGGTATCATACTGAATGTACTGCTCCGCAGGGTCTTCAGCACCGCCGTCATTAATCGTCTCGACCTCCTGAGCGGGCTCGGAAGCAGAAGGGACCTCTTGTTGCTCGCCAGACTGGGGAGCCGGCTCTGCTGATTGCTTTTTAGGAGAAAATAGAGGCGGGGGGACGTCCTCTGCTTTGGGTGATACGGGATCTTTCTGTTCTGCTGGTGCGGAGTCTGACTGCTCATTTTGGCCCTCAGTTCCAATCTTGATGTCTGATACTTGGTCTGCAAGGCCTGCGGGGCTTGCAGGGGTATCGTTTTGGGTTTGATCGGTCGAGCTAGCTTCAGTCTGTGCCCTGGAGGGCTCCTGGGAGTTATCTGTCTGACCCTGTACGTCAGGCTTCTCGTCGACCAAAACACCAGAGGCACCAACATCTTCAAATCCGTCTTCGTCACCAGCGCGCGGTCTAGACGCTTCTGGGGAGCCAATGTCCATGACAGAGCCATTGGTAAAGTCTGCGGTTGTCTCATTGTACTCCATGCCCGAGTGCTCGTTTCGGTTAGGGTTGAAGAAGCCCCCACGAATCAGCTTCTCACGCTCTGAATCGCGATGCCGAACATATTCGTCACTCCCGGGCTCATTCAGGAGTCCCATGTTGCTGCAGTGTAGAAGTTCCGCCATCAGCTCACAAGTCTTAAACCTGTCAAAACCAAGCGGTTCGATCTTCCCACCCCAAGCCGAATTCAGACTTCCCCGGTCGACGCTCTTCAATTGGGTACCATCGTGGACGGCGTGCTTGGAGCTCTTAATGAGATCCATAAAATGAGGGATGTGTTTGGCGAACAACCGGAGAAGGCTGCCTAAGTAAATAGGATCATAAGGATTTGGCATAGAGTCAGGACCACCGAGATGCTCGGGATCATAGTCGGAGTTGTTTTTGCGAATGACTTCAATCACAATACCCACGCCTACAGTCAATGGATTGCCACCTTTCAGCATGGCATCAATGAGCTGTTGTACACACTCAGATGAGACCAGTTGGCGAGTCAGGCTGTTGGGGCCAATGCAAGATTGATCATTCGGGGTTGCATTTGCAGAGATGGTAATGATCGCTTTCAAGAAGTCGCCAGCTGACGTCTGAACAGAACCGGGATTCTCCGGAGTAAGGAAAGACAGGAGAGTCGGGATGAGGTCTTGGGATTTCAGCCAATCCACAGTACCTTGACCACCCTCAGCCTTCTCTAAGCTGATAATCTTCAACAACAAATCCATGACCATCGGATTGTCGACATGCTGTAGAATGGCAGGGACAATTCCATCCAGGGTTTTCAAGAAGTCAAGCATCTCCTCCGTCTTTTTATCCAGTAGAGTCTCGTTGACCTTGGTAAAGTAGCTTGCCTGCTGGGAGTCCAGGGGTGGAGCCCGTCGCAAAAATCCCCAGAAGTCGCGCAAGTAGGTGGGACTTTCCATTATGGACTCCAAGATAGAATATGTCTCCGAGGAAAGGATTTCACAGGCGATGTATGCATGTTTAATCCGGTTCTTTTCGACCTTTTCCAGGTCCTCTGGTGCAAGTACATCCTTTAGGGGATCCGAATCTTTTTCTTCCTGATCGCCTTTGTCCTCCTGGTTCGTTTGCTCACTTGTTGTGGCCTCGGCGGTAGAATCTTTGGATGGGCCCTTGGGGACCTCCTTTTCATCATTTTCTTCGTCGTCATTCACGAGGCTCGGAGCGGTCACATATTCCATAAGCCGCTTCAAGACATGGTCTTCGCGTAAATATTCTATGAGTTTCGTATTATGCTGTTTCAATTCCTGGATGATCTCCGGCTCATCCAGTAGGTCCTCAAGGGTCACCTCGGGCTTGTCGAGAAGGGTATCGATAGTGGAGATACTTGCATATCCCCCAAAACGCCAGAACATGATGAAGTATATAGCTTAGGCAGAACGAGTCATGAGATCTTTTCGTGTCATCAATCTCCGAGAAGTCGTAACGGAGCGGGCTATGGTACACTGAGAGGAGGTATTTCGTGGGATGAAGTTGGTGGGGGGAGGTTGAAGATGTTCACCGGGAGCGCGATACGCCGGCAAATCCACACGCACACAAAAAGGACCACGGAAGGTTCCGTGAACAAGGGAGAGGATGGGCCGGTTGAATATCGTGCCGAAAAAGAGGGAAGGATAGAACGGTGAAAAGTAATATAGGCCGAGGCGAGACTAGCGCTTAAGCTGGTGTCAGTGATCAAGTCGGAATGGTTGCATCAACCCCGGGGGAGATGGTGTGCAGCGGCCTGCACGGCGGATCTGGATCTCACGAGGCAGAATAGTGTGGGGCCAGTGGGATAGATCAGGTGGGGAGTTGAAGTGACAAAGTGACAGAGAACAAGCGAAACAGAGATTGAGATGATGCTGAAAGGGAGGGAAGAGGAGCGTACGACGTACCTTCGAGATGCAACGAGAGTAATGGAGAGAAAGAAGATTGGGGGGTTGGTTGGTTGGAGGGGGAGAATTCACCCGAGAAGGTTTCAAAGGGGAGTTTGGGAAGTCAAGCTGAGAGCGAGAATGCAGGACTCACCACGGGTCCATCAAGGAACAAGGGGAGGAGAGAAGGAGATGGGAGGATGGGATGGGAAAGTAGGAAAAGTAGGAGTTGAAGGTGTAACTACGGAGCAGTCAGAGACGAATTGCAGGGGCGGGCCACACACAGTCATCGTGCGCGGGGGAGAAAGATGGCAGCCCCCCGATAAGCCTAAGCCTGACAAAGCATCCAGCATAACCTATATACTACGCTCATTACAGCTACTAGTAAAGATATACGATGGGAATATGCTGAGATATGTCCATATATATTTCACTGGGTGGTTAAGCTTCATCTACTATGTATATATACGCTGAGCTGGCCACGACCACGACCAGCTCATCAACTCACTATGCTTAATTTCCGCAGTTTTAGCTAACTTCCGAATCGGAGGTGGCTGGCAACTATGGGATCGGGACGAGGAGAGTAATTGCAATGTCCCTTGGAGTACCAAGCGGCCGGGCTCACTTTCTCGTCTCTGCCATGAGCTCAAGTCATCGGGGGGTGGGCAATGTGAGCACAGGTCCACGACGTTCACTTGCACGAGCGTGGGGTTAAAGATGCCCCCGAGGACTTGGTACTTGGTCACGTCCCACACGTGTGCGCATGCCCAATTCACGCCCAAATGCCGATGTGACGAAGGCCTAGTGGTCATCTAGGTCAAGGATGGCCACATGGCAGGCGGGTATGTGCTTTATACGGGGACGAATTATCGGGATCTGCGTAGTGATGTTCAGCAAGTTCCGAGAGTCGAGCAAGACAAAGATGGTTTCGAAAGTCCGTACTTGCGGCATTCAATGTTGATCGGGTTTAAATCACGTGATTAGGTTACAATCAGATTGTGCAGCCTCAGGCTACAAGGCAGCCAATATCCCACGCCCCACTGACGTCGCAGGCCTCCGCATGGTTGTTGATGCTGTGGTGAGCATCTGAAAAGGCAGCAGAAAAGCCCAGGATCAAACGTGACCTATTCACAACTTTCGGCCTGCTCGCTTAGTATTAAGCATCATCTTCGCATACCAGGACAACATTGTCGAACACATCTGACTTTTGTACTCTGTCCACCCCTCGCCCCTCACTACCCTCACAATGAATCGTCTATTCGGATCCAAGAGTTCGGCTCCTAAGCCAACTCTAGATGGTGCAATCGGCAAGGTCAGTGCACTCTATAATCTCACATTGGCCAGGCACTAATAAAGAGCTTTTCTAGGTTGACGACCGCGTCGCCAGTATCGATGTCAAACTGTCCGCTCTGAACTCCGAACTCTCCACCTACCAAGCAAAGCTCTCTAAAATGCGCGACGGACCCGGTAAAAATGCCCTACGACAAAAAGCACTTAAAGTCCTCCAACGGCGGAAACAGTACGAGGCGCAGCGTGATCAACTCTCCCAACAATCCTGGAACATGGAACAGGCCGGGATGATGCAGGATAATCTAAAGAACGTAATGACAACCGTCGACGCAATGAAGACAACGACAAAGGAATTGAAGAAGCAATATGGAAAAGTGGATATCGACAAGATTGAGCAGATGCAGGATGAAATGGCCGATCTGATGGAAGTCGGGAATGAGATTCAAGAGAGTATTTCACGCGCATATGACCTGCCCGAGGAGGTTGATGAGGCGGATCTGGATGCGGAGCTTGAAGCTCTTGGGGAGGAATCTATGTTTGATTCGGCGGTTGGCGAAGATGCAGTGCCGAGTTTCTTGCAAGATGAGGTCGCTCCTCCGCAGTTCATTGATGAGCCTCCAGAGCAGAACAAGGTTAAAGAAGCTGCCGGCGGTCTTGGATAATCGTTTGGCCATGATGCTATGACACTTTTTACTACTCGCAGATCATATGTCGCGGAGTTATTCCGGAGTGGCCGGTTCTTATTCTACCTTTTTTTCTGTTGTTACTTTGATTTAGCTTTGACACGCATCCATGCTAACATGATGTTATTCAATGGACTGTTAAGATTCTCTCGATGACTTTACTCTAAATATATCTATTTACAGCGGTTGGTATATCGAGTCAGGATACCCATGATGTTACACTCAAATGACACAAGACATGGCTGGCTAAATCACTGGTGTTCCTGAAGAGATGGTGTACGGTGTAGCGCCAGGATGCAATGCAATGTAGATGAAAAGTAGAAAATTTGGTGGCCAGTGCTTTCGTTCGGAGTAATCAAGACGCCTTACCCATGCCCACCAAAACCAACAGAGCAACATTCATCACAACTATGATGATCCAGACAATGAATGCAATCACAGATGTGACAATGTTGTTCCGCATTGAAACCTGCTCCACCGAGACCTCTCCGTCGGCCTCAGTGCGTTCGGTGGGAACCGTCATATAACGGTTAAAGCATGTAAACCAGATTAAAGGAGCCGAAACGAAAGGTAAAATGACGCTCAGAACAACCTGACTTGCGGTGAGGGTTTTGTCTAAGCCTTCTCTTCCAACAGCTGCAGCAATAATGATGCTAGGGATGATGCTGATGGAACGAGTGATCACTCTGCGGAGCCATGGTCGAATGCTCCATTTCAACATGCCTTCGCTGACCATCTGGCCTGCCATCGTACATACAATACCGGCAGAGATACCAGACAGCAAAAGTGCCAAGGCGAAAATCAAGCCAGCACCGGATGAGATGGAGGACGAGAGCAGCTTATGGATGCCGAAGAGATCCGCATCGGCACCACCTGGGACCTGGTATAGAGAAGCACCGGCAACGATGAGAATAGCACTATTCACAAAGAGGGCAAAAGTAAACAGTGACAATGCCAGCTCAATGATGGAGTACTTCAAGCAGCCACGAATGGCCTGCAGAGTGGGGCGATATTTCACTTCGCCATCACTACTGCCTAGAGGAACTGTTGATTCGACATAGCCTGCCGTCACATCAAATTCCTTCAGACGTGATTGTACAACGCCGCTGCCAAGGAAGAGGGAGTGGGGCATGACCGTGGCGCCAAGAATACCGCAGCTTTGATAAAGACTATATAGAGGACAAATTAGTCAAGTGAAGCTTGTGAAGAGTGTTGATTTGCCTACCCTTCCGATTGTACGATGGCAGATGATGGAAGGTAGCCTCGGAAGACCTCTCCCACTGATTGGTCTTTAATAAGAGCAAGTTGAATGCAAAAACAGACAACAACACCCAAGACCAGGGCCATGACGAAGAACTCGAAAAGACGTAACCCCCACATGGAACCATCAGGGCGATAGAAAAGGAGTAAGAAAAGCACATCGGCCAGGGTGATGGCACATCCAGCCACGAGGGGGATTTTGAGAAGTAGATTCAACGCAATGGCAGAACCAATCACCTATAGAAGACAAGTCAGTATGAATTGCGCTACGTCAGCATACGGATTTAGTGCAACATACCTCAGCAATATCGGTGGCGATGATGGCGGCTTCCGACAAGACGTACAGAATGATAGTCAGCCAGCGCGGAAGATGTTCACGACAATTCTCGGCCAAGTTCAGACCTGTCACAGTTCCCAGCTTGATACACAGGGATTGCAAGAGAATGGCAAACATATTGGAAACTAGCACTATGAAAAGCAGAGCGTACTTGAATTCCGCACCAGCGGCCACATCCGTGGCATAGTTTCCCGGATCGATATAGGCGACTGCAATGAGGAACCCGGGTCCAATGAAGCGGCCAAACTTGGCCAGACTGCGGCCCCAAGATAGAGCCGTTGACGAGAAAGAGAAATCGTTATTAAAGGGACGGCGAAATGATCGACCGGTCTTCGAGGGTGGTTGACCCCCGGAGGCCGCGATCACATCGCCGCCCGCGGTCTTTTCGGTGGCGGGTTCGGGTTCATTCAAACTTTGCGGGCGCGAGTCAATGGACATGGTATCGTCGCCTACGGCACGACCATCGTTCGACGCCCGCTTTCGATGGACTCGAGAGTTGGCGATGCCATTCAAGTCATTGCAAGTCGTAGTGTCCGGGCTGAAAGACGGGGGATTTTGATTCCAGCCCGGGTGCTCCAGATCGTCGTCGGTGCGTGAGGGGCAATTCATTTTTCGTTTTTAGATGGTGAAGATCACAACTCTTGGCATGTCTGTTGTAGATAGTGGGCACTCAAGAAGACTAAATAGTAGTCTTCTCTCACGATTAAATGTTCAGACGATAATTGAGAGGTGCCTAGTCTTGTCGGAAGAAGATCGCAGACCGAAGGACCCTGTGGAGAAGTCCGACCTTGCCCGAATCTCGCGATGTTCCCGAGGCAGTGGGTATGGGAGTGAAGAAATGCTCCAATTGAGGGTTTGAATGGAAAATCACTGAGCAAGCAAGAGAATATTTGAGTATCTGGGTAGCTTCTTGAGTCAAAGATTGTTTTGAATCTGAAGTTGAAGGAGAGTGTAGCAATTGCGTTGATGGATCGCCCTTTTCGGCCATCGCAAGCGGTAAAGTGGATCCCGAAGTCTTAATTGAAATAGAGTAGTGGACTGCGTACTGTATATATGAAGGAAGATAGAATTGATGCAGGATTGACAATGAATTTGTTTTAAATATATCTGTATACCTAGGTATGACTCAATTCTATCTCACGGATTTTAGGGCTATGTAATATTCAGTGGTTGTACTTTATATAACTATTGTCAGGGTTCCAGGGCTGTTGAACCCTGCCAATAAAGAATATTCAGAACTAGACAGAAATCCTAGCAGCACTAGGGCTACTTACTTGAAGTAAGCCCACCAGGGATGAGGAGACTAGCTGTTGTTACTACTGGTATCAATCTGTCCAGCTTAAGGCCAGCCCTTCCAAGGATTTATTAGTATTGAGAAAGTGATTATCTAGGTAAATTAATCACTTTCTCAATACTCATTTCTTCTTGTGCATAGCTACTACTTCCAACCGAATGGTTTGCTAACGACTTGGGGCGAATACTCTAGGACTCCTAGTCACTAGGAGTAGTCGGAGTACCTGGGCACGTAGATGGCTAAGGATACCTATGGTTAGTTATAGGTATGTACATACATGTATATGTGATATTGTGTATTTCAAGATGTTTTGATCCCAATTCCGTGAAAATACTAAATCCACTGACCATTCTGATCTACTTCTGCTCAAATAAACATGTAGAACTAGGGCCACTGTTAGTCTGTTCAGGTTATTGTCCTAGTTCACAAGTTTGTTGCATAAACAAACCTGGAAGGCCGCCTTCAGCAGGGCTATCCTGGGCCTAACCCCGGAATCGACGAAAACAAACAAGATAACCCAGACAGACAATATTGGATAGTCCAAATGATATCAATTTTGCGTCAAAAGGTACATTCTTATACACTATGCAGATAGTATAGTGTATAATATCCAGCATGAAGAAATAGAGAGAGACAACTTGGAAAGTGAATATACGTAGTAGAAATGATCTCCACACTTCCCTTTTCTGTTCTCTTCTCTTCCACCACTACACAAATGTACACCACCAGCCATCTAGATCGCCAACTCAGACACAAACATGCATTGCCATGTCACTCTGCAGCTAAGATCTAATATTCTCTCATTCATCTCTGATTTCCCCTCGTCACTCCACCGATGACATGCTCGTTCGTCCCAATTGACCGCCACCCAAACGCTCGTTGCCCCCAGCAACCTGCCCAGCCCGCACGATGTTTACTTCTTCCCCCACTCCAGACTCCCAAAAGCCAACCCCGAGGATCGCCTCACTGCGCTAGTTGAGACCCGGTCGAGTGAAAGTGGAGAATCTTCTTTTATCAATACATGTTGCCAACGGCAGCGAGTGACTTGTAGAACTTGCTTCAAATGCCCCGGCGCTGCCCGCTTTTTTGTTTTCTTTCCCTCCCCATCAATCCGCCTCATCTTTCTTCTTGTCTCTTTTTTTTTTAATTTTGCTACAGAACAAGTTGTTCACCCTGCATTTGCATTTGTTTTCTCGCATTTCTATTTGTTTTCATTTCTTTTTCCTCTTTTCATCTTCTTTTGCTTCTCGGTGTTGTCTCAGCCCGTTTGCGACTTTTCTTTTTTTTTTTTTTCTTTTTTGGTCATCTTTTATTGTACGCCTGGTCATA
>Ga0102593_1000194_pt1 | contig 150688 bp, 122 predicted proteins | sample AraplaCol_mMS_r2_2_FD_76862 | JGI IMG/M metagenome (GOLD analysis project Ga0102593, IMG submission 76862) | Arabidopsis root microbial communities from North Carolina, USA - plate scrape MF_Col_mMS_r2 (SPADES assembly) (version 2) | ecosystem: Host-associated > Plants > Roots > Endosphere...
GATGGTATACCACTGCCTGAAAAATAAAAGGAAATGTGCTGGGAGAAAACAAAGCAGGGGCTTAGGAGGAAAGTTAACAAAAGTAGATGTCTACTCATACACGATATGGTTTAAACGATATGAATAATAACTATTCTCCTGTTATTATTTCATACTCGTTTCAGTACGAGTGCAAGCAAATTATCTAGCTGAAATAAAAAAGCCTCCAGGGGTTTGAATCCCCGGAGGCTTAAGGCTGATATCTTATATTAAGATGGTATGATCCTTTTCAATTGCAGATTCGTGACAGGCGACACCACCAATGGATACTTTTCGATCGTCACATAGCTCGAATCCAGTCCGAAGCCGCGTTCTTCTGAAAGGCTGATCTTCTTCAGGAAGAAATACATCCGCATCACCATCCTTTCATACAGCGGCAGGTCATTATCGTGCGAGAGGAATTTCTCCATTACGATGAACTGGAAGTCGCCCACTACATTATTCTTGCTCAGCGATTCGTAACGGCTGGTGATGTTCACTTCCTTGTTGCGCACCATATCTTCCACCACCATTCTAAACATGAGGTTAATACGCTGCTCTACCTTAAACCCGAGGCGGAACTCTACGCGGATCACCTCATTGGGGATGATGGTTTGTACGGAGTATTCGCTGAGATAAGGTTCGTCTACCACGTCCACGTGTACAAACCAGTATATATCCGCACGTTTGGGCTTCTTGTTAAGGATGGAATAAATGATCTTATGTTCTATCTCCTTCGGGTTATCGGCGCTGCTCATATATACCAGGTGGGTAGCATGCTTGGGGATAGAGGTATCGTTGCTCAGCTCCTGTAATATGGGCAGATAATCTTCCAGGCGTACAAACTCCACGTAACGGTTCTTGATCTTGCGGGACTTGAACCATACCAGCATCACTACAAACAGCACCCCGGCCACTATTACGGTTACGTAGCCGCCGTGCATGAATTTTACCAGGTTGGCAAACAGGAAGGAGAATTCGATGGTCAGGTAGATCACCAGGTACAGTAATACCCAGGAGACTCGTACTCTGCGGGTGTATAGATAGAAGGCAAACAGGCAGGAGGTCATGAGCATACAGATGGTGATAGACAGTCCGTAAGCCGCCTCCATAGCGCTGGATTCCCGGAAAATCAGTACGATGGCCGTACATCCTACAAACAGCATCACATTGATGCCGGGGATGAACAGCTGTCCTCTCATTTCAGTGGGATAGTTGATCTTCAGCTTTGGCCACAGGTTCAGGCGCATCGCTTCTGAAATAAGGGTAAAGGACCCGGAGATCAGGGCCTGGCTGGCGATGATGGAAGCCATGGTGGCTATCAGCACGCCAAATATCACGAACCACTCGGGCATGATAGTAAAGAAGGGGTTCTGGTCTTTAGGCAGTATCTGGCCGCGCTGGGTGAGCAGCCAGGCGCCTTGTCCCAGGTAGTTGAGGACCAGGCATGCCTTTACAAAGATCCAGGAGATGCGGATGTTACCCCGGCCGCAGTGGCCAAGGTCGGAATACAGCGCTTCGGCCCCTGTGGTACACAGGAATACGGCGCCTAATATCAGGAACCCTTTCGGGTAGGTGGTTAACAGTTCTATGGCATAATGGGGGCTGAATGCCTTTAATACCATCACGTCATCTGCAATGTGCGTGAGGCCTAATACGCCCAGCATGGAGAACCAGATCACCATGATAGGGCCGAACAGGCGGCCGATGGAAACGGTACCGAACTGCTGCATAAAAAAGAGGCCGGCTATAATGATCAATACGATCTTTACGATGGTCCACTGGTCCAGGTCTCTGAACACTTCCAGGGTGCGGAGGCCCTCAATGGCGGAGGTAACCGTGATGGGAGGTGTGATAATGCCGTCTGCCAGCAGGGCGGCGCCGCCTATCATTCCGAATACAACGGCCCATTTGGCGTGCCGTCTTACAAGGGCGTACAGTGAGAAGATCCCCCCTTCGCCCTTATTGTCCGCCTGCAGGGTCAGTATTACATATTTAATGGTGGTTTGCAGGGTCAGGGTCCAGATAATACAGGATATACCTCCTATTACCAGCAGGTCGCTGACAGGATTGGTACCCATAATCGCTTTGAAAACGTACAAGGGAGAGGTGCCTATATCACCGTATATAATACCCAGTGCAACGACAAATCCAGCCAGGCTGACCTTGTTAATATCTATTCTCACTCTTAAAGTAATTAGTTGTAAGGCGGATCAAAATTACGGCAATATTCAATAACAAGTGCCTAAAAAGAGAAAGTCCCCCGTCATAGACGGAGGACTCTCTTAATATCATCTAGGTGATACACGCTGTATTAGTTAGCAGGAGCTAAATCAACAGTGCTAGACTCACCAGGAGTGTTTTGTTTGATGAAACGACCTCTGTCGATACCTTGCTTGTCAGCCAGGTAGTCGATCACAGCGTCAACCCTGCGGCTGCTCAGGTCAACACCACCTTTCTTGCCTTTGGCACCAGCGTGGCCGGTAACCAGTACATTACATTCGGGAGCGGTTCTCAATGTGTTAGCTACGCTAGACAGGATAGCTTCGTTATCAGAAGATATCTTGGTAGAGCTGCCTTTGAAAGCTACGCTTGGGAATACCAGAGTAGCGCAAGATGTTTTCTGAATGTTTTTGCAGCACTCAGGATCCGGGCATTTACCAACACCATCAGCATCAACAGGCTGGCAATAAGTCGGAGTGATCAGCTGTTTGTCTTTGAAGTCAGGAACACCGTCACCGTCAGTATCTTTAGCTACACCGTGAACGTCTACAGGAGCACCTGCAGGAGTGTTCGGCTCGCGGTCGAACTGGTCGGTTACACCGTCGCCATCAGCATCAGGCAGAACCGGAGTAGGCAGCTTCATGTGACGGGGAGAGCTCAGCTCGTTGTAGGAGTAATCCAGAGGATTCAACCACCACAGCGGCTCTACGCGTTTAGCAGTGCTACCGATGTTAAAGTTCAGGCGAACGCTGGTGTAGGAGAAGAAGTCCTTGCTAGCGTCATAAGCACCTGAATTATAACCGTCTAAGTAGTCGTCAAACGGCATAGTGAATTTCTGCTCTACGCCGATGTTGAAACGCTTAGAAACTTTGAAAGCGATACCAGTACCGAAGTCAACAGCGTGACGCAGCATCTGGTTGTCATCGCGGCGACCGATCTGAGCCCTGTTACCCTGAGAAGGAGCGTTAGACTCGTAATCACCATCCAGGATGTTCTTGATCTGGTCTTTAATATCTTTACGTTTGCCGCCGAAGTTAACGCCGCTAAAGTCGTAACCATTACCGGAAGCATCAACAGCGTCAACGTCAACGTCGATCAGCATCAGGCTGTAACCGCCGAATACGTACCAGTTAACTTTAGGCTGAGATTTGTAGAACAGGATGTTGCTCAGGGAAGCGATCAGGTCGATAGATCCCTGATGGCTGGCCGTTTTGTAATTCGGAACGATCATGCCACCGTTCAGAGCAGCAGTTCTGTTCCAGCTACCTGTACCACCTGCATTGTTTACAGGACGCAGCTGATAATCCAGACCACGGTCAAAAGAACCGGTATATTCAGCTCTTACTGAGATAGTGTGACCTAAAGATTTTCTCACGGAGATACCCCCACCGAAACCAGGTTTAGCATCCACATCGCCCCTGATAAAGTGGTAACCGCCGTGGAACCCAATTTCCCACATGTCACGGGGTTTAGCGGGATAATCGTACTGGTGGTTACTGAAATTGTTTTGTTGAGCCGCCCTAGATGCCGGAACCTTAGAGGAATCCAGGACATCGTAGTAAGGCTGAACTTGTGCAAAACTGGTCGACGCCGCTAGAAGACTCATAGCGCCTGCCAGTAATAAGTACTTTTTGCTTGCCATAATTGTTTTCTATTTAAAAACTGTTAAAGATTTACTAATAACCCGTTTTTTACCCAGCAAAGGTAAAAATCATAAATGAATATACAAATTTTTCTTACAATATTATTTGTATTGATAACTACTTCAATAACAAAGCTTAGGTAAAACAATTGTTATACCTTAAATTGCTAATTTGTTATCGTATCACAAACGTATTGTTAACGTTATGTTATACGGGTATATACAAATTAAGGGCCAAATTGTTAAAACTTTGATATTTTAGGCATAGCTTAGCAATCTTTTTCACAAATACATGGACGAAATTAAACACCTGATCAGTAAGGAATTACATGATTTCGAGAATAAGTTTGCGGATTCTGTAAAAAGCCATGTCCCATTGCTGGACAGGATCATGCATTATATCGTAAAACGGAAAGGGAAACAGATCAGGCCAATGTTCGTATTGCTTTCCGCCCGGCTCTTCGGACCGGACATCCAGGAAAGCACCCACCGCGCAGCCGCACTGGTAGAGCTGCTGCATACCGCTACCCTGGTACACGACGACGTAGTAGACGACGCCAACGAAAGAAGAGGCTTTTTTTCCATTAATGCATTGTGGAAGAACAAGATAGCTGTGCTGGTTGGCGACTACCTCCTCTCTAAAGGCCTGCTGCTGTCACTTAACAACCATGATTACAGAACTTTACAGATACTGACCGAGGCCGTAAAGGAAATGAGCGAAGGTGAACTGCTCCAGATGGAAAAAACCCGTAAGCTCAATATCCGCGAAGATGTTTATTTTGAGATCATTCGCCGCAAAACAGCCTCCCTCCTCGCCGCCGCATGCGCTGCAGGCGCCTGGAGCACTACCGGACTGGATGACGCCACCGAAAAAATGCGCCTCTTTGGAGAAAAAGTAGGCATTGCCTTCCAGATCAAAGACGACCTGTTTGACTACGGGGCAGACAAGATCGGCAAACCTACCGGTATAGATATCAGGGAGAAAAAACTGACCCTCCCCCTCATCTATACCCTTCAGCATGCAGACCCGGAAACACGTCGCCGCATCATCTATATCGTCAAAAACCACAATACCGACAAGGATAAAGTGGCCGAAGTGATAGACCTGGTGAAAAGCTCCGGCGGTATTGACTATACCCGTGATAAAATGTTCCAGTACAGAGACGAAGCGCTGGAAGTACTGAACAGCTTTCCTGAAAATGATATCAGGAACGGACTGGAACGATTAGTACGTTTTACAACAGATAGAACGTTCTAATGGCGTGCTGATGATATATTTCATGTTGTGATTTATCTTTAAATTTTTTCATGCAGAAACGCTGGACCGTCAAATCTTATCAACCAAAAGAAGAGGCATTGCTGCGGCAAGCGCTGGGCATACATCCTTTGTTATGCCGGCTGCTGGTACAACGCGGTATTCATACCTATGAAGCCGCCAAGCAGTACTTCCGCCCTTCCCTGGCTGATCTGCACGATCCCTGGAGCATGAAGGATATGGACAAGGCCATCACACGCATCGAACAGGCCTTCTTCCGCCAGGAGAAAATACTGGTATACGGCGATTACGATGTAGACGGCACCACCGCTGTTGCCACCGTTTTTGATTTTCTGCAACGCATCTACCCGAAAATAGAATACTATATCCCCCACCGCTACCGCGAAGGATACGGTATTTCCGAAGCAGGCATCGCCTACGCTATTGAAAATGAATTCAGCCTGGTGATAACGCTGGACTGCGGTATCAAATCCATCGCCCATATCACCGACGCAAAAGAAAAAGGCATTGATTTTATTATCTGCGATCACCACCTGCCGGATGCAATACTGCCACCTGCAGTAGCTATTCTCAACCCGAAACAATACGACTGCCCATACCCTTATAAAGAGCTGAGCGGATGCGGCATCGGCTTTAAGCTGATCACCGCACTGGCGCAAAAACTCGGGCTCCCCGAACAACAATCGCTCCGCTATCTTGACCTGGTAGCTACCAGCATTGCCGCGGATATTGTACCCATGACGGGAGAGAACAGAACACTCGCCTTTCACGGCCTGAAAAAAGTGAATGATGATCCGCTGCCGGGTATAAAAGCTTTGATCCAATTGAGCGCGCTGAAAGAAACGCTCACCATCTCCAACCTGGTATTTGTGATCGCGCCGCGCGTAAACGCCGCAGGCAGGATGGATGACGCGCGTAAAGCCGTGAACCTCTTCATTGAGAACGATCTGGACAAAGCCATGGAAATAGCTGCTGTATTGCATGCAGACAATTTCGACCGGAAAGAGATCGACAACAATATCACCAAAGAAGCCGTAGAGCTGATCCAGAACGACGCTACACTCGCTACCCGCAAAAGCACGGTGCTGTTCAAGGCAGACTGGCACAAAGGCGTAGTAGGCATTGTAGCCTCCCGCCTGATCGATAAATACTTTTACCGCCCTACCATCATCTTAACACAAAGCAACGACCAGGTGGCCGGCTCCGCCCGTTCTGTTACAGGGTTTAATGTATACGAAGCCATTCACCAGTGTAAAGACCTGCTGGAGAATTACGGCGGTCACTTCTACGCTGCGGGCATGACGCTGAAACCCGAGAACGTAGAAGCGTTCCGGCAAAAATTTGAGGAAGTAGTAGCCACCACCATCGACCCTGAATTGCTGATCCCCGAGATCCTGATCGATACGGAGATCAGCTTTGCCGATGTGCACAAACAATTCTTCAATATCCTCAAACAGTTTGAACCGCTGGGCCCTGAAAACCTGCGTCCCATTTTCCTTGCACGCAATGTAACGGATACCGGTTTTTCAAGGATCGTAAAAGATGAGCATATCAAATTCTCTATCAAGCAAGACAAATACGGGCCAGTATTCTCCGGTATCGGCTTCTTCCTGGCCGGCAAATTTGAAGTGATGGATAACCGTCAGCCCTTCGATATGGTATTTACCGTAGATGAAAATGAATGGAACGGCAAAACGATGTTGCAGTTCAAAGTGATTGATATCAGACCGGCGATTAGTCGTTAGTAAATCCTCCTCTGTTTTAGCATCCAACTATACAATGCCGTATCGGCATAGGCTCTTGTCCACGCGTTATGCGCGCGAACAGGGTACTCCGTTAATTTCACCACCTTACCGCCACAGGCTTTTATAGCGTTCACCATATCGCGGGACTGCTGCACACTTACAGTAGGATCATAGGTGTTGTGAAAAGCCCACACAGGTAAATACTTAAGATTGCAGGCCAGGCTAACGGTGCCACCACCGCAGATAGGCACTGCAGACGCGAACTGCTTCGGATAACGTGCGCTCCAGTCCCAGGTGCCATAGCCGCCCATGCTCAATCCCGTGACACATATGCGGTTAGTGTCGATGTTATACTTCGTTTTCACCTGCTGCAAAAATTTCTGCAGCACACTTGTACTCCACCAACCACTGGTGCATTGCGGAGCCAGCATCACAAACGGCTTTCCGGTAATGACTTTGGGCAGTGCTACATATCTGAGTTTGTTTACATCGGTGCCGATCTCACCAATACCATGGAGGAAAATGATCACCGGCCATTTGTAGCTGGGCTTTTGATTGTAGGTGCTGGGAATATACAGCAGATACTGCTTTATATTCCCAATGTCGCCAGACACACTCTTCGCCGTAATGCCCACTGTTTGGGTGATAAATGTTAATGTGGCCAGTTCGGTGGCAGCGATTCTCTGTGTGCCCGCCTGAGTTGTTGGAGTTGGTTCATGTTCTTTGGAACAAGACATTGCAAGCAATGAACCAAATAATAAGACATGGATTAAATTTTTAAATGCAGCCTTTTCCATATGTTTCTGTTTTTGAGGTAAACAAAAAAGTCCCGTCAGGCTTACACCCAACGAGACGGTGACAGATTACATAAAAAAGTTTGAAACAGGAACGCTTAGTACTGTAAGGTACAAATCTTATTATAGAATCAAGCTGCTTTTTTATCTTCACCTAACGGCTAGCGGCTAATGGCTTGTTTTAGCATCCAATCATACAGTGTACTATCCGCATAAGCTTTTGTCCATGCATTATGTCCGCCGCCTGGATTCTCCGTGTATTTTATCAGCGTACCGCCGCATGCTTTGATCGCATTTACCATATCACGGGAGTTCTGCACATTCACCGTAGGATCATCTGCATTGTGAAATGCCCACACAGGCACGTTCTTCAGGTTGCAGGCCATGTTCACCGTACCGCCGCCACAGATAGGCACTACCGCTGCAAACTGTTGCGGATAATGTTCGCTCCAGTCCCAGGAGCCATAACCACCCATGCTCATTCCTGTGAGATAAATGCGGTTGGTGTCTACATGATATTTCTTTACTACTTCTTTGAAGAGATCCTGTAAAACGTTTGTGTTCCACCAGCTGCTGGTACATTGCGGCGCCACTATTACAAACTGCTTTCCTTTTGCCACCTTTACCAGTCCCACGTTTTTGAGCACGTTCACATCAGTGCCTATTTCACCGATGCCATGCAGGAAGATCACCAGCGGCCATTTGTAGGTTTTCTTTTCATTGTAAGTATCAGGAATGTACTGCAGGTATTCCTTCACATTTCCAATGTTGCCGGATACCGTTTGTGCAGTGATTCCGGGTGTTTGCGGTGTAAACACATCTGCAGGCTGCTCGGTAGCAGGATCTCCTTCTTCTTTTACAGGTGATGTTGCCGGTTCATTCTTTTTGGAGCACGCCATCACCAGCAGTGAACCAAACAATAAGACATGGATAAAATTTTTAAATACTCTCTTTTTCATATATCCCCGTTAAAATAAAAAGTCTCGTTCAAGCGATGCCCGAACGAGACTATGACAATAAATTATCGTTTGAAGTTTTAAACCAATTATGCTTCTAACGGTAAAATACAAATTTTTATTGCAAGATGATCCTGCTCTTTTTATCTCCGCCTAAGAGCTCTACGCTGCGGTTCACGAAGGCGGTCAGGTCTGCGCCTGTGAGCAGGTTCTGGGAAAGCAGCGCCAGATCAGCGAGGTTATGCACCAGCTTCTGTTGTTTATCACCGTCTTTTTCATCGAGAATCTGCTGATAGATCGGATGATTAGCGTTCACCGTCATCGTGATCTCATCCGGCATATTAGCGTACCAGCTCATACCGCCGCCCATGGAAGCCATGTCTTTCATACGGCGCATGAATTCTGAACGGGTAACGATCACTGGCAAACCTTCTGCGTTCAGTCCTTTCAGCTCCACTTTGATGTTGGGTTGCGTTACCTGTGCGCCGAACAGGTCTTTCAATTTGGTTTCCTGGTCCTGTGTTAATACATGCTCATTCTTCTCATCCTTGTCGATCAGGTTGTCGGCAATATCAGCATCCACACGGGTGAACTGTACGTTCTCCCATTTCATTTCCATGTTGTTAATAAAGGCAGCATCCACAATAGTTTCCAGCTTCACTACCAGGAAACCTTTTGCTTTGGCGGCCTGGATATAGCTATCCTGTTGTACCGGGTTGGTAGCATACAGGATCACCAGTTTATTCTCTTTATTGTTTTGCAGCGCCTGCGCTTCCTGGCGATATTCTTCCAGCGTATAGAACTTCCCGCCCTCCACGTTTTCCATGATATGGAACTTGTTGGCTTTCTCCAGGAATTTATCATCCGTCATCATACCATACTTCGCGAACAGGCCGATGGATTCCCACTTTTCTTCAAAGCCTTTCCGGTCATTCCGGAACATTTCATCCAGCTTGTCTGCTACTTTTTTGGTGATATGCGCATTGATCTTTTTCACATTGGGATCGCCCTGCAGGTAGCTGCGGCTCACGTTCAGCGGAATATCCGGGCTGTCTATCACACCGTGCAGCAGCATCAGGAATTCAGGCACAATGTCCTTCACTTCATCCGTTACATACACCTGGTTGGAGTACAGGTTGATCTTGTCTTTCTGTATCTCGTAGCTCTTGGTGATCTTCGGGAAATACAGCACACCGGTAAGGTTGAACGGATAGTCCACATTCAGGTGGATCCAGAACAGCGGCGCTTCTGAGAAGGGATATAATTTCTTGTAGAAATCCTGGTAGTCCTGGGCCGTCAGTTCTGAAGGCTTGCGTGTCCACACAGGCGTAGTATCGTTGATCTGCTGATCTTCGTATTTAATGGGAACGGGCAGGAACTTACAGAATTTTTCCAGGATGTTGCGAATGCGGCTTTCGTCCAGGAACTCTGCGCTTTCCTCGTTGATGTGCAGCACAATATCAGTGCCCCTTTCTTCCTTGGTAGTTTCTTCCAGCTGGTATTCCGGACTGCCATCGCATTCCCAGCGCACTGCAGTAGTATCGGGCCTCCAGGAGCGGGTAAAGATCTCTACCTGGTCGCTCACCATAAAGGAAGAATAAAAACCCAGACCGAAATGCCCGATGATGTTGGTGCCTTCGTTCTGCCCTTTATATTTTTTCAGGAATTCTTCTGCACCGGAAAAAGCCACCTGGTTAATGTATTTATCCACCTCTTCGGCTGTCATGCCTATACCGCGGTCGGAAATAGTGAGTGTCTTTTTCTCTTTGTCGAGCTTAATGTTGATTTCGAGGGATCCCAGTTCTCCTTTAAATTCGCCTACACTGGCCAGGGTTTTGAGTTTCTGCGTGGCATCCACTGCATTGCTCACCAGCTCGCGAATGAATATCTCATGATCAGAGTAGAGAAACTTTTTAATAATGGGGAAGATGTTTTCTGTTTGTACGCGTATTGCACCTTTCTGCATGAGTAAACTAGTTTTTAGACCCTTTTTCGTTTCCAAAGCCCGTGCCAGCGGAAAAACGGCTGACAAACTGTCCGGCTACCTACCTTCCATATACCCTCCACATACCCCCCGTCCTATTTATGGCAAAAAAATGTATATTTAGGAATTAACAAATAGATCATCAGCCGGTTGCCATAAAGCCCACTCACAAGTTGTATTTTGGCCCGGCAAATTCCCCGAGAGAATCCTAATCTTTAAACCCGGAAATCCCGAAATGCGTATGCATAGACTTTTACACCCTTTGTTACTGGTAAGCACCCTGTTTTCCAGTTCTCTGTTATGGGCTCAAACACAACCTGCACCGCAGGCTTTGCCCTACCAACAGAATTTTGACGCCCTGACGCACAGCTCCACCACTTACCCGGCAGGCTGGCAGGGATGGGCCCTGAGCGGCTCGCCCTCCGGCAGTTTTAATACTGCGGCCCCTGCGAGTGATAAAGCCCTGATGGCGAACGGCAGCGCTTCTGCCACTACCAACGGCGCTTACAACTATAACGGTAAATTAGGTTTTCTGAACAGCGGCTCCGTGGATAACTCCCTGGTGCTGGCCCTCAATACCAGCGGACAGCTGAACGTTTCGCTCAGCTATGATGTGATGACCCTGCGCAATCCTTACGACGGCGGCAGCAATACCCGCATCAATGAGGTAACGCTGCAATACCGCATCGGCAGCACCGGTACTTTCACCAATGTGTCCGGTACGCTTTACCAGAACGATACCACTAACCAAACAGGTTCCGGCATTACTACGCCTGAGAACCTTGTCAATATTGCAGTAACATTGCCCCCGGCCTGCAGCAACCAGGCACTGGTGCAGCTGCGCTGGGTAAATCGCCAGATCAGCGGCGCTGGTTCCAGGCCCAGTTTTGCGGTAGATAATATCCTGGCTGCGGGTAGCGGCGGCGATACCACCGCCCCGGCCATCAGCGCATTGCTGCCCGCCAGCGGCGACTCGTCCGTTTCTCCGGCTACCCGTCCGCAGATCACTTTTACAGAGAATATAAAAGTGGGCGCTGGCAATATCATCCTGCATAACGCCACCAATGGCAGCCAACAGGTATTTGCTATTAACAGCCCCGCTGTCAGCATCAGCGCCAATACCCTTACGCTGACCGCATCCCTGCAGCCCCTGCGGAATTATTATATCACCCTGGACAGCGCCGCTGTGACCGATCTGTCCGGCAATCCCTTCAGGGGTATCAGCGGCGTGACTGACTGGTTCTTCCGCACAGCGCAGCAACAGCTCAGCTTCAATTTTAATGATTGCACGCCCAGCGGCAGCAGTAATATCTCCGGCGGCTTCATTCAATACAGCGTTAGCGGCGCCCAGCTCTGGGGCTGTACCACCTTTGGCCAGAACAGCAGCAATGGTGTTCAGATCAACGGATTCAGCAGCGGCCCGAAAGAAAATGAAGACTGGCTCATCTCGCCGGCCTTTGATCTCAGCGGCTTTAATCACCCGCTGCTGCGCTTCTCCAGCCGCACCGCATTTGCAGGGCCTTCCCTCCAGTTGTTTGTAAGCACTGACTATGACGGTCACAGCGACCCGCATAGCGCCAGCTGGACATTGCTGAACGGCCGCTTCCCCGCGCAGGGCTCTGACGTATGGCAGCTGTCTGACAGCATCAGCCTGGGCTCCGTACTGGAAGACAGCGTGTATATCGCCTTCGTATATACTTCCTCTCCTACCCTGAACGCCGCCCGCTGGACATTGGACGATGTCAGCCTGTTTAACAGCCCGGTAGCGCCCCAGCCCAGCCTGACGCTCAGCACCAATGCGCTTGACTTTGATTATGTACCGGTATCCCAGCAGTCTACCCCGCAAAGCTTTACCTTCTGGGGCAACGACCTGACAGATACGCTGAGGCTCCAGGCCCCCAATGCCTTCCTGATAGCCAGGGACAGTGCAGGCCCTTACGGCAGCTTCCTCGGCTATGCAGACCGCGATGCAGGACCGCAAACCGTATGGGTGAAATTTGCGCCCAACCTGGCGGACCAGCATTACAATGACAGCCTGATATTTACTACCGGCTTAATGAGCGCTGGCCGGGTACGCGTAAGCGGCACTTCCCTCCGCTCCCTGAAGGTGGTGAACTGGAACATCGAGTGGTTTGGCAGCCCTGCCCAGGATCCGTCTAACGACGACCTGCAGCAGGCCAACGTAACTACCGTGCTCAAAAAACTGGATGCCGATATCTTCGCCCTCGCAGAAGTAGTGGATACCGCCCGCTTCAGGGCCGTGGTAAGCCAGCTGCCAGGCTACAGCTATGTAATATCCGACTTTGGCTCCTATGCAGACAGCATCGGTGATCCGGATTACGTGAGCGCCCAGAAACTGGCCTTCGTATACAAAACAGATATTATTAAAGGTATCCGCTCTTACGGTATGCTCCGCCGCGGCGGCAGCGACAGCGCTTATTATAACTGGTCATCCGGCCGTTTCCCTTACCTGTTCGAGACAACGGCTAAACTGAACGGCGACAGCGCCCGCATCCAGTTTGTGCTGCTGCACTCCAAAGCCAATACCGGTAACGCTGCTGACAAGATCGAGTCCTGGCACCGCCGCAAAGACGGGGCTAAAGAGCTGAAGGATAGCCTGGACGCACAGTATCCGTACAGCAATTTCGTAGTGCTGGGCGACTTTAACGATGCCTTCAACAAGACCATCACCACCGAACTGGCCCCGGATACCACCACCTCTTATATTGATTTCGTGAACGATACTGCAGATTATAAGCTGCTGACCCTGCCTTTGGCCCTCGCCGGACAAAGGTCCACTGTTTCTTTTGCCAGCGTGATAGATAACGTCATGGCTTCCAATGAAATGGCCCAGGCCTACCTGCCTGGCTCTGCCGCCATCTATACCCAGGCGGCCCAGCTGGTAAGCAGCTATGGCACTACCACTACAGACCATTACCCGGTGATCAGCCGCTATAACCTGCATGTATTAGCTAACCGTAACCCGATCGAGAATTTCAGGGCGGTGGTAGACAGCGGCATTGTGAAACTGAGCTGGCGCACCCCTTACGAGACCAATACTGCCCGCTTTATCGTAGAAAGGTCCCGCAACCAGCGTGACTACAACGCGATAGACACCGTAGCGGCCCAGGGTACTACTACCCTGCCCAATAACTATAAATCAGCGGATTACTCTCCCTGGTTGGGCCGGTCTTACTACCGACTGAAGCTGGTTGGCCTGGATGGCGCCGTTAAATACAGCCAGGTACAGAGTGTGACCGTAGATCTGAAAGACCTGCTGTGGCGCCTGATCTGGTGCATCATCGGTCACCGCTTACAGGTATGGGTAGATGCGGATAAGACTGGCAGCGGTCCGGCTGTAGTGCAGCTGATAGACCTGCAGGGACGGGTACGCTCCCAGGGTAATATGAACCTGGTAAAAGGACGTAATTATAAAGAAATGGATATCAGCAGGTTACCGAATGGTATTTACCTGTTAAGAGTACAAACCAGGGAAGGATCCCAGGTGAGCAAGATATTTGTTGCCCAGTAGATCTTTACTGAACAAGCCTGAAATGAAGGGTCGTCCGTGGGTTAGCGGACGGCCCTTATTTTATGAATAGTATTTTAACAAAATGCGAAGGGTGCAAGGAAGAGCAAGGATACTGCAAGGATAGCGTAAGGAGAGAGTGGGTAAAATGGTATGGGGTTCTGTCGCTTGCAGGGAGCAGACGGGTCTTCACTCCCGGGCCAGAGCAGACAGGTCTTCTGTCCCGTCATTGCGGGGAGCTGTAAAGCCCGGTGCACGGGGCGACGAAGCAATCTCCTAACGCAATCTTCGCGACGATTATATCGGAGATTGTGTGAAGAGATTGCTTCGGCCCGGCCGCCCGCAGGGCCCTTCTGGGCCTCGCAATGACGGGAGGGGAGACCCTGGCTCCAGTTAGCGAAATGAATACCAGTTACTTACAGTTAACAAAAACCTCTCCTACCACCTAAAACCTGTATTGATCAGCCCCTCCTCCCAAAAATCCCACGAAATTTAACACCACAGACCTTGTTCTGCGCTTGGGAATTGATTTAGGAATTGTATCTTTGCACTCCCAATTTTATTGGGTATAATTTATTATTCACAAATTTTTAAAACAGGGAAAATGAACAATTACGAATTGATGGTGATCTTTACCCCTGTGCTTTCTGAAGAAGACTACAAAGTCGCTCAGAAAAAATTCGCTGATCTCATTAAAGAGAACGGCGGAGAAGTAACGCACGAAAATCCCTGGGGATTAAGATCACTGGCGTACCCAATCCAGAAGAAAACCACGGGCATGTACCTGGTTCTGGAGTACAAGGCGCCATCCGACCTCAATGAGAAGCTGAAGATTCAGCTGAACCGCGATGAAAATGTATTACGCCACATGGTAACCGCGCTGGACAAGTACGCTGTTGAATACAACGGCAGGAAAAGACATGGCGTGAGTGCTGATTCTAAAACCGTAGAAGCTTAAAGTTATGGCAGTAAAACAAGAAATTAAGTACTTAACCGCCGTTAAACAGGAGAAACGCCAGAAGAAATACTGCCGTTTCAAGAAAATGGGCATCAAGTACGTGGATTATAAAGACGCGGAATTCCTGAAGAAGTTCCTCAATGATCAGGGTAAAATGCTGCCCCGCCGTATTACGGGTAACTCTCTGAAATTTCAGCGTAAAGTAGCCCAGGCTATTAAGAAAGCTCGTCAAATGGCTTTATTGCCTTATGTTACTGACCTTTTAAAGTAAGAAAAAGTTATGCAGATCATCTTAATACAAGACGTTGATAACCTGGGCCAGAAAAATGAACTGGTAAGCGTGAAGAACGGTTACGCCAGGAACTTTCTGATCCCCCAGAAATTTGCAGTAGAAGCCAGCCCTTCCAACATGAAGCAGCTTCAGGAGCGCCTGAAAGTGCAGAAAGTGAAGGAAGAGAAGCTCCTGTCTGAAATCGCCAAAGTAGTGGAAGTCCTGAAGGCTGCCCCTGTTAAAATTGGCGCTAAGACTGGTACTTCCGGCAAAATATTCGGTAGCGTAACTGGTGTGCAGATCGCACGTGCTATTAAAGAGCAGAAAGGTTACGAAATTGACCGCCGCCGTATCCACATCCTCGATGATGTTAAGGAATTAGGCACTTACAAAGCTAAGATCGATTTCGGTAAAGGCAACGAAGCTGAGCTGGAATTTGAAGTAGTAGCTGAGTAATCAAAGCAAAAAAAGCAACTAGCAATAAAAAGCGCGAAGGATCACTTCGCGCTTTTTTTATTTCCGTTCTTTTACTTTCTGCTTATTTCCAGGCATTGCGCAGGAAACGCAGCCAGTTACCATGCATCACGTTCTCGATATCCGCTGCAGCATATCCACGTTTCTCCAGCAGTGAGCTTACATTCTGCAAGTCTGCAATGGTTTCAAGATCGTAAGGGCATTGTTCCTTGCCAAATGCACCGTCCAGGTCAGAGCCGATACCCACATGCAGCGCATTACCTGCCAGCTGGCAAATATGATCCATGTGATCGATCATTACTTCCAGTGAACAGTTCATCGCCTTCGGATCGGATACGCCTCTCTCCCATCCGGGCACCATCATCCAGGCATCCAGGGCGCCGCCTATCACTGCATTACGGGCGATCAGCTCTTTGATCTGCTCATCACTGAACTGACGGTTGTGATCTACCAGAGCACGGCAGTTATTATGGCTGGCCCATACGGGGCCGTTAAAATGATCCATGGCATCCCAGAAACTGTCATCACAAAGATGCGTAGCATCGAGGATGATGTTGAGCCGTTCCATTTCTTTCAGCAGCTCATGTCCCAGCGGGGTCATCTTACCGGTAGCATCAGTGCCTTGTGCATAGCGTCCGGGACCATAGTGAGCGGGGCCTACTGCGCGCAGACCATATTCGTATGCCCATTGCAGATAGTAAGTATCAACAATAGAATCTGCGCCTTCCAGGCTGAGAATATATCCGATGGGTTTCTGGTCATTCGGCTTTTTGTTATTCCACACAGCCAGGTGACGGTCCAGCGAAGCAAGATCTGTAATAGCCACCATCTCTCCTGCTTCTTCCATCGCCTGGTACCAGGCCAGCTGTCCCTGCGTCTGCGCCCAGGCCTGTTCAGGAGAGAACCATCCCGGCAGCGGGTTATCAGGCGCTACAAAGCGTGCTATCTGCGTAGCCACCACAAGGCCAATATTACCTTTACGCAGCTCAGGCAGGGCAACTACCCCACGGCCACGATCCGGTTTATCTGTCTGTCCTTTTTCTCTTGCTCTGATTTCGTTTACTGGTAACCGTAAGTTACGGTTCCATTCCATGGCATTCATGCTCAGGTCGAGGTGTGCATCTATGATAAACACGGTATTAATTTTTGTTGCTCAAATTATTATGCTTCTGTTCCTTGCGATCACCTCCCAGGCTCCTGCATAAGCATTGTCTACTATAGTATGCGCTTTATCATACAATGCTACTGTAGGGCATATATGATAAGGCACTCCGTAAAATACTGTTCCTATGGGGTATGCTGCTGTATCAGGTACTTTCAGCACCAGGTGCTCTTCGCTCTGCGATACCGGCTCTGCTTCGGGCGCATTCAGGAAATGCACACGGCGTGAGAGCGGGTTCTCCGCAGCTACGGATTTATGCCCCAGGTCAAGACAAAGCAATTGATCACCCGGATGGGAGATCACTCTGGCCAGCACCAGTGCGGCGTGATGATAGCTTTGTTCCTGCAGGTGTTGCTGGTATCCCCAGTCCCAGAATACAAATGTACCGGGACTGCAGTCAACCTCCTTACGCTTTGCATGTATGGGAAAAGTAGGCGAGCCGCCTGCCACGATCTGTGGCTTTGGCAAACCTTTAGCCGTGATAGCTTCGGCCAATGCAGCTACCTGTTCATAGGCCGCATTACAACGCTCCGTGCGTACTTCGAAATCATCATCATGCAGATGACCATCATATGCATGCAGCCCTTCAGGAGCAAGGCCCGGAAGCGTATGCAGCTGCGCATACAGATCCAGGGCAGCAGGACCGGGTACGATGCCTGTGCGGTTCTGTCCCAGGTTCAGATCCAGCCATACAGACAGCGGTTGCTGCAGCTTTGAAAAATGATTGGAGATCGCAGTAGCAGCCTGCAGATCATCTACCAGGCAGGAGAATTTTGTATGCGGATATGCACGCACCAGCGCTGCCAGCCGTTCTATTTTAGGACCTACCGGCTGATAGGCCAGCAGTGCGTCTGCCGCATGTACCTTGCCCAGCATTTCTGCTTCTGCAATGGTGGCGCATTTAAATTTCTGAATGCCTGCATCCTGCATCAGCTGTACCACCTCTGCTATCTTATTGGTCTTTACGTGGGGGCGTAAACGTTGTACATCATCTATAGCAGCCTTCGCCACATCTATATTTTCCCGTACCATGGCAGGGTATACCAGCAAGGCGGGAGAATCGATCTGATCAACATTATTGATAGTATACCACACAGCTGTTGGTTTAATGTTTACAGCTCTTCATGCAATTCAAAGAGCGCTTCAATTTCAACGGGAATATTATCCGGCAATGATCCCATGCCTACTGCGCTGCGCACGCCTATACCATTATCTTCTCCCCATATCTTTGCAAACAGTTCGCTGCAACCGTTGATCACATAAGGATGGCGTCCAAAGTCGGATGTAGCGTTCACCATACCCAATACTTTTACTACGCGTTTTATTTTATCCAGGCTACCCAGATTAGCTACCAGTGTAGACAGAATTGTTAAGCCTACCTGGCGTGCGGCCAGCTTGCCCTGTTCTATATCCAGGTCCTCTCCTATACGGCCGATGATCAGGCTTTTGTCATCCTGTACGGGGCCATGACCGGAAACATATACATGCTTACCATCAATTAAAAATGGTTTGTATACGCCTAAAGGAGTTGGCGCCGGGGGCAGGTTCAGGCCCAATGCTTTGAAATTTTCAGTTGCTAATCCCACGATCTAATAATTTTATAGTTACCGATGTAATAAAGCTATGGAATAAAAATATATTCATGCAGGTTTATTTAGCCACCTGCATGATAAACAACAAAAATATAATCTCTTATTCGTAGCGCAGCGCTACTATAGGATCAAGACGGGAAGCCTTGATAGCAGGATAAATGCCGGATATCAGCCCTACGGATGCACATAGCAATATACCCATTGTGATCCAGAGCCAGGGCACTACAAAGCTGGTGCCCAATACCAGCGACATGAGGTTGCCCACGATCATTCCCATGATAACGCCCAGCAGGCCGCCCAGCACACTGATAATAATGGCTTCATAAATAAATTGTTTGCGGATAGTAGGAGCAGTGGCGCCTAATGCTTTGTTCACGCCTATTTCACGGGTACGCTCTGCCACAGATACCAGCATAATGTTCATGAGGCCGATAGCCGAACCGAACAAAGTAATAAACCCGATTATTGCTGCAGCAAAGGTGACGGTACCCAAGCTGCTGAACAACATTTCTGCAAGGCTGTCGCTTTTGCTGATGTAGAAGTTATCATCTTCCCGCAGCTCGAGGTGACGTACAATACGGAACAGACCGGTAGCCTCGGCCACCGCTGCATCCATTTGCCCCACGTTGTTGACAGAAACACCAATCTGGTAAGATGCATTGGGGCGATTAAATATGCGGCGTGTATTGTTCACTGTTGTTAATACAATATTGTCCGCACTCATGATATTACTGCTGCCTTTAGCGGCCAGCAGGCCTATCACGCGATAGCGCACATCGCCTACGCGAATGGTATTGTTCACTACATTCTTCAGGTTACGGCCAAAGAGCTTAACAGCCACATCATGTCCCAGTAATGCAACATTATGGCCTGATGTTACTTCCGCTTCTGTGAAATTGCGGCCCTTCTCTATGGTATAGTTGGAGAGTCGTACATAGTTCTCATCTCCACCAATTACCTGCACATTCGGATTCGTTTTCTTATCCTCTTTATAAACGGTAGCGGCGCCGGTAGCGTTGAAAGAAATGCTGACAACAGCGGGGAAAGTAAAGCGATTCTTAAACTCCACAGCTTCGTCAAAAGAGATCCGCTTGTTACGGTTGGATGCTTTTACCTTGGCTGTGCGTTTATTGCCCTTGGTAGCTTTGTCGCCACCACCCATACGGATCATCATCTCGCGGTTGCGGATAGAGAAGCTGTTGGCTCCCATACTGGCAAAGCTGTTGTACAGGCTGCCCTTGATGCTGTCTATAGCGGTCAGGATGCCTACCAGCGCCATAATACCAAAAGCGATGATGAGTACTGTAAGACCTGTTCGCAAACGGTTGGCGCTGATGGAACGGTACGCCAGGGAGAATATGTCACGGAATCGCATAGTAAAGGGTTCAACCTAAAGTTAACATAAAAGTTTGACGTTTGGGAACGCAAGTTTGAGGTTTGAGGTTTGAGGTTTGAGGTTGGTAAAAAGTTTGAGGTTCTGAGGTTCAGGATAAGTATGCTAAGACAACTTACTTATCCTGAACCTCAGAACCTCTAACGAACTTCAAACCTCAAACCTCAACTAGGCGATGAAGTGCAGCAGCAGCCCCGGATAGATCCCTAATGCTATCACAATGATCACGGCTACTACCAATACAGCTTTAAATGCGGGAGAGAAGGGCTCTACCTCCGGTTCGCCGGCCTTGAAATACATGGCCATGATCACGCGGAAGTAGTAGTAAATGCTCACGGCTGCGCAAACAACAGCAAGGATCACCAGCCACAGGAGCTGTCCCTGCTGTACCGCGGCAGCCAGCACAAAGTATTTTGCAAAGAACCCGGCGGTTAAAGGTATACCGGCCAGGGAGAACAGGAAAACGGTGGCTGACAGCGCCAGTAAAGGCTGTTTACGCGCCAGGCCGTTAAACCCTTCAAAAGTGTAGTCCTTTACTTTCATTAATACGGCAAACATACCGATGGTAGCCACGCTGTAGGCAGCTGCATACAGTACGATACCCTGCGTAGCCGTTTCATTCAGGGCGATCACCGCCAGCAGCATGAAACCTGCCTGCGCAATACTGGAGTAGGCCAACATCCGTTTTACGCTCTGCTGGAATACTGCCGTCAGGTTACCTAGCACCAGGGTGCCTGCAGCGATCAGGGCCAATACCAGCAGCCAGTGGCCACTCAGCGCACCGCCGGTAAAGCTCACATGGAAGAGACGCAGGAAAGCGATGAAACCACCCGCCTTTACCACAGTAGCCATAAAAGAAGTGAAAACGGTGGGTGAACCGTCGTATACGTCAGGTGTCCAGAAATGGAAGGGCACCGCAGATACCTTGAAGGATAAAGCAAAGATCAGCAGCATAATACCACTGATAGACAGGGGATGTGCATCGCCACTGCCCAGTCCCAGCTCATTCACGTTAAAAGTGCCGGCCGCGCCGTAGATCAGCGTGATGCCCATGAGCAGGATACCGGTAGAGAAAGATCCCATCAGGAAGTACTTCAGGGAAGCCTCGTTGCTTTTCAGATTCTTTTTATCAGAGCCTGCCAGGATATACTGGGGAATGGAAATGATCTCGATGGCCAGGAACAACATCAGCAGGTTGCTGAAGCTGCTAGCCAGCATGATACCAGACAGGATGAAGAATATGAGCGCAAAATAATCTGCTACATGCTCGCCTACTTTTTCAAACTCGCTGCCAGACAACATAAAGTACAGCAAAGTAGCACCCAGGATCACTGCATTGAACAGGATACTGAACCTGCTTACCTCGATCATATTGTACAGCGTATGGCTGCCTGCCTGCACCGTGCTGATCTCCAGCAGGTTGGCCACGAATGACACCAGCAACGCTGCAATTGCGAAATATTTAATGTGCTGCTTTTTCTGAATAAACAAGCCCGCAAACATCATCACAACACCCGATAAAGCAGTAGAAATTAATGCGTTCATATTTCTGTGTTACAAAAACCCGATATAATCTGAAAAACCTTATTTAACAATATTAGCCAGCAACAGTTGTGAGGTGCTGTTCACCAGCTCCAGCATAGGCTTCGGATAAAAGCCCAGGAACAGGATCACAACCACAATGAGGCTGAGCGCTACCAGCTCTGTATTCTGCAGATCGGTAACGGTAGATGTAAGCGTGTTGCTTTGCCCGAAGATTACCTTCTGCAGCATATTCAACGTATACACAGCAGCCAGAATAACACCCAGACCCGCTACCGCCATTACCCATACATTATACTGGAACAAGCCGCTGAACATCAGGAACTCGCCTATAAAACCATTGGTAAGCGGCAGCGCAATATTTGCCAGGGCGATGATCACCAGGAAGATAGCCAGACGGGGCGCATACGTTGCAATACCGCCCATCTCTTCCATATTCTTAATGTTCAGTCTCTGCTGGATGATCTCTACTACTATCCACAGGCCGATGATGTTGATACCGTGGTTGAACATCTGTACCTGTAAACCCTGTAAGCTCTGATCGTTATGCGCAAAGATAGCAGCGCTCATCAGGCCGATGTGCGCGATAGATGAGTAAGCGATCAGCCTTTTAATATCTGTTTGCACAATGGCAATGCAGGAAGCGTAGATAATACCGATCACAGATAATACGATAGCTACATCAGACCACATGTACGCGCCCTGGGGCAGTACAGGCAGCAACCAACGGATGATCCCGAAGAGGCCCATTTTCACCATTACCCCGGAAAGGATCATGGTCACCGGTGTAGGAGACTGCTCGTAAGTATCCGGCTGCCAGGTATGGAAAGGGAAGATCGGCATCTTGATTGCAAAGGCCACGAACAGCAGCCAGAATAACCAGGACTGCTCCTGCGCGGGCAGGTTCAGATTGGTGAAAGAGGCGTAGCTGAATGATTTATCAGGAGACTGCAGGTAGAGGTAGATAATTCCCACCAGCATCAGCAGCGATCCTGTAAAAGTGTAGATGAAGAATTTAAAGGTAACGGGTATACGTTTCTCGCCGCCCCACATAGAGCAGAGGAAGTATACCGGTATCAGCGCCAGTTCCCAGAAAACGTAGAAGAGCATGGCATCGTAAGCGGTGAATACACCTACCAGCCCTGCCTGAGACAGCAGCATCAGTCCGTAGAAGCTGCCAGGCCTTTCGTAATTACGGTTGTAGATCGTGATAAAAACCAGCAGGAAAGCAATAGCCGTCAGCAAACAAAGCATAGCGCCCATGCCATCCAGGCCAACCTGGAAGCGGGCTCCCAGCTGCGGGATCCAGGGAACGCTCAGCTGCAAGGCTTCAGGAGCGGTCTGGAACTGTATCAGGGCGCCTGCCACTACTGCTAAAGACGCCAGGGATGATATCAGGCCCAGCACTTTAGGTCCTGATCCCTTCAGGCCAAACGTAAGCAGGCCTGTTACCAAAGGGATCAATATTAGTAAAACTGTCAACATAATTTTTCGTTCGCTTGTCTATTATAACAACAATCCTATCACAAATAATACGATAATACCTATTACCATGGCAAATACGTAAAAGCCGACCTGGCCGTTCTGCAGGCGGCGGGCTTGCTGGCTGCCCCACGTTACGGCGCGGCCTGCCCCGTTCACCAGCCTGTCTATACCGCTTCTCTCCAGTGCATCCTGGAAAAAGCGGGACAACATGCCCAGGGGTTTTACAATCACCGCATCATACAGCTCATCCACATACCACTTGTTCTCCAGCACTTTGGCAAAACCGGTATTCTCTTTACCTGTATCTGTATATTTAGCATACCGGCCGCGGGCAATGAATATAAAGACGATCACCAACACTGTACTGAGGCCCATCAGGATCCATTCCATGCTGTGCTCCAGGTGATGCGCTTCAGCAAAGGATGCAGACGCTGCAAACACTGGCGACAGGTATTCTGCCAACAGGTGCTTTACACCAAACACTTCTGGCAGGCCGATATAACCGCCTGCGATAGACAGCAGGGCCAGTACCACCAGGGGTATGGTCATAGCAGCAGGACTTTCATGCAGATGATGCTCCTGCTCATGCGTGCCTCTGAAGCTGCCGCTGAAGGTGATGTAATATAAACGGAACATATAGAAAGCGGTCATCAATGCACCAGCCAGGGCCAATACATACATGACTTTATTCGCTGCAAAGGTGTGGGCCAGGATCTCATCTTTAGAGAAGAAACCAGACAAGCCGGGGATACCTGCGATGGCCAAACAGCCTACCAGGAATGTCCAGTGAGTGGTAGGCATGTATTTCTTCAGGCCACCCATCTTACGGATATCCTGCTCGCCGCCCATCGCGTGGATCACGGAACCGGAACCGAGGAACAACAGGGCTTTGAAGAAAGCGTGTGTCATTACGTGGAACACGGCAGCCGTATAAGCGCCTACGCCCAGGGCCAGGAACATATAACCCAGCTGACTTACAGTAGAATAAGCCAGCACTTTTTTAATATCATTCTGTTTGAGGGCAATGGAAGCCGCCAGCAGGGCGGTTACCAGGCCTATGATCGCCACTACGGTCTGGATGTGCGGCACCAGTGAATACAACACGTTGCTGCGGGCTACCATATAGATACCCGCTGTTACCATCGTAGCAGCGTGGATCAGGGCAGACACCGGAGTAGGGCCCGCCATCGCATCAGGCAGCCAGGTGTATAAAGGGATCTGGGCAGATTTACCCATTGCACCTACGAACAGTAAGATCGCGATAGCGGCTACTGTAACATTGTTAAGGCCCATGGCCTTGGCTCCGCCAAATACATGAGAGAAGGTAACGCTGTTGAAGTTTACTATCATGAAGAAAATGCCCAGCAGGAAGCCCAGGTCACCGATACGGTTCATGATGAAGGCTTTCTTGGCGGCATTATTATAAGCAGTATTCTTAAACCAGAAACCGATCAGCAGGTAAGAGCAGAGCCCCACGCCTTCCCATCCGATGAACATCAGCACATAGTTGGCGCCCAGCACCAGTAACAGCATGGAGAACACGAAGAGGTTGAGATAAGCGAAGTAACGGGCAAAGCCTTCATTGCTCTCATCGTGCATATAGGCGGTGGAGTAGATATGGATCAATGAACCAACGCCGGTGATGATCAGGAGGAACAGCGCGCTTAGCTGGTCTACCTGGAAAGCAAATGGTATACGCAGACTACCGGCGGAGATAAAATCGAACAGCTCTATGGTCTGTCCGCTGAATCCGGGCTGTCTTACCTCCAGGAATATGAGCAGGCTCACTACAAACGCCGCCAGTATAACGCCGCTGCCTACAATACCCACCTGGGATTTCGATAAATATCGCCTTCCTAATCCATTAATCAGGAATCCTAATAATGGTAAAAATGGTACCAGCCAAACGAGATTGATCATTTATGAACTACGAATTACGAATTACAAATTAGGATTTGCTAGATAACGCATCAGTTTTTCAGTCTGTTCAGGATATTGATATCCACAGAATGCGTATTCCTGTATACCATCACGATAATGGCCAGTCCTACCGCTACTTCTGCTGCGGCCACCACCATGATAAAGAACACAAAGATCTGAGCGGCGGCGGCATCTATACGGCCTGCGTCTGCCCACATTTTGGAAAATGCTACCAGCAGCAGGTTCACGGCATTCAGCATCAGCTCAATGCACATGAAGATAATAATGGCGTTCCTGCGCATAAGCACTCCCATTACACCTATACAGAATAAAGCAATGCTAAGGAATATGTAGTATTGAACAGGCATGTATCAATGAATAATTAATAGTTACGAATAATAGCTGATGCTTAGTTTTCTTTCTTCCCTATTACTACAGCGCCTACCATCGCGCTCAGGAATAATACGCTGCTTACTTCGAAAGGCACAACGTACTGGCTGAACAGTGCTTTACCCAGGTTGCCGATCAGTCCTATATCAGTAGAGCCGCTCTGCAGGGAAGGCATGCTGGCATCGCGCAGGGCCGCTACCAGGATCACCAGCAGGGTACCGCCGCTGATGGCCCCGGCATATTTCAGCCAGTTGCGTTTCTGCGGTTCAAGATCAGCATTCAGGTTCATTAACATGATCACGAAGAGGAACAGTACCATGATAGCGCCTGCATATACGATGATATGCACTACCGCCAGGAACTGCGCATTCAGCATTACATAATGCCCTGCTATTGTAAAGAAGGTAAGTATCAGGCATAACACGCTGGACACCGGGTTCTTGCTCAGTATTACGCCCATGGCGCATACGAGGGATATTACCGAGAGGACCAGGAAAATGATTTGTTGCGTACTCATAAGCGTTTTAAACAGTTTGTTTTGCTTTGGGATCAGGGATCAGCAGGTCATCCTTGCCATATATAAAGCCAGTGCGCTGGAAGTTAGCCGGCGCAAATGTTTCTGTCAGGTAGATGGCGTCTTTGGGGCATGCTTCTTCACAAAATCCGCAGAATATGCAACGCAGCATATTGATCTCATACCGGGCCGCGTATTTTTCTTCGCGGTACAGGTTTTCTTCGCCGGGTTTTCTTTCGGCTGCTTCCATGGTGATGGCCTCTGCAGGGCAGGCAACTGCGCATAATCCGCAGGCGGTGCATCTTTCGCGGCCTTCCTCATCACGGTTCAATATATGAAGCCCACGGAATACGGGGCTGAAGGGACGTTTTTCTTCGGGATAGCTCACGGTAGCTTTCTTCTGGAAGATATGCCTGAACGTGATGATCATCCCTTTAAAAATAGCAGGCAGGTACATTCTCTCCCACAATGTCAGGGGCTTACGGTCTACCGGTTGAACTCTGTTTGTTAATGCTTGCATGATAATTAGTTTGATTGTTCCTATTCTATCCTACTGCTGGCGGTATAATATAATAGCGCCGGTAATCAACATGTTCAGCAGCGCGAGGGGGATCATGATGTTCCAACCCAGGCGCATCAGCTGGTCATACCGGAACCTTGGTATGGTCCAGCGTACCCACATAAAGAAGAACAGGAAGCAAATGATCTTTATAAACAAGGCCAGGAAGCCGAGTATTGTCACCAGGTTGGGGCTCAGTCCCAGGCTGTCCATACCGGGGAAGCTGTAACCGCCGAAGTACAGACTGGCCATCAGCGCAGAGCTGATAAACATGTTAATGTATTCTGCAAACAGGTAGAAGCCCAGCTTCATGGAAGAATATTCCAGGTGATAACCACCGTTCAGCTCATTCTCTGCTTCTGGAAGGTCAAAGGGCGTACGGTTACATTCTGCAAACGCGCACACCATGAAGATGAGGAAGCCCAGCGGCTGGTAAACAATATTCCAGAGGCCGTGACGCTGCTGCTCTACAATGTCTTTCAGGCTGAGAGAGCCGGTGAGCATCAGGAGGGCAATCAGTGAAAGGCCCATCGCCAGTTCGTAGGAGATGATCTGGGAAGCGGCGCGTACAGAAGCCAGCAATGAATATTTATTGTTGGAAGCCCATCCGCCCAGCATAATGCCATAAACGCCCAGGCTCACTACACCGAAAATATACAGGATGCCTATATTGATATCTGCCACCTGCAGGGAGATCTCTTTACCAGCGATGGTAAGGGTATCGCCCCAGGGTATTACGGCGCTGGTCATACAGGCCACCAGCATTGCCAGCGAGGGGCCTAGTATAAACAGGAAACGGTTAGCGGTGCCGGGGATGATCTCTTCTTTGAAAAAAAGCTTGCCGCCATCTGCCAGGGGTTGTAAAAGCCCCATAAAACCAGCCCGGTTAGGACCGCGCCTGTCCTGTATGATGGCTGCTACCTTTCTTTCTCCCCAGGTGGAGTACATTGCCACTATCAGTGACAGTGCCAGCACGCCTGAGATCAGCACCAGCTTTTCCAGAATAAAATACCAGTCTATAGCCATATTCTCTATTGCGAATTACGAATTATACAATTACGAATGCTTCCCGTTCAATTTAAAATCATCTGAATGCGCAGGGCCGTCTATTTTAGACAGGTCTATGCCCGGCCGGTTCACTTCACTGATGCTGTGTATGTCCATCAGCAGCTTCGGCTGACGGCCGTCCAGGACATCCGTGATAGTTTCTTTCGGCTTCACGGTGCCAACGTAGTGACCCTGTGAGATCACGCTGTGGCGGTCGATCTTGCGGGGGCCTTCGATGGTCCAGTCTTTTGCATCTTTGGTATCAAAGCGGCAGGTATCGCAGATGAACTCTTCTACTTCACCGTATTTATCCTTGCGGGCGGTTACGCGGAAGACTTCGTCGCCACGCATCCACAGCACGGTTTTACCGCAGCATTTGTCGCAATGACGATGAGCGTCCACTGGTTTCAGGAACCATACGCGGTTCTTGAAGCGGAATGTTCTATCCGTGAGGGCGCCTACGGGGCATACATCGATCACGTTACCGATGAAGTCATTGTCCAGCGCTTTCTGAATATAAGTGCCTATCTCCGCATGCTCGCCGCGGCCCAGGATGCCGTGCTCGCGCCTTTGTGTAAGCTGGTCTGCGGTGAACACACAACGGTAGCAGAGAATGCAGCGCGTCATGTGCAGCTTGATATTATCGCCGATATCTATCTGGTCGAAAGTACGACGTTTGAATTCGTAGCGGGTACCATCGGCGCCGTGCTCATAGCCCAGATCCTGCAGGGAGCATTCGCCAGCCTGATCGCAGACGGGGCAGTCCAGCGGATGGTTCAGCAGCAGGAATTCCACCACACCTTTGCGTGCATCCTGTACTTCGGGAGAAGTGATGTTGGCCACTTCCATACCATCCATTACGGTAGTACGGCAGCTGGCCACCAGTTTGGGCATAGGACGGGGATCGGCCTCAGAGCCTTTGGTAACTTTTACCAGGCAGGTGCGGCATTTACCACCGCTGCCCTGTAATTTGGAATAGTAGCACATCGCCGGCGGCACAATATCTCCTCCTATCTGACGGGCAGCATTGAGGATGGTGGTGCCGGGCTCCACTTCCACAGAGATATTATCGATCTTGACCTTGAATAGTTTCTTTTCTTCAGCCATGTTTATTTTTTTTGAGCTGTGGCATTATACTGCAGCGGCGGCAAGCGGCAGCGGATCTGCGTAGTGCGCCAGGCCATAATTACGTTTCAGGCACTCGTCCGGGTTCAGCACATGCCATTCAAACTCGTCACGGAAGTGACGGATGGCGGCTGCCACGGGCCAGGCTGCAGCATCGCCCAGGGGGCAGATGGTGTTGCCTTCTATTTTACGTTGTATATCCCACAGCAGGTCTATATCACTCATTTTTCCTTTGCCGTTCTCAATGTTGTTCAGCACGCGTTTCATCCAGCCAGTGCCTTCGCGGCAGGGGCTGCACTGTCCGCAGCTTTCATGATGATAGAAGCGGGCCAGTGACAAGGTATGGCGTACCACACACTGATCTTCATCCAGCACGATAAAGCCGCCGGAGCCCATCATGGAGCCGGTAGCAAAACCGCCGTCGTTCAGGCCTTCGTAGGTCATCATACGGGCTTCGCCTTTTGCTGTTTTGAGCAGCAGGTTAGCCGGCAGGATGGGTACGGAAGATCCGCCCGGGATACAAGCTTTCAGGCGTTTGCCATTGGCAATGCCGCCGCAGTATTCATCAGAATAAAGGAATTCTTCTACAGAGATATTCATTTCGATCTCATACACACCGGGCTTGTTGATATTGCCACAGGCGGAAATGAGCTTGGTACCGGTTGATTTACCGATACCATATTTGGCGTATTCTTCTCCTCCGATATTGATGATGGGCACTACAGCCGCCAGTGTTTCCACGTTGTTCACCACGGTAGGGCTCTGCCACAAACCTTTTACAGCGGGGAAAGGAGGTTTGATACGGGGATTACCGCGTTTACCTTCCAGCGATTCTATCAATGCAGTTTCTTCACCACAGATATAAGCGCCTGCGCCGCGTTGTACATATATTTCGAGGTCGTAGCCGCTGCCTTGGATGTTCTTACCCAGCCAGCCGTTCTGTTTTGCTTCTGCGATCGCTTCTTCCAGTATATCGGGGATCCAGGCGTATTCGCCGCGGATGTAGATGTAAGTGCGGTTAGATCCTAATGCAAAGCTGGAGATCAGCAGCCCTTCTATCAGCAGGTGCGGCAGGAACTCCATGAGGTAACGGTCTTTGAAAGTACCAGGCTCTGATTCATCAGCATTGCACACCAGGTAGCGGGGCACTCCTTCAGGTTTAGCCAGGAAGCTCCATTTCAAACCGGTAGGGAAGCCTGCGCCTCCACGGCCGCGAAGACCGCTCTTCTTCACCTCTTCCACCACCTGGTCAGGGCTCATGCTTTTAAACACTTTCTCTGCTGCGGCATAACCTCCGTTAGCCCGGTAAGTACTGTAATACCGGATATTCTCAATATGTGCTTTGTCTAAGAGTAATTTGCGTCCCATAATTAGTCGGTTGGTTAGTTAGCTTTCGCCCTGCATTCAGCAATGATCGCGTCTACCTTTTCAGGGGTAAGATGTTCGCGGAAATGTTTGCCTAACTGCATCATGGGGGCGTATCCGCAGGCGCCAAGGCATTCTACCGTTTTAAGGGTAAAGAGGCCGTCGGCGGTGGTCTCTCCCACTCCAATACCCAGTTTGCTCTTTATATAGTCAATGATCTGATCGGAGCCGTTCAGCATACAGGGACCTGTCTGGCAAACCTCGAAGAGATATTTGCCTACCGGTTTCATGTTGAACATGCTGTAAAAGGTTGCTACCTCATACACTTCTATCGGCGTGATCTGCAGCAGGGAGGCCACGTAATCCATGGTCTCCGGGCTGAGCCAGCCTCCAAACTCCTCCTGCGCCAGGTGCAGCAGCGGTATCAGCGCGCTTTTCTGTTTCCCGTCCGGGTAGCGTGCGATGATCTCTTTTACTTTATTCAGTTTTTCTTCTGAAAATTGAATCATAACAGTTCTTTATTCTTCTTTATGCGTCCAGCTCTCCGGCTATCAAATTCAGGCTGCTCAGACATATGATGGCATCGCTCAGCATAGCGCCTTTCACCAGTTCAGGATAAGCCTGATAGTAGATGAAGCAGGGGCGCCTGAAATGCAGTCGGTACGGGCTGCGCCCGCCATCGCTGATCAGGTAGAAACCCAGCTCGCCGTTAGCGCCTTCTACAGCGTTGTACAGCTCACCCGGCAGTATATCAGATTCGCCCATGATGATCTTAAAGTGATAGATGAGCGCCTCCATTTTCGTATATACATCCTGCTTTTCAGGCAGGTAATAAGCAGGTACATCTGCGTGGTATACATCATCAGGCAGGCTTTTCAGCTTGTCCATTGCCTGGCGGATGATGCTGAGGCTCTGCCACATTTCGGCATTGCGCACCAGGTAGCGGTCGTAACAATCGCCGGTAGAACCTACAGGGATAGAGAACTCGAAATCCTCATAAGAGCTGTAAGGATGCGCTACCCGTACATCGTAATCTACCCCGGCAGCACGCAGGTTAGGACCTGTGAAACCGTAGTTCATGGCTCTTTCAGCACTGATAGGGCCTACGCCGGTGGTTCTTTCCACGAAGATGCGGTTACGCGTCATCAGTGTTTCAAACTCTTTCAGCGCTTTGGGAAATCCTGCGAGGAATTTCTCTATTTTCTGGAAGGCAACAGGCGTGAAGTTCCTTTCAAAACCTCCGATACGGCCAATGTTAGTAGTTAAGCGGGAACCGCACACTTCTTCGTAGATCTCATATGCCAGCTCGCGGAATTGCATCAGGTAAAGGAAGCCTGTAAAAGCGCCGGTATCGACCCCTACCACCCCATTACAGATCAGGTGATCTGTGATACGGGCCAGCTCCATGATGATGACACGGAGATAGTCAACGCGCTTGGGCGTTTGAATGCCCAGCAGCTTTTCTACTGTAAGATGCCAGCCCATATTGTTAATGGGGGCAGAACAGTAGTTAAGACGGTCTGTTAAAGGAGTGATCTGGTAGTAGGGACGGCGTTCCGCTATTTTCTCAAATGCGCGGTGAATGTACCCTACGGTAGATTCAGCATTCACCACACGTTCTCCGTCCATCTCCAGGATGTTCTGGAACACGCCGTGGGTAGCAGGGTGCGTAGGACCCAGGTTCAGCGTGGTGGTCTGCTTCTCTATAGAGCCTTGCGGCAAGCTTATATGTGGCTGCTCTAACATAAGTTCAAAACAATAATGAATAATTGGTGTAATTATTCATCAGGCATTATTAGTTGTGAATAATTAGCGTCCAAACATCTCGTCATCCTTATCAACGCGGGTCTGGTCTTCCAGCGGGAATTCCTTGCGCATCGGGAAATATGTCATTTCATCTACGTTCAGGATACGTTTCAGGTTAGGGTGGCCTACGAATTCTACACCGTAGAAGTCATAAGACTCTCTTTCCATCCAGTTGGCAGATTCAAATAGTTTAGTTGCTGTAAATACCTTAGGGGCTGCAACAGGGACGAAGATCTTCAAACGCAGCCTTACTTTTTCGCGGAAGTTATAAAGGTGGTAAACTACTGCCAGCTCAGCACCTACCTGGTTGGGGTAGTGCACGGCAGTAAGGTCTGTCAGAAAACGGAATTGCAGTTCCTCATCATCGTACAGGAACTGCATCACTTTCAGGTTGAGGGCGGCCGGTGCTGTAAAGGACAATAAACCAAACGGTTCTTCGAAACTGGTCAATTCCTCTCCAAACTTTTCAACCAATCTTTGCTTTATATAGTCGTTTGTCAAAGACATCACGATTTTAGTTTAAATTTTATGTTGTGGGCGATTACTGGATACCGTAGCTGTTCATCAGGTCCTTGTACCTGTCAGAGTGACGGCGGCGCAGGCTTTCCTGACCTACCAGCTCCTGGATCCTCATAAAGCCGTCCAGGATCGCTTCCGGCCGGGGAGGGCAACCTGGAACGTATACATCTACCGGTATTACCTGGTCTATACCCTGTAATACGGAATAAGTATCAAATACACCACCGCTGGACGCGCAGGCGCCAACGGCAATTACCCAGCGGGGCTCAGCCATCTGCAGGTATACCTGGCGCAGTACGGGCCCCATTTTCTTAGCGATTGTTCCCATTACCATCAGCAGGTCGCACTGGCGGGGCGTAAACGCCATACGTTCAGCGCCAAACCTGGCCAGGTCATAGTGGGATGCTGCTGTAGCCATGAATTCGATACCACAGCAGGAAGTAGCAAAAGGCAAAGGCCAGATGGAGTTTTTCCTGGCGGCGCCAATCGCCTTATCAAAAGTAGTGGCAAAGAACCCCTCACCGGAATAACCTTTCGGTATTTCCACCATCTTCACCTTCTCGTTAAATTGAACCGGACGTGCCATATATTAAGCCTCCAAAGTATTTTATACGTTTATCAATAGCAACATGCTGCTCTCTAGTCTTCCCACTTCAGGGCGCCTTTCTTGATGATATAGAAGAAACCGCCCATAAAGAACGCCACAAACATCAGCATGGCCAGAAATCCTTCCCATCCCAGTTCTTTAAAATTAACCGCGTAGGGATAGAAGAAGATCACCTCCACATCGAACAGCACAAACAAAATGGCAGTCAGGAAATATTTGATGGCAACAGGCTGTCTTGCATTCCCGACCTGCTCAATTCCGCTTTCAAAGTTAATAAGTTTGTCGCTGGTTTTGCGTTTCGGGCCCAGATAGTGGGTGGCCACCATTGTAACGCCAACAAATCCTACGGCTGCGATGAGCTGCAATACAATAGGGAAATAACTAAAAGGAGTGGTGGTTGCTGACAAAAGTTCAGTGTCTAAAAACATAAGCTTCCCAATAAAACGTTCTCGCGAATGTGCAAAAATACTGCAACAAACCGCAAAATACAAATCTATGAAGCGCTAAAATATTATCTTTTTTTACCAGACGGGGACGAAAAAACCCCGGTGGTGTACCGGGGTTCCATCTGTTATAATATCGTTAAAATATACCTGCTATTGGCGGTTATTCTGGTTTGAACGGGCGCCGGAGCCAGGCCTGGACTGCGATTTATTATTATTTGACAGGTTTTCCTTGATCTGTTTAACCGTCTGGTTATTGGGATCGACCGCCAGCAGCTTGTTCATATAAGTCTGCAGGTTGGTTTTATCGTCCTTATTGTAGTAATACACCATAATGTAGGTATAAGCCCTTACCAGGCCTACTTTGTTCTTAGTGGGGTCTCCTTCCGCCATGGCCAGGTATTTCTCAAAATACGGGACGGCAGCCCCTGTTTTGGCCAGTTCATCCTTGGCAGCGTTCACATAGCCCCTCCAATAGTGACCCGTTGTGATATCAGGGAACTTTTCCGCCAGCACGCCGAAGGCAGAATCGGCCTTATTCAGCATGACCGTATCCAGCGGGGCCTGGGTACCGGCCGCCCGGAAATAGTTCTGACCAACGTTATAGTAGTCTACTGCGGTAGGTGTTTCCTTCATCTCGGTCTTAATGGCGATCACGCGCTTGTACCAGTCTGCCGCCTTGTCAAAGGCATCCGCATTGGCATAAGCCCTGGCCACGTCTTCATATCGGGCCACGTCTCTGGTTGTATCCGCTTCTGCATATTTTTCCAGGTACACCAGCCCTTGTTTATTGATGGCGGCCTGCTGGGCAGAGTCGGAGGATTTCAGACGCGTGTAAATGTTGCTTAACATCTTATAGTCATTCAGCTCCAGCTTTTCGGGCGGTACTGATTTCACGTATTCATCCATGGTCTTTTGGGCATTCAGCGAATCGCCCTTCTGCAGGTAGGCATCTGCTACCAGGCGGGTGAACTTGCCTTTATAGGCGTCATTCGCCTGCGGTATTACGCTTTTAGCCTTATTGATGGCGGCATCATAATCCTTTTTATAGAAAGAGATGGCTGCCAGGTTGTATTCATTTTCCTGCTGACCGGCGCCTTTACCCACCACTTCCATGTAGCGCTGCAGGAATTTGGCAGCGTTTTCCAGGGAGAAGGTGTTCTTGGTGGGGGTAATGTAGAACTGGTACAGCTCATAATAAGCCGGGCCGTAGTTAGGGTCCATAGTGGTGGCTTTTGTCCAGTCGTTCACTGCTTCCTGCAGCAGCCTGGCATTGTAGTTCACCAGTCCCTGTTTCATTACGGCCTCAGCCCGGTTGGGTTCCAGCTCCAGCGCCTTTTCGTAGGTGGAAATGGCTTTACCGCCATTCTCACCGCCCAGCAGGCGATAGGCGTCGCCCAGTTCAATATAGTCTGCCGCCACGGGCGTGTATTTCTTTTTACCCTTGGCATCGCCGTTCAGCAACTTCTGCATAACGCTTAGCGCGTATCCGCGATCGCCGCCCTTTACTTCCGTATTGGCGTCGGCGATAGCGCGGGCCACCTCTGCATTTGTGCCCTGGGTAGCCAGGCTGGCGGATTCAAATTTCTGTTTGGCAGCTGCTGCATTACCGTTGATCAGGTCTATACGGCCCATACCTACCTGTAATAAAGGCGAAGTGGGCAGCGCCTGCATTCCTTTCTGGAAGGCGGCAGCTGCACCGGCGGTGTTCTCCAGGCCCAGTTCTGCCATACCGAGGTAGTAATAAGCTCTTTCGTCGGGTTTGGAGGCAACGATCTTTTCGAAAGTCTGCTTGGCGGACTGATATTTATCGTAGTAGAGGTCTTTCAAACCATCTTCAATGGATTGGGCCAATAAGCCATTTGAAATGCCAAGCAAGGCTGCAATCATGATTAACTGTCTCATGCGCTTTCTGATTTTTTAGAATAACCAGTTTGTCCCTTTTCTTTTTGCACTTATATTAAATATACCGAAAATTCGCTGGACCCGGAACTATTAAATAGTTAAATAAAAAAAGGGAAGCGCCTTGCAGGCACTTCCCTTTTCCAGGTTATCCGAGAATAACTTATTTCTTGTTCTGGTTCTGTCCGCCGGACTTAGCACCTGCTTTAGGAGCAGTTTTAGCTGTGCTGGCCAGGTTCTCCTGGATCTGCTTGGCGGCAGGATCGTTAGGATTCAAAGACAGTACTTTTTCCATCCAGGTTTTCAGGTTGTCCTTATCTTCTTTGTTATAGTAATATATCATCATGTATTGATAAGGATACATCAGCAGGTTGGGTTTCACTTTAGCTTCACCGCCTACTTCAAAGAATTTCTGGAAGTAAGGAACTGCAGCGCCTTCTTTTGCTTCTTTATCGTTCAGCATGTTGGCACGGCCTCTCCAGTATAAGCCGAGGGCTTCCTGGTTCGGATATTTCTGAACGAAAGTACCAAAGGTGGAGTCTGCATCTTTAGGTTTGTTAGCATAGATCTCCATGGTGCCTTTCCAGAAGTAATCCTGGATCTTACCGGTGTTCTGCTCATCAGAAAAATCAGTAGTGAGCTTGCCGTACCATTCAGCAGCACGGTCATAATCGCGCAGTGATTTGAATTTATCAGCTACTTCACGGTAGTGGTCTACGTCTTTGGTAGTATCCAGGGAAGCATATTTCTCCAGGTAGAAAGAAGCCAGTGAATCGTTCAGGGCAGCCTGAGCGGAATCTTTGATCTTCAGACGTCCGTAGATCTCGCTCAGCAGCTTGAAGTCATTCGGCTGCAGCTTAGTATCACCAACGCCTTTCACATATTCATCCATGGTTGTTTTAGCGTTGAGTGAGTCGCCTTTCTGCAGGTAAGCATCTGCCAACAGGCGGGTGAACTTGCCTTTGTTAGCTTCGTCAGTTGCCTGGGGCAGTACTGATTTAGCTTTATTGATAGCTGCATCATAGTCTTTCTTGTAGAAAGAGATGGCAGCCAGGTAGTATTCATTTTTCAGCTTGTCAGCAGGGTCGCCTACTTCCATGTATTTCTGGAGGTATTCGGCTGCTTTATCCCAGGAGAGCTGGTTCTTCTTGGGAGTGATGTAGAACTCGAACAGCTCAAAATAAGCAGGCGCATATTTCGGGTCGGTGTTTACAGCTTTGGTCCAATCGGTTACAGCTTCCTGTAACAGTTTGGCGTTGTAGTTCACCAGACCTTGTTTCATGATCGCTTCTGCGTTGTTGGGTTCCAGTTCCAGCACTTTTTCGTAGGTGGTGATGGCTTTACCACCGTTCTCGCCACCCAGTACGCGGTAGGCGTCGCCCAGTTCAATATAGTCTGCTGCGGTAGCAGTATACTGTTCTTTCTTTTTGCGGCCTTCGTTGTTCAGCAGTTTCTCCATTACGCTCAGTGCGTAACCACGGTCGCCACCTTTAACTGATGTGTTAGCATCTGCGATAGCGCGGGCTACATCACCGTTACGGCCTTCTGTTGCCGTGCTGGCTGCATCAAATTTCTGCTTTGCAGCAGCGGCGTTCCCGTTGATCAGGTCTATACGACCCAGACCTGCCTGCAGCAAAGGAGAGGTCGGTACAGCTGTCAGGCCTTTCTGGAAGGCAGCAGCAGCGGCATCTTTATTTTCCAGGCTCAGCTCAGCGAGACCCAGATAATAATATGCTCTGTCATCCGGTTTGGATGCAATTACTTTCTCAAAAGTTTGCTTGGCAGATTGGTACTTGCCATAATACAGGTCTTTCAATCCATCTTCTACAGATTGGGCCATAACGCCATTTGTTGTCGCGACGCACAGCAATGCTACAATTAAGCTTTTCCGTCTGTTCATGAGCAATCTGGTTTTAGTTGTGTTGTTATGTGTTGTGTTGTTTTTTACTATGTTATGATTGTTGCAATGATATTATTGCAACTTTGCTTCCCTGAACACGGCATTGATCCTTGCAGGGAAGAGCCTGAACTTTTTAATCACCAACTGACCTTCATAACTGCCGAGGAAGGTTACAAATCCTGTGCCTAAGCCGCGGTATGGCTCTTTCAAACAGAAGAACATCCCTCTCTTGAGCGGGTAAGAGCCAGTGGCGATGTATGCCTGATAAGGCTTTACAAATTCTGATCCATAATCGGCGCGTACCTTTACTACGCTGACCTTGCTGGTGAATTCGATGCTGGTAGAATCTTCAGGATCGGAGATCCAGTTCACTCCAATTACACCAATAGCGCTTTTATTCTTGGTCACGTAATCCACTACTTCAGGATTGGTCTTTGCCGCCATGGTGTTGGCAGGCAATGGTTTTCCCTGGTTAATGGAATCGCGTATGAATCTTACTGTGCTGGAATTTTCGTTGTCGAACACCAGCTGCCACTTACGTTCTTTATCAGTACCGTCCATGATATGCCGTACCTGGTCCATGGTAAGTATCGAGTCGGCATTTTCATGATTGACAATAAGCGCTGCCGCGTCCCAGGCCAGCAGCATACTTTGCGGAGCGATCCTGAGCTTTTTGAAGTACTCCTTTTCCTTATCGTTGAAGCTGCGTGTCACGATAACGAGTCGTGCACTATCATTCAACAGATCCTTAAAACATTCTGATTCCGGTTTATATTCCGCAATGATGTGTGTCTTAGGATACAGGGACTGGAACACTTTGATCTCCGCTTCCATGAGCGGCTCAAAGGTTTCGTCTACGCTGATACGAATTGTTCCTGATGTGGGCGTATCATAGGACTGATCATTTTGACTGCCGCTGTTACATGAGAACAAGCCTATGGTCAGCAGTACCAGCCACGCCGCCTTGTGGTTTACGAGTTTTGATAACATGGTGTAGCTCCTCCGGTTAGTTAATCTTCTGTTGTTCGTTTGTCTGTTGTTAAATGTCTAACGCCCCTGTATATACGAAACAACCCATATGCTATCAGTATTCCACCAAAGATACTCATCACCAGAGGAGACATATTAAAATTGCCTAACCCCAGTTTCTCACCAAAGAACGCAAATAGTCCAAAGAGCACAAAGAATATTCCCCTTATCAATTCCCCCAGCGGACGGTATTGTACCGCTATCCGCCGCTTACTTGACCTTTCTTGTTGCATTAGCATTGTTAGTAAATTACAAGTATAAAAAAAAAATTCTTCAATATTGCATACCTAAACCTAGAAGAATGTTAAAAAAAGTTTGACCAGGTATGCCCAAACGGCCTGTGCTGCTGCTTTTTCAGCACTGCAACTTTCGCAATATTTCCTCAACCATATATTTATCAGTTGTTAACGGAGTTGTTAAGATACTGTTAATGAAGCAGCTTCACTTGATCCCGTTTGATTATATAGATGCTCCGCTACCCTATTTTCCATATATGCAGTTCCCGTAAAAATCTTGTAGGTTTGCGGTCCCGGTATGGCCGGTGCGGACAGTAATGGCCCCTGCCTGAGCCGGGCAACAAACATACACGATGAGGATATTAATGGTATGCCTGGGCAATATATGCCGCTCTCCTTTAGCAGAGGGCATTTTACGGCACCTGGCGCAACAGAAAGGATTAGATTGGGAAATTGATTCAGCCGGAACCGGTAGCTGGCACATCGGAGACCCGCCGGACCACCGCTCTGTAAAGGTGGGCAAACGTCATGGGGTGGATATTTCCCAACTGCGGGGAAGACAGTTCTCCACAGCAGACTTCGACCACTTTGACCGGATCTATGTAATGGACCTGGACAATTACCGTGACGTGCTGCGGAAAGCCCGTAGTGAAGCCGACAAACAGAAAGTGCAGCTGCTGCTGGCCAACCAGCAGGAAGTACCGGATCCCTGGTATGATGATGCGCTGTTTGAACCGGTATATAATATGATATACAAGGCATGCGAGCGGATCGTCAATAACAGATGATCATTAATTGTCAACAGGACGCCCGCACCTTATCTATAAATAAATATTAATTGCTTAACTGATGATAAAACCCAGCATTCCCAAGGGTACACGCGATTTCGGACCAGCGGTGGTTAGAAAGAGGAACTACATTTTCCAGACCATCCGCGAAACATTTGAGCTCTTTGGCTTTCAGCCACTGGAAACTCCGGCCATGGAGAACCTGAGCACGCTTACCGGAAAATATGGCGAAGAAGGAGATAAACTGATCTTTAAAATACTGAACAACGGCGAGATCCTGGGCCAAGCACAAATGGCCAAGGACAGCAAAGAGCTGGCCACCCTGATATGTGAAAAGGCCCTGCGCTATGACCTTACCATTCCTTTTGCCCGCTTTGTAGTAATGAAGCAACATGAACTGGCGCTGCCTTTCAAACGCTACCAGATGCAGCCGGTGTGGAGAGCAGATAACCCGCAAAGGGGCCGCTACCGTGAGTTTTATCAATGTGATGCCGATGTGGTAGGCAGCAATTCCCTGCTGAATGAAGTGGAGCTACTGATGATCTACGACCGGGTATTCACTAAGCTGGGCCTGCAGGGCTATGAGGTACGTGTGAACAACCGTAAGATCTTGAGCGGACTGGCTGAACTGATTGGAAAACCCGAATTGTTGACAGACATTACCATCTCTATTGATAAGCTGGATAAAATAGGTGTTGAAGGTGTACAACAGGAATTACTAAATCGCGGACTCAGCCAGCAAGATGTGGAGATTGTCAACAACTTCCTCCGCATTGATGGAAGCAACGATGAAAAACTGCAGCAATTGCAGGTGTTATTGCAGGCTTCCAGCACTGCACAAAAAGGCATTGAAGAGTTGTCATTTGTGTTGAACAGTGGCCTGGCTACTTTCCAGTCTGCTCCTATTATAGATGTGACCCTGGCCCGCGGACTGAACTATTATACCGGTATGATCGTGGAAGCCAAAGCGCCCCCCTCCGTTAAGATGGGCAGCATTGGCGGCGGCGGCCGTTATGATGATCTCACCGGCCTGTTTGGTTTACCGGGTCTTTCAGGTGTGGGCATCTCCTTTGGCGTGGACCGTATATACGATGTGCTGGAAGAGCTGCAGCTGTTTCCTGCCACTGCCCAGCAGTCTACCCGCGTGCTGTTCCTTCATATGGGCGAACAAAGCCTGCCCGTGGCATTTAACTATATGATGCAGCTAAGGGAAAAGGGTATTGCAGCTGAGATCTTCCACGAAGCCGCCAAGATGGACAAGCAGTTCAAGTACGCAGATAAACGGGATATTCCCTATGTGGTGATCATTGGTGAGAGTGAACTGCAGGAGAATAATATGAGCATTAAGAACCTGCGGACGGGAGAACAGCAGAAGATAGGCGCTGCCGACCTGGTAAATTTCCAGTTCCAGTAAGATATTGATGCGCTTTTACTATAGTATCATACGCTTTTACCCAACCTTGCATGCGCTTTTACTGTAAGTGGAACGAAGGTTACACTAAGCTTACATCCAAGGTGTACCCGGGTAAGACGAGGAGAACACTAAGATAAGATGCGGATAATATAACTATAAAAGGAAAGCCCCCGGCATTATGCACGGGGGCTTTCTCTTTATAGCTAATAAGCTTAATTCAATCCTTTAAAGGCGTCTAAACCGCATTTCAGCCAATTGGCGTATGCTCTTTCATCCGGGGTATAACCTACCGGTTTGGTGAGCAGCTTCTCGTCAGGACTGATCAGCACGTAGAATGGCTGGGAGTTATTGCTGAAGTTCTCCGTTTGCATGGTAGCAAACTTATCCCCTACTGTTTTGATCTCCTTCTTATTACCGTTCCGGGAGGTGAAGAGGAATTGCGCCTCTTCGGGCAACATTTTCCGGTCGTCCACATACAGGGAAACCAGGATGAAGTCTTTCTGGATCAGCATTTTCACTTCAGACTTCGGCCAAACGTTCTCCTCCATTTTACGGCAGTTCACGCAGGCCCAGCCGGTGAAGTCGACCAGCAGGGGCTTACCCTGCGCTTTGGCCAGGGCCAGCGCCTTTTCGTAGTCGTTCACTACATTGGGCTCTACGCCTTTACCTTTGGCGGCTTCTTCACCATAGACGCTATAGGTCAATGGGGGCGGGAAGCCGCTGATGAGGGCGCGGTTAGCGTAGGTGGTATTGGTTACACCCGGTACCAGGTACAAGGTAAAAGCCAGGAAGACCAGCGCTATTACGAGGCGGGGCGTGCTCAGCTTCTTCAGCGGAGAATCATGCGGAAAGCGGATCTTGCCGAAAAGGTAAAGTACGATACAGGCGCCGATAATGATCCATATAGCGAAGAACACTTCTCTTTTTAAGATGCCCCAGTGCATTACAAGGTCTGCATTGGAGAGAAACTTTATGGCCATTGCCACTTCCAGGAAGCCCAGTACCACCTTCACGGTGGTTAACCAGCCACCGGATTTAGGCAGCGAATTCAGCCAGCCGGGGAACAAGGCGAAAACAGCAAATGGCAGGGCCAGGGCTAGACCGAAGCCAGCCATTCCAGCGGTCAGCTGCATGGCACCTCCATCTGTAGAGAGAGAACCTGCCAGCAAAGAACCCAGGATGGGACCGGTACAGGAAAAAGACACCAGGGCCAGCGTCAGCGCCATGAAGAAGATCCCTGCTACCCCGCCTACACCTGTTTTGGCGTCTGTTTTACTGGCCAGGTTGCTGGGCAGCGTGATCTCAAAGTAACCAAAGAAAGAGATGGCGAATACGATGAAGACCACAAAAAAGAACAGGTTCAGCCATACGTTGGTGGAGATGTTATTCAGGATCTCCGGGTTCAGCGAGTCCAGGAAATGGAAAGGCAGACTTAAGAGTATGTATACCAGGAAAATGAAAAAGCCATAGAGGGAAGCGTTCATCACGCCTTTACCTTTATCGCCTGATTTCTTGGTAAAGAAGGATACTGTAAGCGGGATCATCGGGAATACACAGGGCGTGAGCAAGGCGATAAAGCCACCCAGCAGGCCCAGTACGAAAATGCCCCAGAGGCTTTTCTTACCCTCAGACCCTGTTCCGCCGCAGCTGTTCACCGGGCTGTCCAGTATAATATCACTGCGTTTGAGCGAGCTGGCGGCGACACCTGATTCCTGCAGGCCAGCGGCCACACTTACCAGGTTGCCGGATGCATCTACATTGAATTTGAAGGGCACTTCTTCAGGACCTACTACCTCTTCACCTTTCAGCGCCATGTAATTAACGCTTCCGGCAACTTTAGCAGTCCCGGGCTTCACCTTCACGGTAGCCAGCAGCTCTACTTCATTTTCAAAATATTTGATCTGGAGATTATCGAACAGCGGTTCCTTGCGGCTATCGAGCTTTCCGTTCTCTTTGATACCAAGGAGCTGCGCCCCGGCGGATGCAGTGTCCAGCACCACACGGGTATTGGGATCATCATCACTCATGGTAGTAGAGAACAGCTGCCAGCCTTTATCGATGGCGCCTTTAAAATGGAGCACGTATTCTCCGTCGTTCTTTTTCTCGGCGGTATATTGCCATTTGGCCACCTGGGGGGTGGCGGCGGTATCCTGTGCCTGAGCGGCGTTGAAGGCCGTCAGGACAGTTATCAGAAATGCTAAGAATTTCTTCATGATCACTTCCCTCCTACACCGATGGCGAATTCAACTTCTTTCGGAGGCAGGCACTGGTGATCATCGCACACCATATATTCTACAGAGCCTTTCACTTTGGTAGCAGCTTTACCTTTTATAGTAACCGTCTGCACAAAGTTTACCTGGTTCTCGTAGTATTTCAGTTCGGAGTCAAAGTTCTTGTCAAAAGCCTTGTGCAGCTTACCATTCTCCTTCACTTTACCGTTGGTGGCTACCAGCGGGTTCTTGGTGAATTTGAAAGAGGTGGGTACGGGACCTTCCCCGGCATCCTGCGCATACAGGTGCCAACCCGGCTCTATGGTGGCGGTAATGTGCACTTCATAGGTCTTGTCATTGATCTTCTTAGACGAAAAGTTCCACTTTACGGGATTCTCGATCTGTGCACTGGCCAATACGGGCAGTGCGAACAGGAACAATGCTGTTAACAGTTTTTTCATACTCATTCCTCTTTTTTAAAATGGTTGGTGGTTTGATTCTTTCCGGGAAAAAGCCCGGAATTAGTTGTTGGTGATCAGGCTCTGGAATATAAGCTGACCATCCGTATTGTTCAACGCCTGGCTGGTAGCGCGCTCAGGGTGAGGCATCATACCAAAGACGTTCTTTTCCTTATTAGAGATACCAGCGATGTTCCTGATAGCGCCGTTAGGATTAGCTGCGTCAACAATGTTGCCGAACTCATCGCAATAGCGGAACAGCACCTGGTTATGTTTAAAAAGGCTGTCCAGTGTAGCGTCATCTGCATAGTAGCGACCTTCACCATGGGCTACGGGGATCATCAGCGGACGGCCCGTTACATCCTTTGTGAGGGAGGTAGTGGTATTTTCGCTTTTCAGAAAAACGTTCTTACATACGAACTGCTGGTTCTGGTTACGCAGCAGGATACCCGGCAGCAGACCAGCTTCGCAGAGGATCTGGAAACCGTTACATACGCCTATTACACGGCCACCTTTGTTGGCAAACTCGATCACGCTCTGCATCATAGGGCTGAACCTGGCGATGGCGCCGCAACGCAGGTAATCGCCATAGGAGAACCCGCCGGGGAGGATGATACAGTCCTGTGTGCTGAAAGCCGCCAGGTCTTTATCCTTGTGCCAAAGTTCAATTACCTCCTGGCCAAGATCATGACGCAGGGAATCGATCATATCGTGATCGCAGTTAGAGCCGGGAAAGGTGACAACACCGAATTTCATTAGTCTATATTTCTAAGTCAATAATAATAGTAAAGTGCAAAATTACCGAACCGCCCGCATATTTTAGCGGCCGCCTGTACCAATGTGCAGATGTGATGATATGCAGATATGCTAATGATTGATAATTAGGGACATATGCATAGCTTTTAACCCCAGCCAGTCAATAACTTTAACATTTTAGCTGAAGTACTGCATCACGATCACGTAGCCCAGGGTAAGGAAATGGATGATGTTGGCTATTGTTTCATTGGTGAAGGTCCAGTATACATTGGCTACGAACATGGAAATGGGCAGGATGGCCAGTACCCAGTAGTCTGGTGAGAAATGCACGTTGAAGAAGGGCACCAGCATCGCCACTATCACATATACAATCAGTACGGCCCAGGTTTTACGTACCTGGATCAGCATCTTTTTAAGGGGGCGTTGCAGCAGCAGCCAGCCCAGTATGAAGAAGAAGACGCTTACGATGAGGGCGCCCCATACTTTATAATGTCCAATCAGGGGCAGGCTGATACCCATGCGGGGAATCTTCTCGATCTGGTTCCACTGGTCTGTCAGGAACAGGTAGGTGCCCAGCATGTACAGCGGACAGAATAGCCCCAGCAGGGCAATGATCCACTCTGCCAGGCGGAAAGCCCGCATGATGAGGAGGCTAAGCAGCAGCAGCAGACAAAATACGATGGCCGGGAAATAAAACAAGCCGGCCACGCCCAGGGCGAAGCCTATATTGAACACCACATCGCGGGCGGAGGTGCGTGTATACAGTTCCGTAATGTTGGCAAATACCCACAGCATGATCAGGTTGACCAGCAGCGCAGGCGAGAACAGGTTCCAGCCCTGCCACAGGGATGTGAACAGGAGGTAACTCATTGCCGGGAGGTAAGTGGCTTTGGGAAACAGGCGGTGGTGGTTGGCTATCCTGGTGAGCAGCAGGGTTTGCAGGAACAGGATCAGCACGGCCATTGCGGTAAAAAAGAAAGGGCTTTTACCCACCAGCATCTGCAGCCAGTTCACCAGCAGTTGATACAACAAACCTTCGGACCCGTCGGCAACGAAGGTAGACGGATGGATCAGGTAATAAAACTTAACCAGTAAGGTATATAGTAACAACAGCAATACCGTTAGCGGATTGCCTGAACGGAAAAATCTTACCACGGTGCAAAGGTGTGATTAAAAGTCAACTTTTGCAAAGCAAATATAATTCCTGTAGATGCAGGGAATTAAGACAGAGCGGCCGCTGATCTGCTTACCGTAGCGGGGCATCCAGGTAAATCCTTTATCCAGGTTACGCAGGGTGGGCATCCGGCTGATCTTTCCATCAGGGGTGATGCTGTTATCTGTCAGGATGTAGCTTCTGCGATCCAGGTCATTGTACAGGAAACGCAGCTCACTGCCGATGTTCACCATCATGTAAGACAGGTACAGGTCTGCACCGTCGTCAAACTGGCTTTTACGTACGAAGTTGCTCCATTGCAGCTTACCTTCCGGATCAAAGGACAGGATGGCCACGTTATCGTAATGATAGCGGTTGCCCTGTGAATTGTTCCATCCCCAGGGGCTGTAATACCAGGGGGAGTAAGGAGAATAGTAGTAGGAGTACGGAGAAGACATGCCGTAGGGACCGTACATATAGTTCCAGCGGTTCCAGGGCTGATAACGGGAAGTAGTATAGAAAGATTCTGCCGTAACCAGGAAGCCGCCGTCTTTGGTATTGATGACCTTTTTGATGAAGTAATCATTGAAGGCTGCATTGGTAGAGGACTCTCCCCTGGCGTTCATCTTCAGTTCAGGTGTGAAGGGGCTGAGCTTTTCATATACCAGCTGTTTCTGACCGAAATCGTATTTGGCGATGTACATGCCTTCTACATTCCCTCTTTTCTGCTTATAGTAAAAGGCGGTGAGCAGCGCGGTGTTGGCGTTGTTGTCCAGCTTCATCTTCACTTCATCCAGCATCTGCTGCTGCAATTGCAGGGGCGTTACTTCGAAGGAATCTACTGAGGAACGTTTGATGATCACATCTGCCTTTATGGTGTAATCCCGGTTGCTGGTGCGTTCCAGGCGGTTAAATACCAGGTCGCCGGCATTGGAAAGGCCGAAGTTGCTCAGAATAGCTTTCTTTTCCATGGGGAGGGAAAGGCGGCTGTTATTCACAAAATTGAAGGAGCTGTCGTACTGGAAGGTGTAGAACACGTTATTGTCTTCCTTATCCTGGTTGATCTTATAGATCATGATACGGCCTTTATCCTCTGAGTATTCTACAGAATACACTTTGTTCTCCTTGGAGTAGAAACCAATGCGGGTAGAGTCTACCACTATAGGCGCCTGATCAAATTTCCCATCGGGGTTCATCGTGGCGCATACGCTGTAAACGGCATCTTTGCGCTGGAACTGGTATATCATGAATACTTTACCGGGGTAGGCTATGAAGTCGACACTGATCACTTTCTTGGGCAGGAAATCGAGCTTCACCCTTTCTTTCAGCTGCATGGCGTTATCATATACGGACACGGCATTGTCACCGCGATCGCTCTTGTATACCAGGATATTGCCGCCTACCCGGCCAATGATCTCAAATTCAGTGCTTTTATAGTCGTCGCGCTCCGGTTCAGAATAGGTTATCTTCTGGGCCATCAGGGATCCTCCACAAAAAAGCAGGCAAACCAGGAGAGAAAATCGGTATAGCATTAGAATATGTTTTAAATAATGTGGTAACGTAAATACATCTAATATTGTTGTAGGCTGAGGGCCCTTGAACCTGTTAAAATTTTACCAGTCAAACCTACACGAAAATTTGCGTTTCGCAAAGAGGAATCAATACCTGAATGTGGTCATAAACACGCACTATGGACATAATTCTGTACATTTAACTAAATTTTATATTGAACCGTTCTTAGCCTGATGGAAACAGTGTTAATTACCGGTGGCACAGGATTAATAGGACAAGCGCTTACACAACTGCTTACTGACCATGGTTATCAGGTGATCGTCCTGAGCCGCCAGCCACATGCGGATAAAAATACCGAAAACAGCCTGGTTACCTATGCCGGGTGGGATCTACGCCGCCAGACCGTTGATACAGACGCCCTGGCTGCAGCAGATCATATTGTGCACCTTGCAGGGGCCAATGTGGGCGGTAAAAGATGGACCTCCTCCTACAAGAAAGAGATACTGGAAAGCCGCACCCTCAGCACCCAGCTGTTATTCAAGGCCTTAGCGCAGCACCCCAATAAGGTCAAAAAGTTCATCAGCGCTTCGGCCACCGGCTACTACGGGGATTATGACAACAATAAAAGCCCTTTCACAGAGACCTCACCTGCAGCAGGCGATTTCCTGGGCACTACCTGCCAGGCCTGGGAAAACAACGTACGGCAAATAGAAAGCCTGGGCAAGCAGGTGGTGATCTTCCGCACGGGTATTGTGCTGAGCAAAAAGGGCGGTGCACTCAAAGAATTCTACAAACCATTGCAATTCGGCTTTGCCACCATATTGGGCAACGGAGAGCAATGGATTAGCTGGATACACCTGCAGGACCTGGTACGCCTTTATTTCAATGCCATTGTGAATCCTCAGCTGCAGGGCATATTTAACGCTGTTGCGCCGCAACCGGTACATCATAAAGAACTGATCATGACGATGGCCAGGGCAGCCAAAGGCAAAAGCTTTATCCCGGCTTATGTACCTGCCTTCGCATTAAAACTGGCGCTTGGAGAAATGAGCGTAGAAGTGCTGAAGAGTGTACGGGTATCTTCCCAAAAAATACAGAACACGGGTTTTGTGTTCTCCTATCCTGATATACAAACGGCGATGGAACAGCTGTTTAAGCAACCGTCGTAATTACTTTCATCATCGCTTCCGCCTTCAGCAGGCATTCTTCCCATTCCCGCACGGGATCGCTGTAGAACGTAACAGCAGAGCCGGTGGGGAAAGAAAGGTAATGGTTGGATGCATTGTACAAGATACTTCTGATCACCACATTGAGATCGAAATCTCCTTCCGGGGTGATATATCCGAGCGCGCCGGAGAAGAGCCCACGGCGGGTTTGCTCGTACTGTTCAATCAACTGCATCACACGGAGCTTGGGTGCGCCCGTCATAGAGCCCATTGGAAAAGCATGCCGCATAGCGGCGGTGAAAGGCGTGCCGGGCTCACGGATCGCTTTTACGGTAGAGATCATGTGATGCACCTGCGCAAATGAATAAATGCCGAACAGCTCTTTCACCTCTACACTACCGGAACTGGCGGCGTGAGCCAGATCATTACGCACCAGGTCTACCACCATTACATTCTCTGCGCGTTCTTTGGCGCTGTTGTAAAGGTTGCTGCGCGCCTGCGCATCTGCATTTGCATCTGCAAGGCGGCGTGTAGTTCCTTTGATAGGCTGTGAGATGATGGTATCGCCCTGCTGCTGCAGAAAGCGTTCAGGGCTGGAACAAAGCAGGTATTGATCGTTTACGCGGTAGTAAGCAGCAAAGGGAGCAGGCGATAAACGGTTCAGCTGATCGAATAACGTTAAGGGATGTACGTGAATATCCGTGATATAATTCTCCCGGCAGAAATTCACTTCATAACAATCACCGCGGTGTATGTGATCCTGTAAGGCTTTTACTGCTGTGAGATAGTCCTCCCGGGAGATGCGGCCCTGCGGGGAAGCGGTGGATACTGCAGCGGGGCTGTGCGCTACCTGCTCTGGCATCTGCACACAGGCTTCATAAATTTCCTGTGCCTGCTCCCTGCTCAACTCCTCGCCGCCTATCTGCACGGCCTGGGGCTGCAGTAGCATGACGATGCGCGGGCGGAAGAAGTACAGATCAGGAAAACCGATACCATCCGGATGTGCAGAAGGGGCCATGCCTGCGGTCTCACGGTTGAGATCATAGGCAAGGTGGCCGAACAACCAGTCCTGGCGGGTATCATGAAATTGCTGCAACGATGAGAAGGCAGTGCCTGCGGGGAGAGAGAGGGATTCGAGCGCGTCTGCGGCCAATAGTGCCTCATAACGGTTATAGGGTGAGGGATACCCGTTATTGTCTAAAAAACAACAAATGTTGAACCGGTTAGACCAATTCAACATTTGTTGTTTAAAAATCTTATGATTTGCTACTGGGAAATCGTGAAATATCCTGATAATGCTTTGTTTTAAAGCTTAGAAATCATCATCGTCATCATCGAAGCCCCTGTCGTTGAACAGATCCATGTCTTTGAACTCGTCGTCAAAGCCCAGATCATCATCATCGTCGCCAGTTTTCTTACCGGGACGGCCACGCCTTGCTTTGGGCTTAGGCATGTCGAACTCTTCGAAGTCAGGATCATAGTTTTCATCCTGGTCTCCTTTCTCCCACGCGTCGTCATCCTCGTCTGCATCGCTGTCATCATCTATATCGTCGTCATCTTCGTCGTCGTCGCCTTTACGCTTGCCTTTTGAGGGTGCTGCCGCATCTGATTTTTTAGAAACACCAGATTTACGGGGAGTTTCCTCCTCATCATCTTCCTCATCCTCGTCATCTACTTCTTTCTTAGGCTTGCTTGCAGCTTTGGGGGGAGTGCCTTTGGTTGATTTGGCAGAAGTAGTTTTTTTGGTCTCTTTTTCTTCTTTATCAGATTTCGATTTCATAATAGGTTCACTTATTTCTTTAGCGTAAAGTTTTAACAGTTTTTTTTATTCGCCAAATTTTTTTTCTCTCTTTTTTTTAGTAATTTTTTGAGTTTATTTTTCAAGTATCTGATCTCTGCCAGGCCCGTTGGAAACGAATTTCACGGGAACTTTCAAATATCCTTCCACTGCAGTTACGAATGCTTTCATTTCGGAGGGTAACTCGTTGTATTGCTTGCTGTTGGCAGCCGCTTCATCACTCCATCCTTTATGCTTCTCCCATATAGGCTTTACAGTCAGTCCATTCAGCTGGAAAGGCATCTGGCGGGTTTGTTGGCCATTCACCTCATATGCGGTACAGGCGTACACTTCATCAAAGGCATCCAGTACATCGCTCTTGGTCATAACCAGCTGGGTAACGCCGCTGAGCATGCAGGTATAGTCCAGGGCCACCAGGTCTATCCATCCGCAACGGCGGGGACGGCCGGTGGTAGCGCCAAATTCGCGGCCTATTTCACGCAGCTTTTCACCGGTGGCATCGTGCAGCTCTGTGGGGAAGGGACCGCTGCCTACACGGGTACAATACGCTTTGGTAACGCCGATCACTTCGCGGATCCACTTAGGAGCGATACCCAGACCGGTGCAAACCCCGGCGGAGATAGTACTTGAAGAAGTAACGAAGGGATAGGTACCGAAGTCTACATCGAGCATGCTTCCCTGTGCGCCTTCGGCCAGCACTTGTTTTCCGGCCTGCAGCTTTTCGTTCAGGAAGTATTCTCCGTTGACGATATTCATGGTTTTAAGGAACTCTACGGCAGAGAAGAATTCTTCTTCCCATGCAGAGATATCCTCGTTGAAATGATAGCCATCCAGCAGGTGCTGATGCTTTTCTTTCAGCTTCTCGTATCTCTCCCTGAAATCGGGCAAGAGCACATCGCCTACGCGTAAGCCATTACGGCCGGTTTTATCCATGTAAGCGGGCCCGATGCCTTTCAGCGTAGAACCGATCTTTTCATGGCCTTTAGCGGCTTCTGAGGCTTTATCCAGCGCACGGTGGGTGGGAATGATAATGTGGGTCCTTTCGGCGATAAAAAGGTTCTGCTGCAGGTTTATCCCAAAGGCAGACACTTCCCCGCATTCCCGGCGGAAGGTTACGGGATCCAGTACTACGCCATTGCCGATCAGGTTAATGGTGTTTTTGTGGAACACACCGGAAGGAATGGTATGGAGTACCACCTTCTTGTCATCAATGTACAAAGTGTGCCCGGCGTTAGGCCCGCCCTGGAAGCGAGCTATCACGTCATATTTACCTGCAAAGTAGTCCACGATCTTTCCCTTGCCCTCATCACCCCATTGCAGGCCTAACAAAACATCTACCATAATTTGTGTAAGTTTAGAAAAGAAGGGCAAAATTAAGGCGAAATAAGAAGAAATGCATTTTTTTTAAGCTACTGGCTCCTAGCTTTTAGCAATTAGCCTCCGCCTGGCGCTAACAGCTAGCAGCTAATAGCCAACGGCTACTCCTCCAGCCTGTGTACAGATTTTATCCCATCCAGCTTGTACAGGCGTTCCACCAGCTCTTCCAGCTCCTCTTTATCGTGCACGAATACCTTGATCAGGCCTTCGAACAGCCCTTCCCGGGATTCGATGGTAAGGGCGGCGATATTGATCTTGAGCTCACCGGAAATAATATTGGTGATCTTGTGAATAACGCCTACATCGTCCATTCCCACAATGCGCAGGCCTGTAAGGAAGGATATTTCACGGTTCTTGACCCATTTGGTCTTCACTACCCGGTGGCCGTAATTGGCCAGGAGCTGGGCAGCGTTGGGACAATTGGTACGGTGGATCTTCAGGCCTTCGCTGGCGGTAACAAAGCCAAACACGTCGTCACCAGGGATCGGGCGGCAGCAGTTGGCCAGCTTATAGGCTATCTTATCGGAGCTTTCGCCGAAGATGATCAGCTCAGCATCCTTTTTAGCCGGCATCTGGTGATGCTTCAGCAGGTCTTCAGGCGTATGTTCCGGCTGTTTGACCGGTTTTGGGGCCTCCAGCTTATCGCCCAGTACATTGAACTGTTTGAGCTCTTTCAGATCGATATTCTTAATAGCTATCTGGTAGTAGAGGTCCAGCGGCGAGGGTTGTTTATAGAACTGCACCAGCTCATTGATATTATGCTGGCTGGCGGATATTTTCTGGCCGTCGAGCTTGCGTTCCAGGGCGGCTTTACCGTCCATGGCGATCTTGCGCTTCTCTTCCTTGAGGGCGTCCTTGATCTTGGATTTGGCCTTTGCGGTAAGCACGAAGTTGAGCCAGTCTTCAGACGGCTTCTGTTTGTTGGAGGTAATGATCTCCACCTGGTCTCCACTGCGGAGCTTATGGCTGAGGGGCACCAGCTTGTAGTTCACTTTGGCGCCGATACATTTGTTGCCGATCGCGCTGTGTATAGAATAGGCAAAGTCCAGTGCCGTAGAGCCTACAGGCAGGATCTTGAGGTCGCCTTTCGGTGTATATACGTAGATCTCCTCGGTAAAGAGGTTGCTTTTGAAATCGGCCAGGAAGTCGAGCGTATTGGAATCCGGGTTGTTCAGGATCTCCCTGATCTGGCTGAACCAGAGGTCGAATTTGGATTCCTGGCTGGACACCTGGTTACCTTCCTTATAGCGCCAGTGGGCGGCCAGGCCTTTCTCCGCATAGTCGTTCATGCGTTTGGAGCGAATCTGCACTTCCACCCATTTACCCTGGGGGCCCATTACGGTGACGTGCAGGGCTTCATAGCCGTTTGACTTGGGATTGCTGAGCCAGTCGCGGGTACGTTCCGGGCTGGGATGGTAGAAGTCGGTGATGATGGAATATACTTTCCAGCAATCAGCCTTTTCCTTTTCCAGCGGGGAATTCATGATGATACGGATGGCGAAGAGGTCGTACACTTCTTCGAAGGTGACGCCCTTGGTTTTGATCTTATTGAAGATGGAGTGTATTGATTTGGGACGGCCGTAGATCTCAAAATCAAAGCCTTCTTCCTGTAATACCTCCTTGATCGGTTTTATGAATTCGTTGATATAGCGGGTACGCTCCCGTTTGGTTTCTTTCAGCTTTCGGGCGATATCCCGGTAGGTATCCTGCTCGGTATACTTCATGGCCAGGTCTTCCATCTCGGATTTGATATTGTACAATCCAAGGCGGTGGGCCAGGGGCGCATAGATAAAAACCGTTTCTGAGGCTATTTTCAGCTGTTTTTCCCGGCTCATACTATCGAGCGTGCGCATGTTATGCAGGCGGTCTGCCAGCTTGATCAGGATCACGCGGGGATCATCAGCCAGGGTGAGGAGTATTTTCTTGAAATTTTCTGCCTGTGCGGTACTGGTGCTGGAATCTATAACGGTGGATATTTTGGTGAGGCCGTCCACGATATGGGCGATCTCAGCGCCAAATTCCCTTTCCACGTCTTCGAGGGTTACTTCGGTGTCTTCCACGGTATCGTGCAGGAGCGCACACAAAGCGGAGCGTACCCCCAGGCCTATTTCTTCTACACAGATCTGTGCAACGGCCAGGGGATGCAGGATGTAGGGCTCTCCCGATTTACGGCGCATTTCTTTATGCGCATCGGCTGCCATTTCAAAGGCGGTACGAACTAACTCGCGATCGCCTTTCTTAAGGCGGGGTTTGAGGGCCCTCAGTAATGCGCGGTAATGCCGGACGATCTCCTTTTTTTCCTGTTCTTCGTCGAGATTATATTTTTGAACTGCCACTGTTTCCATCGACCTTAAAAATACGAAATAATTGGCAGTTGTCAGGACCCTCCCAGGCGGCATTTATGTAAAACCTCCCAGGAGACGCCGTTATGACGGAGGAAGTAAAGGTTATTCACCTTGAAGGAGAGCCGGAAGCTGCGATGCTCGTATTCAGGCCAGGCTGCCTGGAACTGTTCGGGCGTAAGATCTTTAAACGCCACGGTGATGTGGGGGTTAAAGTTATCCCGGGCCAGCATATTGCTGAATGCGAACTCTTTACGCAGGAAGCTCATGAGCTTACGGTGCGTTTCCATGATGGCGGCGCCTTTTTCCACGTTGATATACAGCACTTTCTGTTCTTTATGCGGATAGGCGCCGAAACCGTTCAGGGTCACTTCGAAGGGCGAAAGGGTGGCTGCAAACTCGGTCAGCTCGCCGGTGATGGTTTTTTCCAGCAGGGGATCTGCCGTAAAGGGCACCTGCAGGGTAATGTGCGGCATTACTTTTACAGCATGGCGGGCGCCATACTTTTCTGCAAATTCCTGTTTAAGGCGGATGATCTCTTTACCAGCTTCCGCGGTGGGCAGCAATGCGATAAAGTAGATCTTGTTCTCCCGTTTGGGCGGCTGAGGCTTGCTGAATTTCTTTTTAGGTCTGGGGTTGGGCCTGTTTCCCTGGTTAAATCTGCCGCCGCGTTGGTAGTTGCCGTCATTGCTCCTGTTGTTGCCTTCCCTGTTCCGATTGTCCTGGCTACCGTAACCGCCACCATATCCGGATGGCCGGTTATTGCCCGTTTTGAGACGACTGGGCTGATCTCGTCTATCAATGTTCATGACAAAGTAATTAACGATGGGTTTAACACTTATAATTGAGGTGATTTAATGTTCACTGTTTAGTCCATCAACGGGGATATTTAACCGGAATCCAACATTGTGCAAGGTTTCAAGCTGTATCTGGGGGTCTGCTTTGAAATGCTTACGCATCCGGGTTATAAAAACGTCCATGCTCCTGCCGCTGAAAAAACCATCTTTTCCCCAGACATTGAGCAGGATCTCTTCCCGCTTTAGTATCTGGTTGGCATTTTCCTTAAAGTACCGGATCAGCTCAACTTCTCTTGGGGTAATTTCTCCGATGACCTTTCCGCTCTCGTCTTTTACGTTAAGGAATTCTACATTAAAAGTAAGCTTTCCTAAGGTGAATTCGCGCTTTTCATTGTGTGCCCGGGGTAAGGTTCTTTTCAGGAATACTTTTATTCTGGCTATCAGTTCCTGGATACTGAATGGTTTGGTGATGTAATCATCCCCGCCTATGCGGAAGCCTTCGAGACGATCTTCATCCAGCTTCCTGGAAGTGATGAACAGGATAGGTATCAGCCCGTTCTTTTTACGGATGTCCTGCGCGAGCGTGAAACCATCTTTCTTTGGCATCATCACATCCAGCAGGATGAGGTCAAAATCGTCTTTCAGAAATCTTTTCCAGGCAATCTCCCCATCAAAACAATGCACGACATCAAACCCCTCAGCTTCCAGATGTTTTTTTACAATCCCCCCAAAATGATAATCATCGTCAACCAGTAATATTTGTGTTTTACGAATCATCTTGAACAACGGGATATGGTTAAAGCTTTTGCTGTTGCGGTTTTTCGCTTGTTTGGCTGATAATAAACTACAAACAGGTTTTCATAACAGGAACAGTAACTCCTGCAATATTGTCAAATATTCGTATTCTTCGAGTTAATAATTCGTTATTGAGCTTAATTTTTTAGCCGGTCTTAAGATCCAATTAACCCTTCGGGAATGGCTGTTTTATTATGACACGCGGTCTATCTTTATGGCAACTGCATACTTCCAGCTTTTCTGCTGCAGGCTGGCCGGGATGCTGATCTCCACGTTATCGCCTGTGTTTTTCCAGCTCAGTTTTTCCTTATCACCTAACATAGATAAGCGGGCGCCCTTTGCAGGGGTGATCCCTTTAAAGGAAATTTTGGCAGGCAGCTTTTCATCCTGATCCAGGAGATATATAGCATATATACTGCCATCTTTTTTACGGGTAAAGCAAACCTTGCCATCCTTATAAGGCGCCACCGCACGCGTCCCGTAGATGGCATCACCATTTACCTGCATCCAGCTACCGATGCCCTGCATGGTAGTATAGGCGGCTTCATGCAATTCTCCGTCGGGGCCCGGGCCTACGTTCAAAAGGTAATTGCCCCCTTTCGCTACAATGTCTACCAGATTATGTACGATCCGTGTAACGGATTTGTACTTGTCATCCGGTACATATGACCAGGAGCTTCCCATTGTCATACAGGTTTCCCAGGGATAGCTGAGGGGCTTTTCAGGGATCTCCTGTTCGGGTGTGCGGTAGTTCTCAAAAGGGCCGTGCACGCTGCGGTCTACCACGATCAGGCCCGGCTGGTGTTTCCGTGCCATGGCGGTGATACCGGCCATATTGATATCCTGATCCTGGGGAGGCGTTTTGCTCCAGGAGAGAGATTCTTTCGTTTGTGTTTTACGGGGACGCACCCATCCGCCATCCAGCCAGAGGATCTCTATTTTACCGTAGTCTGTCATCAGCTCTTCTATCTGATCGTAGGTGTATTTCTTAAACTTTTCCCAGCGGTCTGCATACTTCTGCACATCGTAGTTCACGTTACGGTCTTTAGGCGGGAAGTAAGACCACCAGTAGTATTCCGTATGCCAGTCGGGCTTTGAGAAATAAGCGCCTGCGTGGATCCCTTCCTGGCGGAAAGCGTTAAATACCTCTTTAGCGATATTGGCGCGGGGGTCTTTGCTGAAAGCGCAGCTGGGGCCTGTTACCCGGTAGTCTGTCTGCTTTGTATCAAACATACAGAAACCATCGTGATGCTTGGTGGTGAACACCACGTATTTCATACCGGCGCCTTTGGCGGCTTTAGCCCATTTGGAAGGATCGAATTTAACGGGATTGAAGGTATTGCCTAAGGCTTCGTACTTCTTCAGGTATTCGTAATAAGGGATGCCATAAGGTTTGCGCTGTGTCCAGCCTTCATCTTCAGGACAGATACTCCAGGATTCCACTACTCCCCACTGGGAATAGGGGCCCCAATGTATGATCATTCCGAATTTCCAGTCCTGCCAGTCATCCAGCTTTTGCAACACTGCCTGGTCCGTTTCGGGTATGTAAGGCTGTTCTTCCTTTTTTTCCTGAGCTTTAACTACCTGCAGCGCCAGCAATGCGCAGCCTAAGATCCAGATTTTACGCATGGTGTAAGTTATTTGAGTATAGGAAATACCCTGACAAAATACGTTTTATCCAGGATATTCACACTGCTTGCTATCTTTGTAATATGAAAAGTATCTGGCAGCAAATCTTACAATACCTGTATATCCGGAAGAAAGACCCGAATGCGCCTAAAACCCGCTACGTGTATATGATGCATGGTATGAACAGGATCTCTATCATCCTGTTTGTAATTGCGCTGATCATTATGCTGATCAAACTGTTGAAGTTAAAGCACTGATTCGTTATAGATGATCTCTGCCGCGAGGCGGGATGCATTCCTCTCTCCCAGCCTGTTCCATAATTCAGCATAATCTGCCTTCATTCTTTCACGGGTGGCGGTATCATTGAGCAGCAATGTCAGCTCCTTCAGCAGGTTCTCTTCTGTGAGATCGTGCTGGATCAGTTCTTTCACTACGGGCTTATCCATTACCAGGTTTACCAGCGCAATGTATTTTACCTTGATGAGGCGCTTTGCGAAGAAATAAGAAACGGGGCTGCCTTTGTAACAAACTACTTCGGGCACGCCGAAGAGGGCGGTTTCCAGGGTAGCCGTACCAGAGGTTACCAGGGCTGCAGTGGCCTGGCGCAGTAAGGCATAGGTCTGTCCTTTTACGGTAGATACATTGGAATGCTGACCGATGAGCCCCTGCATAAAATCATCGTCCAGGCTGGGGGCCTGTGCTACGACAAACTGGTGATCCGGGAAGTGTTTAGCCATGGTCAGCATGATGGGCAGCTTTACGCTTACTTCCTGCTTACGGCTCCCGGGTAGTACAGCGATCACGGGTTTATCAGAAAAAGGCGGATCGGCGGGTTTATCTTTGGCGTCGCGGATCACTTCCACCAGCGGGTGACCTACGTATTCCACTTCATATTGCCATTTGTGGTAGAAATCCTGTTCGAAGGGGAGGATACACAGCATCCTGTCTACACATTCCCTGATCTTTTTTACGCGGCTTTCTTTCCAGGCCCATACCTGGGGAGAGATGTAGTACACCACGCGGAATCCCTGCTTTTTAGCCCATTCTGCAATACGCAGATTGAAGCCGGGATAATCTATCAGCACCAGCACATCGGGTTTAAAGGCCGCGATATCCTGCTTACAGAAATCCATATTACGGAGGATAGTGCGGAGGTTCATGATCACTTCCGCAAATCCCATAAAAGCCAGTTCACGGTAGTGTTTTACTACCTGGCCGCCGGCCTGCTGCATGAGATCTCCACCCCAGCAACGTATCGTTGCGTCTGTATCCAGCTGCTTCAATTGTTTGATCAGGTTACTGCCATGCAGGTCGCCGGAGGCTTCACCGGCGATGAGATAATATTTCATCGTGTCGCAAAAGTAAGAGAAATACGCTACTAGCCGTGTATGAGTTTTAAAAGCAGGATAGTGATAGCATATAGCATAGTGACCAGGAAGATGCCTTTAGCGGTAATATCTTTCCGCTGCCGGGTATACAGGTAAAATACCAGTCCGTTCGCCAGCAGGCAGATACTGATGATCTTGGGGATCATTTGACGGTTGGAAGCGAGGAGCCTGAAGAATTCGCCCAGACCGATATGCAGCTTAGGTAAAAACATCAGCAGGTAACACAAAAAGAAACCAACAACAGGTGTCAGCAGCCCCAGCATGATACCCAGGGGTAGGTTGTCTTTCTTGAACATAACGTAATTCATATTCGAATGTGCGGATTTGCAAATATGCGCATCATTTAAAATTTCCACTCTGCCTCCAGCTGATCCCTGAGCTTATAATGCGTAAGGTCAAACTGAACGGGTACCAGTGATGCGTAATTATTTTCCAGGGCCCATACATCTGTATCTTCTCCCTGGTCCATATTCTTAAATTCGCCAGTCAGCCAGTAGTACTTTCTGCCGCGGGGATCCCTGCGCTCGTCAAATTCTTCTACCCATTTGGCATGGGCCTGACGGCAGATCTTGATGCCCTTAAATTCCTGGCCGTCGTTGATCACGGGGATGTTCACATTGAACAAGGTACCGGCGGGCAGGCCGCCTTCCAGCACTTTCTGCGTGAGCTTGGCCGCTACCTGCTTCGGCAGACTGAAATCGGCGCCAAAGCTGTAGTCCAGGTAGGAAAAGCCAATGGAGGGAATCCCCTCGATAGCTGCTTCCATGGCGGCAGACATGGTACCGGAATAAATGATGTTAATGGAATGATTGGCGCCGTGATTGATACCGCTCACGCAGATATCCGGCTTACGGTGCAGGATCTTGTCGCGGGCCAGCTTTACACAATCTACCGGTGTACCGGAGCATTGCCAGGCCTCTATCCCTTCGAAAATATCCACCTGGTCAAGCCGTAAGGGCACTCCGATGGTGATGGCGTGCCCTTTGCCAGACTGGGGGCTATCGGGCGCTACCACTACTATCTTACCCAGTGGACTTACCGCTTCTATGAGGGCGCGTATGCCCGGGGCCGTTATCCCATCGTCATTAGTGACCAGTATAATCCTTTCATCAGTCATCGCCATCCATTTTTACTTGTTACAAATTTAGCATGTATTGCATACATTTTATATTAATAATCCGTTTTCAGCATTTTGCGGAAAACCAGGAAGATCATCAATGCGATGTATACAAGTAACATCATCAAATAAACGGAATCATCGTACCTGTTGGTATCCGGTATAAATTTATCTATGATCGGGAAGGGGATCAGTTCGTCGGCAGCCTGCATGGGCAGCAAGCCTCCTATTTCTCCTACATTGCGTTTGATGACGAGCACCAGCAGCTGGTCCAACAGTGTAATATAGGCCAGGTACAGCACGATGGCCAGTCCCGCCCTGCGAACCAGTACTGAGATCAGTAAGGCAATGCCCATGGACACCTCTACCTGCAGGAAATAATAGAGCAGGAAGCGGCTGTCTTCAAAGCTAAAGGGATGCGAGGCATAGGCGAGGCCGAGGATAGTGCCAGACACAACCGTGATCACCAGGGCCAGCACGCCGAACGCCAGCCACCAGAATAACTTGGCCAGCACGAATTCCTTCCGCTCCCAACCGTCGATAACATTCTGACGATGTGTTTTATAAGTGAACTCATTGGTGACCAGGATCAGCAGGGGAAAGCCGAAAACGGCTGTCATAAAGCTGTTGATCCAGCTCATGGTTTGCCAGACCAGCGGGAAATCGTAGAGGTTTACCGGGATCTTGTTCTGCGCCTGCTCCCGGACGGTTTCCGTGATCTCTGCCACTATGAAATTGGCCGCCGGGATACTGGCTACGGCTAATATCAGCAGTACCCAAAATGTGCGGTAGGACTTCACTTTAAGCCATTCTGTGCGGATGATCTGCAGCATAGGTGTCAGTTATTGGTGATTTGCAGGAAGGCTTTCTCGAGGCTCTGCTTCCGGATGTGTAAATGGTTGAGCCAGATCCCCTCTCCGGCGCACCAGGCATTCAGTTCGGCCAGGTCTGGCGGCTGGCGGAACACTACCTGCAGGTGATGATCGCTGCGATGCAGGATATGATCAAATGCAGGATGGCGGGCAATGAGCTTTTCAAGGGCTTCATTATTGCTGCAGGATAGTTCTACATAATCTTCCCGGGCCAGCACTTCGGCAACAGGCCCGGACAATAACAGTTTTCCTTTCTGGAGGATGGCTACATGGCTGCACACCTTCTCTACTTCGTCCAGCAGGTGGCTGGCCAGTATGATGGTTTTGCCGCTACGGGCCAGTTCCAGGATGAGCTGTCTTACTTCTGCGATACCGGCGGGATCGAGGCCGTTAGTAGGCTCGTCCAGGACCAGCACGTCGGGGTCGCCGAGTAGGGCGGAGGCGATGGCCAGCCGTTGTTTCATGCCCAGGGAATAGGTTTTGAAACGGGAGTGCTGGCGGGCGGTAAGCCCGGCAATCTCCAATACGCGGCTGATATCCTGTTCGGGGCGCTGCTTGATGGAAGCGGCTACCTGCAGGTTGCGGTATGCGCTCAGGTAGTGGTAGAAGTTAGGTGTTTCCAGCAAGGTGCCTATCTGGCGGCGCTGGGCAGCGCTAGGGGCTTCATCAAAGAGGCGGTAAGCACCTTCGTCCGCCTTCAGCACATCGGTAACAATACCCAGCAGGGTTGTTTTACCGCTGCCATTAGGCCCGAGGATGCCGAACACTGCGCCGCGGGGCACCTCGAAACTCACGCCCGACAGCGCCTGTATAGCGCCGTAGCGCTTGGAAATGTTTTGAAGGGATAGAATTGACAATGCTGAATAAGTTAGCAGTTGGCAGTCTGCAATTGGCAGTCAGTTTTAAAGTCTGGCAGTCATTAATTGCCAACTGCCCACTGCAAATTGCCCACTAGTTACGGATAGGCTTACCTGTTTTGATCACACTTTGCAGTCTTTCCAGTGTTTTGCGTTCGGTGGCAAGGCTCAGGAATGCTTCGCGCTCCAGGTCGAGCAGGTATTGTTCGCTCACCAGGGTGGATTCGCTGAGATCTCCGCCGCACATGACATAGGCCAGTTTGCTGGCAATTTTGGCGTCGTGCTCTGAGACATATTTACCTACCAGCATGGCGTTGATGCCTGTCAGCAGGGTACCCAGGGCAGTGCGGCCCAATACTTTCACATCTTTTCTTTCCAGGGGGCGGGTGTATCCGTCATCGGCCAGATCGATCACGCTGCGTTTGGCATCGGCGATCAGGCGTTGCTGGTTCATGGTGATCTCATCTCTGCCCGGGCGAAGAATACCCAGGTCAAACCCTTCATGAGCGGAGGTAGCCACTTTCGCCATGGCGATGGTCATGAAGCGGTCTTTCAGCGGTTCTTCCTCAATACGGCCTTCCTTAAACTCATCACTGGCCCGGAGGGTCATCTCTTTGGTGCCGCCGCCGCCGGGGATCAGCCCGACGCCCATTTCTACAAGGCCGATATAGGTTTCTGCTCCGGCCTGTACTTTATCTGCATGCAGGCACATTTCGCAACCGCCACCCAGTGTCAGCGCGTGGGGCGCTACTACTACCGGTATGGAGGAATAACGGAGACGCATAGTGGTTTTCTGGAACATGCGCACGGCCATATCCAGTTCATCGTACTCCTGTTCTGCAGCGAACATGAAGATCATGCCTACGTTGGCGCCCGCAGAGAAGTTAGCGCCGTCATTACCGATAACGAGGCCGCGGAAGTCTTTCTCTGCGCGGTCTATTGCTTTATTCACACCCTCGAGCACTTCGCCGCCGATGGTGTTCATCTTGGTTTTCCAGTCTAAGCACACCACTCCGTCGCCGATGTCGTACAGGTTGCAGGCGCTGTTCTTCCACACCACGTTATTGCTGCGGTTCTCGAGGATGATAAAGGTATCTGCGCCGGGCACCAGCTTATAATCGCCGGAGGCAAGGTCGTAGTAGTATTTCTTTCCGTTGTCTACTTTGTAGAAGCTCCTGATGCCTTTGCCCAGCATATCTTTCACCCAGGTGGCGGGTGCAAAGCCTTTTTCTTCCATGGCTTTTACAGAGGCTTCCACACCGAGGAGGTCCCAGGTTTCGAAGGCGCCTATTTCCCATCCGAAGCCTGCTTTCATGGCGTCGTCTACTTTGTAGATATCGTCAGCAATTTCAGGGATACGGTGAGAGATATACGAAAACAGGTGCGCGTGGAAGAGCTGGTAGAATTGTCCGGCTTTATCATTGGCTGCGGCCAGCATACGGATGCGTTGCTTCAGGTCTTCCACTTGTTTACCTGCCTCAATGCTGGCGAATTTTGCTTTCTGTTTAGGGCCGTACTCCATCGTCTGGAGGTTTAGCGTTAATATTTCCTTACCGCCTTCGCCTTTGGTCTTTTTGTAGAAACCCTGCCCGGTTTTATCGCCCAGCCAGTTGTTCTCTACCACCTTTTGCAGAAAGGGGGGAATGACGAAGATCTTGCGGGCCTCGTCGTCAGGGCAGTTGTCTGCCACACCTTTGGCCACTTTTACGAGGGTGTCTATACCTACCACATCCGCTGTACGGAAAGTGGCGGATTTAGGACGGCCGATAGCAGGACCGGTGAGGGCATCGATCTCGTCGATGCTCAGGCTCATTTCCTGCATGATATGGAAGATGGCCATGATGGAGGACACGCCTATACGGTTGGCGATAAAGGCGGGTGTATCCTTACACAGCACGGTTGTTTTACCGAGGTAGAGATCGCCGTAGTGCATGAGGAAACCCACTACTTCGGGATCTGTATGTTTGGTAGGGATGATCTCTAAGAGGCGCAGATAACGCGGCGGGTTGAAGAAGTGGGTACCGCAGAAGTATTTTTTGAAATCGTCGCTGCGGCCTTCCGTCATCAGGTGGATGGGGATACCGGAAGTATTTGAGGTGATGAAGGTACCGGGTTTGCGGTATTTCTCCACCTGATCAAATATGGTACGTTTAACATCCAGGTTCTCTACTACTACTTCTATGATCCAGTCGCTGTCTGCTATGCGGGACATGTCATCGGTAAAGTTGCCGGTTGAGATGCGTTTTACCACATCTTTGGTGAATACCGGTGAGGGGTTGGATTTGATGGCTGCCTGTAAAGCATCGTTGACGATGCGGTTTTTAACGGCGGGGCTGTCGAGGGTGAGCTTTTTTGCTTTTTCGGTTTCATTCAGCTCTTTCGGGGCGATGTCTAACAGTAAAACCTGTACGCCTATTCCGGCGAAATGACAAGCGATACGGGAGCCCATTACTCCGGATCCAAGGACGGTAACTTTATTGATGTGTCTTTTCATAGCGCTGCTAGCCTTTAGCGATAAAAACGTTGTTTCAGTCTTTTAATTGATGAATTTAGGATTTTTTGGGGTTCGGAGTGCAAGGTGACAACTTTTTATGGAAGTTTTAATGTGAGGATTGAGGGACAGGGGGTTAAGGGGCTTCAACCCCGTCATTGCGAGAAGCGCGCAGAGGAGGGAGCGCGGGGCGCGACGAAGCAATCTCCTATGGCAATCCTCGCGTCATAGTCAACTCGTATATGTTATCTATGGAACGAGGCGGAATAGTTTACATAATGACTAATCACACCCATACAGCGCTTTATGTTGGTGTGACATCGAAGATCGAAAATAGGATCATTGATTACCAGGAAAAATTTTATGCTCAAAGTTTCACTGCGAAATATAACGTAAGTAAGCTGGTGTACTACCAGTGTTTTTCATCTATTGAAGAAGCCATTGAAGAAGAGAAGAGGATTAAAGGTGGAAGCAGAGCTAAGAAAATTAAGTTGATAGAAGGTATGAATCCGGAGTGGAAGGATCTTTCGGAGGAATTGATGTAAGCGAAGATTGCCATAGGAGATTGCTTCGTCGCGCCACGCACTAGCCCCTGCATGCTTCTCGCAATGACGGGGAGGAAGACCCGCTACTTAATGAAACGAAGATCACCGCAGGAGATTGCTTCGTCGCGCCATGCACTAGCCCCTGCGTGCTTCTCGCAATGACGGGGAGGAAGACCCGCTACTTAATGAAGCAAAGATCACCGCAGGAGATTGCTTCGGCCTCGTTCTGCACAGGGCCACGCATACGGCCTCGCAATGACGGGAGGGAAGACCCCGGTTTCATTCGTTCGCAATGACGGGAAGGAAGACCCCGATCTGAAAAAACAAAATGCACAAAGCATAAGCATTCACTTATCACTTTGTGCATTTCTTATTCTAAGTCGTCGTTAATCAGCTTACTCCACTACCCGGGCTTACCTGCTCATTCGGATTCACGAACACCAGTTTCCCGTTATCTTCCGCCATCAGGATCATTCCCTGGCTTTCTATGCCGCGCATTTTACGCGGAGCCAGGTTAGCAACTAACGTTACTTGTTTACCTATGATCTCTTCAGGTTTGAAGTGCATGGCTATACCGGAAACTACGGTACGTTTTTCTGTACCGATATCCACTGTCAGCTTTAACAGCTTATCTGCTTTTTCTACTTTTTCTGCATGCAGAATAGTACCTACGCGAAGATCCAATTTAGCAAAATCATCATACTGTATCTCAGGCTTCGCAACAACTTCAGGAGTAGGAGCAGCAGCAGGCGTGGCAGGTGCAGCAGGCGCACTCGCGGCAGCGGATTGTTTCAAACCGGAATGCAGTTTATCTACCTGGGCTTTTACCTGTTCGTCTTCTACCTTTTTGAACAGCAGCTCAGGTGGACGCAGTGAATAACCTACGCTTAACAGTTTAAGACTACCTGCGTTCTCCCATTCCAGCATACGATCTACCACCTTCAACATGTGGGAGATCTTCTTCGCGGTGAAAGGCAGGAAGGGATTGCAGAAAATAGCCAGGTTGGCGGTGATCTGCAGGCACAGGTGCAGACAGTTATCGATCAGCGCCTGGTTCTGCTCCTGCAGCTCAGGTGTTTTAGCCAGGATCCAGGGCTGTTTTTCCTGGAGATAGCGGTTACCTTCGCGGGCTACGTTCATCATTTCCTGCAACGCATCCCGGAAGCGGAAATTCTCCAGGGCATCTTCGATCTTCTGTTTTGCGCCCTGCAACATGGTTGCTACTGCATCATCCTTATCATCCTTCACATCGGCGTGCAAAGGCGGCACTTTGCCCTTGCACAGCTTGTGCATGAGCACCATGGTACGGTTGATAAAATTGCCGAAAATAGCTACCAGCTCATTGTTATTACGATCCTGGAAATCTTTCCAGGTAAAGTCGTTATCCTTTGTTTCGGGTGCGGTGCTGCAAAGCACATAACGCAGTACGTCCTGCTGATCAGGGAAGTCTTTTACGTAGTCATGTACCCATACGGCCCAGTTACGGGAGGTGGACACCTTCTCTCCTTCTATGTTGAGGAACTCGTTGGCAGGCACGTTCTCCGGTAACACAAAACCGCCGTGCGATTTCAACATCGCGGGGAAAATGATACAGTGAAATACGATATTGTCTTTCCCGATGAAGTGCACCAGCTTAGTATCTTCCTTGCACCAGTAATCGGCCCAGTCAGGCGTCAGCTCTTTGGTGGCGGAGATGTAACCGATAGGCGCGTCGAACCATACGTACAGCACTTTACCTTCTGCGTTTGGCAACGGCACTTTGATGCCCCAGTTGCTGTCACGCGTCATGGCGCGACTATGCAAACCACTATCGATCCAGCTTTTACATTGTCCGTATACATTGTTCTTCCACTCCTTGTGGCCTTCCAGCAACCACTCTTTCAGCCAGGGCTCGTATTCCTGTAAGGGCATGTACCAGTGTTTGGTCTTGCGTTTTACGGGAACGGCGTCGCTCAGGGCAGAACGCGGGTTGATCAGCTCTTCCGGGCTCAGTGAGGTGCCGCAGCGTTCACACTGATCGCCGTAGGCTTTTTCATTGCCGCAGTTGGGACATGTACCGATGATGTAACGGTCTGCCAGGAACACCTGCTTTACCTCATCGAAGTATTGTTCGGATTCCTTCTCTTCGAAACGGCCGTCCTTGTACATCTTCAGGAAGAAGTCTGCAGCTGTTTCATGATGTATCTGCCTTGAAGTGCGGGAGAATATATCGAAAGAGATCCCCATCGCTTCAAAGCTCTCGCTGATGATCTTGTAGTATTTGTCAACGATATCCTGGGGGGACACGTTTTCCTGCATGGCCTTGATGGTAATGGGAACTCCATGTTCGTCCGTGCCGCCGATGAATTTCACATCTGCTTTCTTTGCACGCAGGTAGCGCACGTAAATATCCGAGGGTAAATAACAGCCGGCCAGGTGCCCGATGTGTACGGGCCCGTTGGCGTAGGGTAACGCAGCCGTTATTAAATATCTATTAAATTTTGCCATATCTGTTTAAACAATACTTAAATGTTTGGGCTTTTGCTAGTTTACTTGGTTTATTGATTTATTTTGGTCTCAAAGTTTTTTGGACTTGTTTCCCAATAATACGGCGAGGCCGGAACAAATAAACGGTGAACTAATCCGCAAAGGTAAATAAAGCGTACTAGAATGATAAAAATTCCGCCATATCTCAAAAAAGGTGACCTGATCGGTATTACCTGCAGCAGCAGTAAAATGGACCTGGCAGCGGCTGAATACGCGGCCGGCGTGATCAGTTCCTGGGGATACGCTGTACATTTGGGCATTACCGTGGGCACCAGCTTTCATAATTTTTCCGCCCCTGATGAACTGAGACTGGAAGAGCTGCAGGATATGCTGGACGACCCCGAGATCAAAGCTATTATATTTGGCCGCGGCGGCTACGGCATGGTTTGCCTGCTGGATCAGCTGGACTTCAGCCGTTTCCGCAAACATCCCAAATGGCTCTGCGGCTACAGCGATATTACCACCCTTCATACACATATACAGGCCCGTTACGGCATTTCCACCATCCACTCCATGATGTGCAGCGGTATCCGGCCGGAAACCGCAGAAAATGAATATGTTGAGAGCCTGCGGCTGCTGCTGCGGGGTAAATCCTACAAATATACGGCTGAAGCGCATCCGCTGAACAAGCTGGGGCAAGCCAGCGGGGTACTGACAGGCGGTAATCTGTCATTACTCGCCAACCTGTCAGGCACCAAATCGCAGCCGGATACCAAAGGTAAGATCCTCCTCCTGGAAGATATCGGCGAATACCGCTATAATGTGGACCGCATGATGTACAACCTGAAACGCGCCGGCTGGCTGGATAAACTGGCAGGTATGGTGGTAGGGGCCTTTACAGACGGCAAGGAGACCGATACTCCCTTTGGACAGACCGAATTTGAGATCATTGCCAATACGGTAAAGGACTATGATTACCCGGTGTGCTATAACTTCCCTTCCGGCCACCAGGAGAAGAACTATTCCCTGCAACTGGGGACAAAACACCAACTGAAAGTTGGGCTTAAAGGGGGTGTTTTGGCCAATTAAGGACTAATCCTCCACGTCCGGTACGATCTCCAGCCCGTATTCTTCTGCGGTTAAAATACCGTTTGCCTTTATTTCGGCGATAACAGCCGGATCGGGGCTCAACGCATGCGCCCTGAACTGGTTATGCAGGTAATCCATGCTGTAGCACTTGTTCACCAGCCCGTCGGGCACTGCCACCAGGTATTTCAGGATCTCGTTCACCATCAGCAAACCAGTAGCCCCGTGGGTAACGCCCATGGCGCCGGTGTCGAAATTGCGGTATTCTTCCGTGACTGCGAGGCTGCAGCGGTAAGAAGCGGACACGCCTCCATCCTGCTGAGGAATATTGAAACCGGCCCACCAGGCCACCCAGTTATGCACCTCCCCTATCACAAAGGGCTTATTATGTACAATACAGGCATCGTTTACCACCAGGTGGGTAGGCAGGTGCTGAGAGCAATCTATCACGAGATCCATTTCGGCGAGCAGCTGCCCCACATTGTCCGGTTTTATCTGCACTAACAGCGGGTAATGCTTTGTAAAAGGATTGCTGGCCCATAAACGGCTGGAAGCCATTTTGGCTTTATGCTTGCGCAGGTCCTGCATCTGGTAGATGGGCTGACGGTGCATATCCTCATCTGTGATCACGCCATAGTCTGCTATACCGATCACGCCTACCCCGCTGGCGCTGAGGTATTGTATAACGGGACAGCCTAAGCCGCCTGCGCCTATTACCAGGATCCTGGCCTGCTTCAGTTTTTCCTGCATGGCCACTCCCATACCGGGCACGGCTATGGGAAATTTAAAATGCTGTAGTTCTTTATCCGTTAATGCCATTCCAAATATGTTTTATGCCTCCTACTCCTGTGGAAATTCAAGTGTGAATTTACTGCCCTTGCCTATGGCGCTTTCCACTTTTATTCTGCCTTTATGCGCTTCCACGATGGCTTTCACGTAGCTCAGGCCTAAGCCGAAACCTTTTACGTTGTGTACATTGCCTGTGTGTGCGCGATAGAACTTTTCAAAGATACGGGAAATCGTATCACGGCTCATACCAATGCCGTTATCTGAAATGGTGATGTTAAGATGCTTGCGGGTATTGTAGGTGCCGATCACAATCTCCAGGTTCTGCTTGGAGTATTTGATCGCATTGTCCAAAAGGTTGAAAATTACGTTGGAGAAATGCACATCATCTGCCTGGATGATAGGATTGATCGCATCCAGGCGCAGTTCCACCTTGCCATCTTTAGCGGCCAGCTGTAACTGTATATTCTCTACGGAATGCTGTATCACCTGGTGTGCATCGATCACCTGCAGGTTCAACCCGATTTCATTCTTCTCCAGCAGCGCAGATTGCAGGATGCTTTCCACCTGCTTGTTCATGCGTTTGTTCTCTTCCTTGATGATGCCTGAAAAGTATTGGATCTTCTCCGGTTTTTCCATCACCTTCTTGTTGCCGATCGCATCAATGGCCAGTGAAATGGTGGCCAGCGGTGTTTTCAGCTCATGCGTCATGTTGTTGATGAAATCGGATTTTATTTCAGAGAGTTTTTTCTGGTTCAGTAATGTGCGTATTGTCAGTGCAAAGGCCGTGACGATGATGATGGTAAATACCACGCAACCGGCGATAACCCAGCTCAACCAACTCATCATTAAAGAGCTGCTGTTGTGAAACACAATGTGGAGCACTTCCATCTGGTCGTTCATGAACTCGAAGCTGGTAACAAGCGGTACGGTCTGTATCGAGTAATTAACTGTGTCTTTGACAGCCATATCGAATAATCGTCCGAAACTACCGGACTGCATCTTGATGATGTTGTCATTACTGAAGGCGCTTCTGCCAATAATACCGAACTCAAACTTGGTGTTGAGTTTTTGCTTCCGCAAAGTACTGTCTATCAGGTGTTGTACTTCATCTGTAGTAAAGCGGTCGCTTACGCCTACCGTGATGTTACTGAGCTCATATTTCTCCAGGTTGAAGCTGTTATCAGCTCCTTTGGTGATGGTAGTACCACCCATTTTGAAGCGGATGGGTGGGGCCTGGCGGCGAACCATTTCATTGCGGACGGCGTCTGTAACACTGACAAAGCGTTGTTCCTGCTGTTCTTTCCGCAGGATGGCCGCGTTACGTATCCAGCTGACCTGGATGGCTATGATACCCAGTAATGATAAAGTGATGAGTACTACTATGATTGGGAATGTCTTCTTTAGCGGTAGCATGTATTTTGTAAAAATCTTAAATAAATTGCCTTTGTTGTTTATAACCTTCTAAGATAAGATTCCAGGCTTTAAAAACTGTCAAATTCAATTCTTGCTATAGCAACAATGATACAAAATTAGACTCCTCAAACCGTTAACCAGTCTAATTTTAACAAAAGAATATCACTTTAACGTAATTTTAACTGCGGTGAGCTGATTTTTTTATTGTGACTTTGCTTACCTTTGCCATAGAAACTGGTACTAATTTTGATAGATCACCAGTGACGATAAAAAAGCAAATTAAACTTTCTACATACATCGACGTGGATTTCGTTCCATAAGCGATTTAGATTTTGGTTGATAAAATGGTAAGGGGGCTGTCTAGCCTCCTTTTTTATTGCCTTTTTACCTGCATGCAATACAATGACAATCAAAATTGGTTAAATTTGGATACGTGATCAAAATTGTTGGCGTATGGTTTCCCTAGCTCCCGGTATATTACTCATAGCTGATCCTTTTCTTAAAGACCCGAATTTTGCGCGTACAGTGGTACTACTCTGCGAACACCAGGAAAAAGGAAGTTTTGGTTTTGTTATCAACAAACTATTCGATCAATCTCTTGATGAACTGGTACCAGAAGTACTCGTGAACAATATTCCGGTCTTTTTCGGAGGGCCGGTACAGATGGATACGATCCATTTTGTGCATCAGCAACCTGAGCTGATAGAGGGTGGCTTTGAGATCATTCCAGGCATTTATTGGGGCGGACGTTTTGAAAGTGTGGTAGAGCTGATCAATGAAGGGCGGCTGGACATGAATAAGATCAAGTTCTTTATCGGTTACAGCGGCTGGAGCAGCGGACAGCTGGAGAATGAATTCAATGAAAAATCGTGGATACTTTCTGAAAGCGATGCCGGATTGATATTCGATGAAAAGGAGCAGAACATCTGGCAGCAATCGCTGAAAAACCTGGGCAATAACTTCGCCATCATGGCAAATTTCCCGATAGATCCTTCGCTGAATTAAGCTGCACACATATTGATGATATCTATATAATATTTAAAAGACATAGCTTGCCGCTATGTCTTTTTTCATTTGGTGAAGAGCTGTGAATTCTAAACTTTGCAGGAATAATTTATCCATCTGGGATTTAGGAGAAGGTGGAAATAAATATCAACTTTATATAGCCTAAAATATTTGCTGTGCCCCCAAAATATCCATATTCAGCACGCCGTGACACTTAGCTGCAACATTATCCCAGCGGGGTTATGCGCATGCGGATGGCAGACGTTATTACTGTAACCATCCTATGATGCAACCAGACAAAGACCGGAACGCCGGTCTTTGCTCTTTATAATCCGTTCCCTTAAACAATCGTATCAGGATCTGCCTCCAGCAGCTCTCCGGGGCTTATTTTCAGCAGTGTGCATATTTCAAACAAACGATTAACGGTTAAGGGCGTTTTGCCATTTTCCAGGCGGCTATATGCGTTCTGGGATATATTCAGCATAAAGGCCATATACTCCTGTGAATATTCCATTTTACGGCGTAATAGCCTGAGCGATTCGGTTACTCGCTGTATATGATCAAGCGAGACAGTTTTCTGGTACATAAGACTGGCGATTTGGGAATAGTGGACATGGTGTATTGGGGGATTTCATTGTCAGTAAGTTAATGTTTTCTGCATCTCAGAATTCTTAATGACTTGTTAACGAGATGTTAATAGGCGTTGTAACACCAGCTATCACGGGCATTGCAGCCTTGCATGTTATTATGCTTGTAATGCACGTATTTTCAATTTCTTTCATTTAATATTCACTGTCCCTAAATGAAAATATCTTAGTTTTTACCATATCGATGTTCATAAAGAATGTTGAAATTTTTTTTTAATGCGTATGCTTTGAAGTCCAACGACTAAGGTCGTCTCATATCTTATTCCTAACAAAAATGACTAAACGGAGCAAGGTTTTTCGAAACAATTTAAATATCTTGCTAATGTAAAATAGTAACGGTAGGATCAACCAATGAGCGTTTTGTAAACCTATTTACACTTGTGGAGAGCAGATGCAATGAGCGCTTTACCGCTATGAAAGCTAAACCTATGAGAACGATATAAATACAGGCTCTTTTTTAGGGACTGGAAAAACAAAAACAAATTAACAAACCCTGAAACTTATTAAAAATCTCTTTTGCTCTCCTGGCGGGCGGCCACCTTACAGGAGCGCTATAAACATATTCATTTTCATAGGAATAGGGTTATATGCCAGCTGCATGATAATAACTTGTTATTATCATAACGGCAATAACCTGCTCGTAGAATAACCCGGCCAGTAATCTTACTGCGCTTTAACGGGGTCTTCTTAGATTGGAATAGTTAGGACAAAAAAAAAGGCCGGGTACTCATACCCGGCCTAATTATTTGTATGTCCGTCAGCTGGCGGAATCAAATCGCAGATGCTCCTTCAACCAGCACAGTAGCTTTATTACGCAGCACTTCCACGAAGCCTCCTTCGATCTGATAAAACTCTGCCTGCACTTTATCTTTCAGCACCTTCATTTTGCCTTTACCGAGGGCCGCGATCAGCGGAGCGTGCCTGTCCAGCACTTCGAATGAGCCATCGATACCAGGCAGCTGTACGCCGTATACTTCGCCGGAATACAGTTTTCTTTCAGGTGTTAATACTTCTAATAACATGTTTATGGTTTGAGCTTCAAACGTTATTAATTCTTCGCTGCTTCGAGGAGCTTCTTACCTTTCTCGATAGCGTCATCGATCGTACCTACGAGGTTGAATGATGCTTCAGGATACTCATCTACTTCACCGTCCATGATCATATTGAAACCACGGATCGTTTCTTCGATCGGTACCAGTACGCCTTTCAAACCGGTGAACTGTTCTGCCACGTGGAAAGGCTGTGACAGGAAACGCTGTACGCGACGTGCACGGCTGACGGTAAGTTTATCTTCGTCGCTCAGCTCGTCCATACCGAGGATGGCGATGATGTCCTGTAACTCTTTATAACGCTGCAGGATCATCTTCACACGCTGTGCGCAGTTGTAGTGCGCCTCACCTACTACAGCAGGTGAAAGGATACGGGAAGTAGAATCCAGCGGGCTCACAGCAGGATAGATACCAAGGTCGGAGATCTTACGATCCAGTACAGTGGTAGCATCCAGGTGGGCGAAGGTAGTAGCCGGAGCAGGGTCGGTCAAGTCATCCGCAGGTACGTATACCGCCTGTACGGAGGTAATAGAACCGTTCTTGGTAGAAGTGATACGTTCCTGCATCAGACCCATTTCAGTGGCCAGTGTAGGCTGATAACCCACCGCAGAAGGCATACGGCCTAACAGCGCGGATACTTCGGAACCTGCCTGGGTGAAACGGAAGATGTTATCAACGAAGAAGAGGATGTCGCGGCCACCAGCAGCGGAACCGTCGCCATCACGGAAATATTCTGCGATTGTCAGACCAGACAAAGCAACACGGGCGCGGGCGCCGGGAGGCTCGTTCATCTGGCCGAATATGAAGGTTGCCTGTGAATTTTTCAGCTCCTGCATATCTACAGCGCTCAGTTCCCATCCGCCATGTTCCATGGACTCACGGAATTTCTCGCCATATTTTACGATACCGGCTTCGATCATTTCACGCATCAGATCGTTCCCTTCGCGGGTACGCTCACCTACACCCGCGAATACGGACAGACCTTCGTAACCTTTAGCGATGTTGTTGATCAGCTCCTGGATCAATACGGTTTTACCTACACCCGCACCGCCAAACAGACCGATCTTACCACCTTTTGCGTAAGGCTCGATCAGGTCGATCACTTTAATACCGGTGTACAGTACTTCTGTATCAGTAGCCAGGTCTTCGAACCTGGGCGGCTGACGGTGAATGGGATAACCGTTGGTAGCATCGATGTCGCCAAGGCCATCGATTGCCTCACCTACCACGTTGAACAAGCGTCCTTTTATCTGGTCGCCAATAGGCATTTTGATAGCAGTGCCTTTGTCTTCTACTGCCATACCCCTTACAAAACCGTCGGTAGAGTCCATTGCCACGCAACGAACGCTGTCTTCACCCAGGTGTTGCTGAACTTCCAGCACTACCTTCTGTCCATTATCACGTGTTATTTCCAGGGCGTTGTAGATCTCGGGTAATTTGCCTTCAAAATGCACGTCCACTACGGGACCGATAATTTGCTTGATCTTACCTGTGTTAGGCATATTTTAAAGAAGTTTATAAATACTTAAAATGAGCGGTTTATAAAATTTGCCGCAAAGGTAATGGTTAAAGGGGTAAAATTCAAATAAACCGGCGGAATACTGGGTGGATAGTCAAATAAGAGTTCTGAATAATATTAAAGTGGCTCTTTTTAAGGGAAGTGGGGAGTGAGGGGCGTAAAGAAGCTAAAAATTAGTTAAAACAATGGCAGAAAGCGTTAAATAGCGTTAAGACGGGACAAATAAACCAGCTCTGGTACGATAATCGCAATTATACAATTGTTATGTTTTTTAGGAAATGAAGCGAGAGGTTTCCTGATACAATTTAAAAGTTAGAGTTATGAAAAGTAAAGTATCCCTTTATGCGAGCGTATTGATCACCTGCCTTTTCCTTACTGCGTTTGGCAGCAGTTGTGTAACGGCCAGACCGCAGCAGGTTCAGGCAAATGTATCTTTCTCCGCTTTTTATGATGCCTTAAGTCCCTACGGCCAGTGGATCAGCTATGGCAACTACGGCCAGGTGTGGGTGCCGGACGCCGGACAGGATTTCAGGCCTTATTCTACCAACGGTCACTGGGTATATACAGACTACGGCTGGACCTGGATGTCTGACTACCCCTGGGGTTGGGCGCCATTCCACTACGGAAGATGGACATATGATAACTATTACGGATGGGTATGGGTACCAGGTGAAGAGTGGGGACCTGCCTGGGTAAGCTGGAGGAACAGCAGTGATTATTACGGATGGGCGCCGCTGACGCCGGGCGTCAGTGTGGGTGTTAGTTTCAATGTGCCAACGGCTTACTGGTCGTTTGTGCCCTGCCGCTATATCAACAGCCCGAATATCCACAACTACTATATCGACCGCAGCCGGAACGTGACCATCATCAACAACACCACCGTTATCAATAACGTGCGTACGGTGAACAGGAACACCCGTTATTACTACGGTCCTGAAGCGAGAGATGTATCCCGTGTAACCCGCTCTGAGGTAAGACCGGTAAGGGTGGTGAACAGCGATCGTCCGGGTAGCTCCCTGTCAAACAATCAGCTGCGTATATTCAGGCCGCAGGGTGACGAACTGCGCCGCCCGCTGGCTGACAACGCACCCAGGAGGATCAACGACAATAACCGCCGGATCAGCCCTGCGCCTAACAATAATGTAACGCAGCCAGGCCAACCGGGCCGGACCACCAGGAGGGATTTTGACAACGACAATAATCCTTACAATAACAACAACAACAATAACAATTCAGCGCCCAGGCGGATCTTCAACAATCCGGATAACCGCCCTGTAACGCCGACCCCGGCGCCAAATAACAGGCCGGACAACAACCCGGCTCCTGACAGGATGCCAAGGCGCACATTTGAACAGCCGAATAACAGGCCTGCTCCGGTGCCTGACAATAATAATTTCAATAATAATAACCGTCCTGCACCAGAACGGAGTATGCCGAGGCGGACCTTCAGTCAGCCGGAAAACAGGCCCGCACCGCAACCACAGCCGCAGCCAAGGCCGCAGTATAACGCGCCGCAGCCACAGCAAAGAGCAAACCCGGCGCCGCAGCCACAGCGCAGCATGCCGCAGCGGACATTCTCTCAGCCGCAACAGTCATCCCCCCGCCCGCAACCTGCGCCTCAACAACGCAGTAATGACAACAACAATAATGTACCGAGGCGGGTGCATTAAGGGGATCGTTTATATATAAAAGCACGAGGATTACAGTGAGTGTGAAACAAAGGCTGTCCGCTAATAGCGGACAGCCTTTTATTTATGATACTATTTTAACCAAAACTGCTTGCCACAACGATATTGCAAGGAGAACACAAGGAGAAGACAAGGTGAACTATAGGAGAAGACTGCCAAAATAGTATCACTACTGTTCTGAGCACTGGAAAGGATCAGGGTTACTGGCGGGGCCCCGTTTGTCGTAAGACCAGCAGAAATTCATGGCCTGGCTGGTAATGCTCATCAGCTTCAGCTGCACTTTCATACCTTTACGGCTGCCTGCAGCTTCTACGGAGCGGCTGCCTTTGGCGGGTACTTCGTTAATGGTGTAGGGCTCTGTTTTGAACACCTCCCCGTTACTGCGCAGGTATTGCACGGTGACCACTACATTATCCAGGGGGTATTCTGTCTGGTTGCGCACGATCAGCTCCAGGTTCTTGATCCCGCCCAGGAAACCGGTGCGGTAATCGTTGGTGCTTACGGCGATGAACTGCTGCCAGTTACGGCGGTAGTAGGCGCGGCGTTCTACAAATTTACCCTGCACACGCTGCTGCTGATCCTTTCTTTCCGCGATCTGCTGGGCGGTTCCGCTCACGGAAGTAAGGCTTTCTTTGAGGTCGCGGTTCTCATTCAGCAGGCGTTCGTTCTGCGTCAGGATCTTCTTTACCCTTTGCTGCTGGCGGAAATACCCTATCCCCAGGAGCACGGCGATAGCGAAACAAATGATCGTATAAAGTGAAGCTCTTTTCATATGGTTACTCTTGGCTGTCCCTGAAAAAATTTGTTACTGTCAGGCTCCCTCAGAAAAAATAGTGCCATTTACGCTGAATGCTAAATGCTTAATGCTGAACGCCGTCTGTATTATGCCCGGGCGTTCTGCCTCCGGCGTTTGGCGTTATGCGTAAATGATTATTTTTGCTCCCTTATGGAGCTTGTCAAAGTAGATAACGCAAAAACGGCCCAGCTGTTTATTCAGGTACATGCAGATCTTAACAAACAGTATCCCAATTGGATCCGTCCCCTGGATAAAGATATAGCAGAAGTATTTGACCCGGAGAAGAACAGGACCTTCAAATTCGGAGAATGCGAGCGTTGGCTCCTGCGCAATGAGCAGGGCGCCTGGATAGGGCGTATTGCGGCTTTCGTCAATAAAAAGTACAAGACCAAGGGCGATTCCCAGGCTACCGGCGGTATCGGCTTCTTTGACTGCATCAATGACCAGGCGGCGGCCAATCTGCTGCTGGACACTGCCAAACAATGGCTCACTGCAAGAGGGATGGAAGCCATGGACGGCCCTATCAACTTCGGAGAAAGGGACCGCTGGTGGGGACTGCTGGTAGAAGGTTTCCATGAGCCGCTGTACTGCATGAACTATAACCCTCCCTACTATAAAGATCTGCTGGAACAATACGGTTTTCAGCCTTTCTTTCACCAGCTATGCTTTGCCATGAAGGTAAGAGAGCCCTTACAGGAGAAGTTCTTCCAACGTCACGAGCAGCTAGCGCAAGACCCGGGCATTTCCGCCAGGCATCTGAAGAAGAACGATCTTGAAAAATATGCCACCGACTTCTCCATCGTTTACAATAAAGCCTGGGCCGGGCATGACGGGGGCAAAGAAATTTCACCCGCACAGGCGCTGCGTATTTTCTCAAAAATGAAGGCGGTGATGGACGAAAAAATAATATGGTTTGTTTATCACAACAATGAGCCGATTGCCTGCTGGCTGAACCTGCCTGAGCTGAACCAGTTCTTCAAACACATGAACGGAAAATTCGGGCTGCCGCAAAAGCTGCTGTTCCTCTGGCTGAAGCTTACAAAGAAGTGCCGGAAAATCACCGGTATCGTATTTGGCGTGGTGCCGGAGTTCCAGGGCAAGGGCGCAGACGCTTATATGATCGTGGAAGGCGCGAAGTTTATACAGGGCCCTCATCAGTATGATGACTATGAGATGCAGTGGATAGGCGACTGGAACCCTAAAATGATCAATATAGCGGAGAGCCTGGGCACTTACCGCAGCCGCAAGCTGACTACCTACCGTTATCTGTTTGACAGAACGAAGGAGTTTAAACGGCATCCGATGGTTTAAACTTTCAAACATTAACTTCTCTGGAGAGGTGCTTCACTATCATCTTATAAATCTCTTTTTCCCGGAAGGGTTTCAGCAGCCAGTCATTAAAGCCGGCTTTGCGGAAGTTTTCCTCGTCCTGGGGGGTGATGTCTGCCGTTAATGCTATTACAGGAACTTTTGCTTTCCGGGTGTCGATGTCTGTTCTGATACGGCCTACCACGTCTATGCCGCTGAGCCGGGGCATCTGAAGGTCGAGCAGTACCAGGTCATAATTGTTTGTTGAAAACATTTCATAGGCGATGGCGCCATCTTTAGCCATATCAAAGCGGCATTTCCAGCGGGTCAGCATTATTTTCAGCAGCAGGAGGTTCATCTCCTGGTCGTCTGCGATCAACACGTAGAGGCCTTCCAGGTGATTGCCGTTCAGCTGTTCAATATCCTGCCGGGTAAGGATCATGGTCTGGGGCGGATGGGCGAGCTCATAGGGAATATGACCTGTAAAGACGGAGCCCTTGCCTATTTCACTTTCCGCAGAAATGTCGCCGCCATGCAGCCTTACCAGGCGCTGGGTAATGGCCAGTCCGAGGCCGGTGCCTTTTATATCCAGCCTGGGTGAACGCGCCTGGTAGAAGCGTTCAAAGATCCGGGGCAGCGCCTCAGGCGGCATACCGGGACCTGTGTCTGTTACAGAGAAGGTGAAAAGGCCACGGTGCGTTCCCGCCTGTTCCAGTTTACCCTTTACCGTTATACTTCCCGTTTCTGTGTATTTAATAGCATTGCCCATGAGGTTGATGAGGATCTGCTTGAGGCGGAACATATCGCCCTGCACATGTTGGTGCTGGTTGCCTTCAAAATAAAAATGCAGCCCGAGCTGCTTGCGCTCAGCCTGTACCCGCATGGTATTGATGGCATCGAGTATCGCCTGGTAGAGCGTAAAAGGCTGCCGCTGGATAGAGATATAATCGCTTTCGAGCTTTGAAAAATCCAGCACATCGTTGACCACTTCCATCAGCATATCAGCAGAAAGCGTTATTGCACGAAGCAGCTCGCGCTGCTCTTCGTTCAGCGGGGTATGCTCCAGCTGTTCTGTAAAGCCGACGAGTGAGTTGAGCGGGGTACGGATCTCGTGGCTCATATTGGCCAGGAAAACAGAACGGGCGCGGGCTTCCTCCAAAGCCTTTGCCTTTTCGATGGCCAGCAGTTTTGTTTTGCGGCGATTTTCGCGATAGAAGAAAACACTGCAGGCAGCGGTGAGCAGGAAAAAAATGAATAACCATATGAAGTTAGCGGTCATCCTGCTTATATTCTTACCGGTATTAAGCCCTGCACGGAACCTGCGGTCTGCTTCGTCTTGCTGCGTCTGTGCCCTGATCGTTTGAAGGGTCTTTTTCAGATCGCCCAGCAGCGTAAGGTTAGTGAGCGCAAGGGATTGTTCTGCCAGGTTGATCTCTGTACGGCCTTGCAGTTGCTGTCGCAGCACGTTCTTGTAATAACTATTCACATCCGCCAATATCCTTTGTGTACGGCCTGCTTCATATGCATCCCGCGACAATAGCTTGCCGTCTTTTGTTCTGACGAGGATGGTCTGTTTTGACCTGATCGTATCACGCCTGTTGGCGATGGCCTGTCCCAGGCGTTTGAGCAATCCTTTCCTGGCGAGCTTTGATTGCTCATCAGTGAGGGTGTCCATCGTAACCTGCTCGTCCGGGATACGGCTGGGAGCATACGGCTGGGCGGCGCTCAGCATTTTTTCGATCCTGTCGTCGTTGACAGAGTGAGCCAGCAGTTCGTCTGTAGTATGTTTGATGCTGGCTATTTTCCCCGCCAGACCTTCCTTCCCGCGCATAAGATCGGCCAGCTGACCACCCAGCAGAAAGGTAACGGTATCGAGCTGGAGGCGGAAAGTCTGCAGGTAAGCGGGTGCATACAGCGCGGTATAAAGACGGTAATTGCTTTCTGCTGCATTGAAGGTGATGAGAGCCGAATCTATCAGCCGGAGGCGGGGATTGTCCTGTCTCAGAGTGTCTATAGAAGTCTGCAAACGAAGCTCGCCGGAGCGATACTCATTGAATGCTTTAATACCAAGCAGGATGGTGATGACAAACAATATGGTTATGGCGATACGTAAAACAACTGAACGGTTCATTTCCGCAGATTGAATTTAATTTAATGGATTGTGGTTGTGCCTGGTTATTTGCTTAGCCTGGATTAACTGGGATCTACTCCTGGAATCAAATTATTTGGGTACCATTTCCGTAAGGTAAAGAAATTTACAGACATTCAAGTGTTTAGTTGCGAGCCCGGCACTATCGCTGTTTTAACGTATAACTATTTTCTTCAATGAGATTTTTACTTACATTATTTTAATTTAAATTTAAGGTCCTTTAACCCTCCAAGGGTTTAGAATTTGGAGGGTGGGACTTAACTATCCGACTTTATTTCTCTAACCTGTATGTACTATGTCCAACGATAACCCGGTCAGCCAGGCGCCGGTTCATCCTACATTCCAGCCGTCTTTCAGAAGGCAGGTAGTAAAGGCATCTGGCTTTATCTTACTATTCTTTACTGCATATATCCTGTTGCTGATACTCACCACTGCGTTGGCGGCGGCCTGTATGGCCGGGGGTATCTTGCTGCTGATGAGCCTTCAGCAGGTGTTACCGATCATCCTGGCATTAGGGTTGGTGCTGCTTGGCGCGATGCTGCTGTTCTTCCTGGGCGGATCTCTTTTCAGCCGCAGGAAAGGAGCGCGTCAGCTGCGTACCTTGCTGCGGCCTGCTGAACATCCCCGTTTATTTCACTTCATTAAAGAATTATCAGCGGCTACCCGCACGCAGTTCCGTGGCAAAGTGTTTGCCGTGCCAGGTGTAACGGCGGGCGTATTTCACGGGCCGGGCAATCTGCGGTTAGCCGGAAGTCAGCTGGAAATCGGGCTGGGCCTGGTAAACAGCCTGAACATCAGTGAGCTGAGAATGATGTTGGCGCGCACACTGGCGAGATTTTCTGTGCCGGGCATGCGGCTGGGCAATTATGTATCGGGCCTGCATCAATGGATCTATCAGCGTTTATACGAAAGCGAAGGTCTGCACATCATCATCATCCGGCGGCTGGGGCGCAGTTACCTGTTGCGGCCTTTCAGCCAGGCCACTATGAGCATTGCCAATGGCATACAATATTTACTGACGGAATTGTTTGCGCTGGTAAACCGTGCATACATTCCCGTAAGCCGTGAAATGGAGTTCTATGCAGATGCAGTAGGCACGCAGGTGGCAGGCCGCCAGACGGCTATTTCGGCACTGCACCGTGCGGAAATAGGTAGCCATTGCATGGAACGCTGCCTGGATGAGCTGCCCGGACTGGATACCCAGGGGCTGCGTTTCCGCAACCTGTATGAGGCGCAGGGGGCATTGGCACGGCGTTATGCTCTACGCAATTATCTCAGTGCGGATGCTGCCGGGCTTCCGCTGATAACGGATACTTACCTGCAAACATTTGTGAAAAGCAGGGTACAATTCAGGCGGCAGGGCGCTTCGCAACCAGGTCTTGATGAAAGAATGCAACGCCTCGGGGCCATCGCGGCCGCGGATACGGAAGAAAGATCCAGCGCCTGGAATCTGTTCAATGACCAGGTTCGCCTGCAGGAAGATATGACGGCACTGCAGTATGGAGAAGAGCCCGTGCAGGGGGACCAGCAGTGGTATACCGTAGCGGCATTCCTGGCAGGGCTCGAACAGCAGGAACTGCAATATCAGTCTCCGGCGGCTTTTTCAGGATACTATGATAACAGGCTTTTTACGCAGCCCGGGCCTGCCTGGAAGCAGCCCATGACGGATGAGGAAAAGGCCCTGTACTCTTTTGACACATTGTATGACCCTGCCAATACTATCAGGATCAAATTATATTTCCGGGACCGCCAGGACCTTGAAACGCTGGAAGCCATTGCGGAGAGACAGATACCGGTGAGCCATTTTGAATTTGACGGGCAAACTTATTCCGCCGTGCAGGCTTCGCAGTTGATGACAACGCTCAGGGATGCCGTTACACAGGAGGAAGCCTGGCTGCAGGCGCATGACTGCCTTGCTTTCCGTTATCACTATACCCGGGCGCTGGAGAAAGACTCACAGCAGGCGCAGGGCATGCTGCAGCTATATGAACAGGTAGTGCTGCACCAGGAAATGGCGGAGCAACTTGGTGAGGTGGTTACGGGCACTGTTGATCACCATACGATGTTGTTTGATGCCGACCAGGAGACCATGGAATATATGGATGCCCTGGATGATATACTGAAAGCTGATTACCACCGGTTCAGGTCCCTGATTGAAATACTTTGCCAGTACCAGGATGTAGTGAGTCACTGGGATGAGGCATTGCGGGCAAAAGTGACGGATTTTATATATGATCGTTCCACGCTGACAGTCGAGGACCTCGGCACGCAGGTACTGCATCACTATGATAACTATGTGGCATTGACCCGGAAAGCTTACCTGGATCTTGTGCTGGAGCTCAGTCCGCAGATCATCGTCCACGAGTATTAAAGAAATTATGTACTTTCGATCTTTGCGAATGCCTTGTATATATGGAGAATTTTATCGTTTCGGCCCGGAAGTACCGTCCTCAGAATTTTTCTACCGTAGTAGGACAATCCCACATTACCACTACGCTCAAAAATGCGATCCGCAATAACCAGTTGGCGCACGCCTTCCTGTTCTGCGGTCCCAGGGGGGTAGGAAAAACCACCTGTGCGCGGATCCTGGCCAAAACCATTAACTGCGAGAACCTGCAGCCGGATGGGGAAGCCTGTAACGAGTGTCATTCCTGTAAATCGTTCAACGAGGGCAGCTCTTTCAATATCCATGAGCTGGATGCTGCATCGAACAACTCGGTGGATGACATCCGTACGCTGGTAGAGCAGGTGCGGTTTGCTCCCCAGGCAGGTAAATACAAGATCTATATCATAGATGAGGTGCACATGCTCAGCTCCTCGGCTTTTAACGCTTTCCTGAAAACACTGGAGGAGCCTCCCTCCTATGCCATTTTCATACTGGCTACCACAGAGAAGCACAAGATATTACCCACGATCCTGAGCCGATGCCAGATCTTTGACTTCAAGCGTATCACTATCCAGGATACGGTAGACCATCTGCAGGAGATCTGCCAGAAAGAACATATACAGGCGGAGGCTGATGCCCTGCACCTGGTGGCGCAGAAGACGGACGGTTGTATGCGTGACTCCTTAAGTACGCTGGACAAGATAGTGAGCTTTACCGGCGGTCATCTGACCTATCAGAATACGCTGGAGCATCTTAACATACTTGACTACGATTATTTCTTCAGGGTAATGGGCGCTGTGCTGCAACAGGATATTGCGAGCGCCCTGCTGATATTTGACGAGATACTGCAGAAAGGTTTTGAGGGGGATAATTTCCTGAACGGCTGGGCGGAGTTCCTGCGCAACCTGCTGATGTGTAAGGAAGAGAAGGTGCTTCACCTCCTCGAGGTATCGGGCAACCTGAAGGACCGTTATAAGCAGCTGTCCGGCAAGATAAGCCCGGCCTGGCTGATCACCGCCCTTCACCTGCTGAATGAAACAGAGATCAATTACCGCCTGGCACGCAACAAACGCCTGCATGTGGAAATGGCGCTGATCAAGCTGTGTTACCTGCAACAGGCGGTGACCCTGGTGAGCGACGACCAGAGCGGCGAAGTGCTAAAAAAAAAGTTAGTGCCTGACGGGGCAACCCCGCAGCAGTTAAGAGCGCCGTTTGCACAGGCCGCCTCTCCCCGGAGCGCTGGTAAGCCAGCCACAGCGGCGTCTATCGCGCAAAATGAATCCGCCCGTCTTACTATAGAAACTTCAGCTGCTCCGGCAGCCGGGGCAACGACAGCCGCTACACCGGCCACTCCGCCTCCGGCAGTGCAACAGCCTGTTACGCCCGTTGCTCCTGTCAATACGGCTCCGCGTCCTGCAGCGGCTACACCCGCGGCAAAAACGGCCGCCGCTACAGGCAGCAAGCTCACCGGACTGGCTGCCATGAAAGAAGCGCTGGCCGCCAGGCAGCAAACAACCGTGGTACAGCAAGCTATTCCCATTACCGCGGGGGCCCTGGCAGTGTATTGGGAAGAGTTCATTGATATTTTCCGGCAGGCCAACAAGATGACGGTGGTAAGTAACCTGCAGTTGGCGGTAGTGAACCTGCTGGCCCCGGAGGAGATCGGCATTGTGAGCCGGAACATTGTGCAGTTCCGCTTTATGGAAGAGGAGAAGCTGGCTATTTCAGAGTTTTTCAAGAAGAAGTTCAATAATTCCGCTATCATCCTCACGCTGCAGCTGGATGAGACCCAGCAGACGCAGGATATCGGGCCTGCGCCGAAGAGCAGCCGTGAACAGTTCCAGGAGATGATAGATAAATATCCATTGGTAAAAGAGCTCAAGGATAAATTAAACATGGAGCTGGACTTTTAATATTCAGTATTAATTTTTCGTCTTTCTTTTGTAGGTTTGGGCAAAATTTTGAGTAAATATTATGGCAGAAGTTATCAGAATGCCCCTTCTAAGCGACACGATGACAGAAGGGGTGATTGCGGAATGGCATAAAAAGGTGGGTGATACCGTAAAATCAGACGACGTAATAGCTGAAGTGGAAACCGACAAGGCTACCATGGAGGTTATAGGATATGTTGACGGCACTTTATTATATGTAGGTGTTGAGAAAGGGAAGGCTGCCAAAGTAAATGAGATCATTGCTATTGTTGGTAAACCCGGGGAAGATTATAAGCCCCTGCTGGAAGGTGGTGCACCTGCCGCGGCTCCGGCCAATGGCAAGGCTGAAAGCGCACCGGCACAACAGGCCAGCGCTCCCGCAGCTGCCCCGGCCGCGTCTAACGGAGATGCAGCCGCTGCACAGGAAGCTTTGAAGAACGCTACCGTGATCCGTATGCCGCTGCTGAGCGATACCATGACAGAAGGCAAGATCGTAGCCTGGAATAAAAAAGTGGGCGATACCGTGAAGAGCGACGATGTGCTGGCCGAAGTGGAAACCGATAAGGCTACCATGGAAGTGATCGGGTACGCAGACGGTGAGCTGTTATATGTAGGCGTAAAAGAAGGCAATGCTGCCAAAGTAAACGATATTATCGCCATTGTAGGCAAGAAAGGCACCAACGTGGATGCCATCCTGGCTGCAGAAAAAGGAGGCCCTGCCCCGGCGGTGGCTCCGGCAGGTGAAAGTAAGCCCGCGGCCAACGCAGCTCCGGCAGCACCTGTAGCAGAAGCAGCCCCTGCGGTAAATGGCGGCAGGGTAAAAGCTTCTCCCCTTGCGAAGAAGCTGGCAGAAGAAAAAGGTATTGACATTAGCCAGGTAACCGGCAGCGGTGATGGCGGCAGGATCGTGAAGAAGGATATTGACAGTTTTGTACCGGGCGCGAAACCAGCGGCAGCAGCCACTGCCCCGGCAGCCGCGAAAACAGCCGCTCCGGCGTTTGTACCGGCCGGACAGGAAGGTTACACAGACATCGAGGTGAGCCAGATGCGTAAAGCCATCGCACGCCGCCTCAGCGAAAGCAAATTCACTGCCCCCCACTTCTATCTCAAGATTGATGTGAACATGGATAAAGCCATGGAATCCCGCAAAACCATCAATGAGATCTCTCCCGTAAAAGTTTCCTTTAATGATATGGTGATCAAAGCTGCCGCGCTGGCGCTGCGTCAACATCCGTTTGTGAACAGCAGCTGGATGGGTGATGTGATCCGTCAGAACCAGCATATCCATATCGGCTCTGCCGTAGCTATTGACGAAGGCCTGATCGTACCGGTGATCCGTTTTGCCGATCAGAAATCCCTGAGCCAGATAGCAGGCGAGGCGAAGGAACTGTACGACAAAGCCAAGAACAAAAAGCTGCAGCCGCAGGAATTCAGTGGCAGCACCTTCAGCATTTCCAACCTGGGTATGCTGGGTATCGACGAGTTCACCGCAATCATCAACCCGCCGAACTCCGCTATCCTGGCTGTTGGTAATATCAAAGAAACTGTAGTATCAGATAAAGGCCAGTTCAAGGTGGAGAACATCATGAAGCTGACCCTGAGCTGCGACCACCGGGTGGTAGACGGCGCAGTTGGCGCACGCTTCCTGGCTACCCTGAAAGGGTTCCTGGAAAACCCGGTGACCATGCTGGTGTAAACGTTTCGAGCTAACAACAATCGTTATATGAAGAGCGAAGCCTGTACGGTTTCGCTCTTTTTTTATCGATCATTTAATTGTGAACATGATAAGGTGAGTGCTAATTTGTAAATCAATTAACTTATAATTCGTAAATTAGTAATCACCCCCCAAATAATAATCCTGATAATTATCCTGTCATGATACCTCCCGTAAATACACTTAACTGGTTCGAGATACCCGTAAATGATTTTGACAGGGCCAGGCAATTCTATAGCCGGCTGTTTGACTACGAGATGCAAGATGCACTGGCGGGCCCTAACCGCAGGGGATTTTTGCCACATGACCAGCAAGGCGGCGGAATTGGCGGCGCGATTGTACAAGGCCCGGATTATATACCCAGTCAGCGCGGATGTTTGGTTTACCTGAATGCAGGCGATGACCTGAGCATTGTGCTTGCGCGTGTAACGGATGCAGGCGGAAAAATCATCCAGGAAAAGGCCCCTGTATCTGAAGAACAAACGCTGGGGTATTATGCTATTATACGCGACCCCGAAGGAAACCGTATTGCTTTACATTCTATGCATTGAGAACGGATGATATAAATCCCTCAACTATCTTTCAATATATTTTGAAACTTCAATAAGTTTCCCTATCTTTATATTGATGAAATTAGCGGAAGCAAAAGCACAGTTTATTCAAACCTGGGGCTCACTGGGCGCCCAGTGGGGCATTAACCGTACCATGGCGCAGATCCATGCACTGTTAATGGTGATGCCTGATCCGCTAAGTGCTGATGAGATCATGCAGGAACTGAACATTTCACGGGGGAATACCAATATGAACGTGCGGGAGCTGATCAACTGGGGACTGGTAGAGCGGGTGTTGGTGCCCGGAGAACGCCGCGAATTCTTTACTGCTGAAAAAGATATCTGGAAAGTAGCCACCTTAATTGCCAGGGAAAGGAAGAAACGCGAGCTGGACCCCATTATGAAAGTATTGAACCAGCTGCAGGACGTAGAAGGGGATCCGAAAGACAAATACGTAAAATCCTTCAGGGACTCCATTCATAACATCAACAAGTTTGCCCACCAGACAGACAAGACCATCACTTCTTTCGTTAAATCTGAAGAGAGCTGGTTCTATGGTACCCTGATGAAGATCTTCAAATAATATTTTTTTCTCTTAATGTTTCAATAATTATTGAAAGTATTGAAATACTACAGATCATGAAAAACAAAAAAATAGTGATTGCCGGGGGCACCGGCTTTATAGGCCAGGGCCTGATAGACCACTTCGGAGACCGGAACGACATCATCATCCTCACCCGCCATCCAAAAGTTAACAAGGGGCGCACCCGCTATATATACTGGGACGGCGCAACATTGAATGGCTGGGAAAGTCAGCTGGAAAACGCGGACCTGCTTATCAACCTGGCAGGTAAAAGCGTGAACTGCCGTTACACGGAGCGGAACAAAAAAGAGATCTTCGACAGCCGTACCAGGGCAACGGCCGTACTGGGCGAGGCGATCAACCGCCTGGTAAACCCGCCGCAGCTTTGGATCAACGCGGCATCCGCCACGATATACCGCCATGCGGAAGACCGGCCCATGGATGAATTTACTGGGGAAATAGCCAACGATTTTTCTGTGCAGGTATGCAAACGCTGGGAGCAGACCTTTAACAATATAACACTACCGCATACACGGAAGGTGATCTTACGTATAGCCGTTACGCTTGGTCCGCAGGGCGGTGTGATACCACCTTACCTGAACCTCGTGAAATATGGCCTGGGCGGTCAGCAGGGCAACGGACAGCAGATGTTCAGCTGGGTACATATTACCGACCTGTGCCGAATGATCGCCTGGTTATATGCCCATCCGGGGCTGGATGGCACTTTCAACTGCAGTGCACCCTACCCGGTACGAAACAATACTTTTATGGAAACGCTGCGGAAAGTGAGCGGGCATGTAATGGGGCTTCCTGCGCCTGCCTGGCTGCTGGCCATGGGAGCCCGCCTGATAGGCACGGAAACAGAACTGCTGCTGAAGAGCCGCTGGGTATTGCCCACCCGCATCATGCGGGAAGGTTTCAGGTTCCAGTATCCGCAGCTGCAGGGAGCCTTCGAGCATATACTGCAGCAGTTGCCAAGGCAGCAATATCACCTGTTCTGACCTGGGTTTCAGTAAAATGGCTTATTTTAGTGGTAATGGAAACCTCGATCAACGGCGATAAGAAATTAACGGTGGTGCTGGGCGCCTCACCAAATCCGGCGCGGTACAGTTACCTGGCGGTGTCGCGGCTAAAGGCGCAGGGGCACCCCGTAGTGGCCATTGGCAAGCGCGAAGCACAGATTGCCGATACGCCTGTAATAAAAGATCATCCTGCTGTTGAAAATGTGGATACGGTTACGCTGTACCTGAACCCGCAAAGGCAGCAAGAGTATTATGATTACATCCTCCAACTGCGTCCTAAACGCATCATCTTTAATCCCGGTACGGAGAATGAAGAGCTGGAGCAACTGGCATCCCGGCATGGTATCAAGCCCGTTGAGGCCTGTACCCTGGTATTACTGAGCACCGGGCAGTACTGATCTGCTGCTTTTTTCGTATATTCGGTAAATTTCTTTCTATCCATCCACCCCAACAAGGCTGGCTACAGATACAGATTGGCTTTTCTCCAACAGAATGATAGCGCATAACTGAGACGCCTATTCACTCTTAATTATACATATATATGTTAAAATGGAGAAGATTCAATGGCGACCCCATTCATCTACCGATCAAGGATGAAGTACGGGAAGCCATCATCCGGGAAAGCGCCCGGGGGTTCAAATTGAAAGTCTGCATCGGCACTGATTCACAGGTAAAAGGCGCAGAAACCGAATTTGCTACTGTGATCGTTTTTCTGCGCGAAGGCCATGGAGGTTTTATGTTCATCCACAATGAAAAGACACGCGATTCCTATTCCATTAAGGAGCGCATGCTGATCGAAGTGGCCAAGAGCATTGAGATCGCTTATGAGCTTTGCGACCTGTTCACGGAGTACGACGTGGATATGGAAGTGCATGCAGACATTAACACCAATCCCCAGTTCAAGAGTAACCAGGCATTGCGTGAAGCAATGGGTTATATTCTGGGTATGGGCTTTGCCTTTAAGGCTAAACCTGAAGCCTTCGCCAGCAGCAGCTGCGCCAATAAGGTGGTGAACTGAGCGGGAAGGTATTAGGTATCAAGCCCCAAAACATTTAACAGGATGTGGCCCACACATCCGGTAGCTTTGTCTCCCCTATCGCAAGCCCCTCATTTTTCTACTTCCTGTAACAAATAAGCATGTTCCGCCCTTTTATTATACATAAATCCCCTATTTATGAAACATGCCATCTACGTACTGTTAGCTGCTTTAGGATTACTGCTGGCTTCCTGTAAAAAACACCGTGATGATCTTCCTCCTATTTACATGGAGGGGGTCTGGCGCGAGATCGGTATGACCGGTGTTGCCATTATATGGTATCCTGACTCTATCAGGCGATACCTGTCTCTTGATATCAACCACCAGTATGAGCAATACAACCAGGATACCGTGTCATCAAGAGGTACTTATGAGCTAATGACCGTCAACGAATACTGGACGCATAAAAAAATGCGGGGCATACAGTTCAGCGGAGATCATGTACCCTACACCCTTCAGATGCGGCACGATACCCTTGTAATCGCCAATAATGATGGCGCTCTTGACGGCTATGTACGCTATTATAAAAAAGTACCGAGTATGTAAGTTAAGCTTTATGCTATTGCCCGGAACTGGGCGTTCATTTCATCTATAAAACCAAGTATAGCATCGCGGCCGGTTTTCTTAACCGTGGATGTAATAAAGTGAGCGGGCAGGAACTCCCAATCTTCCTTCAGCCGGTTCAGAAAGGCCTTTACATTGCGGCTGGTCTCTACCTGGGTGTTCTTATCGGCTTTGGTGAACACCAGGTTAAAAGGTACCTGCCACTCGCCCAGCTGGTTGATGAACTCAAGGTCCAGCTTCTGGGGGGTATGGCGGCTGTCTATCAGTACAAATACATTGACCAGGTTTTCCCTTTTGCGCAGGTAGTTCTCTATCATCTGCTCCCAGCGGCGGCGGGCCGACTGGCTTACTTTGGCGAAGCCATAACCGGGAAGATCTACCAGGTACCAGGCCTGGTTGATAAGGAAGTGGTTGATCAGCTGGGTTTTACCCGGCGTACCGGAGGTTTTGGCCAGTTTGTCGTTGTTAGCCAGCATATTTATCAGGGAAGACTTTCCCACATTAGAGCGTCCTATAAATGCATATTCTGGCAGAACAGGCTTTGGACATTTATCCCATTCGGCGTTACTGATAAGATATTCAGCTGATTTAATGATCATCGTCTTAATAATTTACTGCATTCCTTTCCTGGACATTTACATAACTTTGCCCCCTATGTCAGACAAAGTCAATGTTCAGAAGGTAGTTCCCTACGCGGAGTCAAAATTAAGTAAGAAGGAGCAAATAGCGGACATGTTCAACAATATCGCTTTCCGCTATGATTTCCTGAACCATTTCATGTCGCTGGGCATTGATGTTATCTGGCGTAAAAAGGCCTTAAAACAGCTGAAAACCCTCCAACCCAAACAAATGCTGGACGTGGCCACCGGTACCGGTGATTTCGCCATCATGGCCAACCGCCTCTTACAACCTGACCATATTACAGGCATTGATATTTCTGAAGGCATGCTGACTGTGGGCCGTAAAAAGATCGAAAAGCTGGGGCTTGACAATAAAATAACCCTGCAGGCAGGCGACAGTGAAACAATAAGTTTTCCAGACCAGACGTTTGATGCGATAACGGTTGCCTTTGGCGTCCGGAACTTTGAGCACCTTGAAAAAGGGCTGTCTGAGATGCGCCGGGTGTTAAAACCGGGTGGGAAGCTGGTGATACTGGAATTCTCCAATCCAACAGTTTTTCCCATTAAACAATTATATAATTTGTATTTTCGTTATATAACCCCCCTGTTAGGGAAATGGATTGCAAAAAGCCAGGCGGCCTATAGTTATTTACCGGATTCGGTAAAGGCCTTCCCTCAGGGACCGGTAATGTGTAATATTTTAACTAATACTGGTTTCCAGTCGGTTACATGCAAAACGCTCACTTTCGGCATATGTTCAATTTATTGCGCAACGCGCTAACCTTATCCCTATTGACGATCCTATGGAAGCCTGCCACGGTTCATGCACAGCAAATGATGAATATGCTGGAACATGACGCCAAACCTTACTACTTCGGTATTACGCTGGCTGCCAATCAATCTGCTTTTAAACTGCACCAGGCGCCTGTATTCCTGAAACAGGATTCCATTATGGTGGTAGAGCCTTTGAAGACCATGGGCTTCAACCTGGGTCTTTTGGCCAATGCCCGTTTAAGCACCTACTTTGACCTGCGCTTTAACCCGCAGCTGGTATTTGCTTCCAAGAACCTTTATTACCGGGAAAACTACCAGGAAAAGCCAGAAACCGATAAAAAGATCGAATCGATCCTGCTGAGCTTTCCGATACAGATCAAATTCAAGTCTGACCGCATTGGTAACATGCGGGTATATACGATCGCCGGCCTGAAATACGACTACGACCTGGCCGCCAATGCCCGGGCCCGCCGCGATGACCAGCTGGTAAAGGTGAGAACAGGCGACTATGGCTATGAGCTGGGCGCCGGCTTTGAGTTCTATTTTGAGAGCTTCATCTTCTCCCCTGAGTTCAAAATCAGCAATGGCTTTGGCAATGTGCATGTGAAGGATCCGAATCTAAGGTATTCGAATGTGATCGAGAAGCTGCAGTCAAGAATGATCGTGTTTTCGATACATTTGGAGGGATAAGCTCTTAGCTGCAAGCCTCAAAGCTACAAGCTCCAAGCGACAACCTGTAAATGCTGTGATCCAACTTGCGGCTTGCAGCCAAGCGCTTGTAGCTTTTTGTTTACTTCCTATCTTTGCTGCATGCAAAATTACCTCATCAAAAATATTGCGGTGGTAAATGAAGGAAGGACTACTGTACAGGACGTATGGATCCGCAACGACCGCATTGAAAAGATAGCTCCGCAGATCAGCATTGAAGGCAACTACACTGAAATTAACGGGGAAGGTAAACATCTGTTGCCCGGCGTGATCGACGACCAGGTACACTTCCGTGAACCCGGCCTTACCCATAAAGCCACGATCTATACCGAAGCACGTGCAGCCGTGGCCGGTGGGACCACCAGCTTCATGGAAATGCCCAATACCAAACCCGAGGCTATTACCCAGGAAAGGCTGGAAGACAAATACGAGATCGCCCGCGCCAACTCCCTGGCCAATTACTCCTTCTTTATGGGTGTTGCCAATGATAATGCAGAAGAGGTACTGAAAACCAACGCCAAAAAAGACCGCGTTTGCGGTGTGAAAATATTTATGGGTTCCTCTACCGGTAACATGCTGGTGGACAATTACCTTACCCTGGAAAAGATCTTCTCTGAAAGCGAGCTGCTGATCGCCACTCACTGTGAAGACGAAAAGATCATCCGCGAGAACATGGCCCGCTTTAAGGCAGAAAAGGGCGAAGAACATCTGACAGCCGCCGACCATCCGCTGATCCGTAATGAAGAGGCTTGTTTTGAGTCTTCCCTCGTAGCTATACAATTTGCACAGAAACATAATTCCCGCCTGCATATCCTGCATATCTCCACAGAAAAGGAACTGCAGCTGTTCAGCAATATGCTGCCGCTGCCTGAAAAACGTATAACCGCGGAGGTATGTGTGCATCACCTGTACTTTACCGCTGATGATTATGTGCGCTACGGGAATCTGATCAAATGCAACCCGGCCATCAAAGCGGAACATAATAAGCACGCACTATGGAAAGGACTGCTGGACGACCGGCTGGATATTATCGCCACCGATCACGCCCCGCACACCTGGGAAGAAAAGCAACAGCCCTACCTGCAGGCTCCCTCGGGTGTTCCACTGGTGCAACACAGCCTGCTGATGATGCTGGAACATGTAAGCAAGGGCAATCTCACCCTGGAAAAAATGGTAGAGAAAATGTGCCACGCACCCGCGGAATGTTTCCGCATCAGTGAAAGAGGCTACCTGCGTGAAGGATATTTTGCAGACTGCGTGATCGTTGACCTGCAGCAAGCTACTACCGTAGATAAGGACAATCTCTTCTATAAATGTAACTGGAGCCCCTTCGAGGAACATACTTTCCCTGCAGCCGTTACCCATACTTTTGTAAGCGGCCACCTGGCCTGGCAGAACGGCGTTTTTAATGAAAGCAGGCAGGGGCAGCGGCTGCTATTTAAGGCGTAAGTTGACAGTTATCAGTTGTCAGTTTATTAGCGCGGAATTATTATCTTTTATAAAAATTAGCCGCTTGCAGTATTATGGAATTTCATGTATACTGCATCTGTACTTATAATAAATAAGTGTTTTGCGTCAATAACTGACAACTAATAACTGACAACTAATTGTTTATAAATGGAGCTGGACAAGACGACCTATTATGACCTATCTATCTTTAACCGGGACGAGGAATATTCCTTATTTCACCGGCTGGATTTTACCACTACTGCAGGAGGAAGGGAATACCTCCGGCAGCTGTTCAGCACGCCTTTACAACATATTGCCGCTATTCAGCAAAGACAGGATGCATTACGGTACATATTAGAGAAGGAGGCTGCCTGGCCGGAGATCATCACCAACGGCACCATTGTGGTAGTAGAGAACTACCTCGAAGCGCAGATATCGCCTATCTCCAACACCAGCGGACCGGGATTGCTGTTCAATGCAGTGATCACCAAAACCATTTACGCACCAGACTATGGCTTTATCAAATTCTCCTTTACACAGCTGCTGAATCTTGTAAAAGGTTTCCGTTCACTGATACAATCATTCAGCTCAGACCAGACGCCGCTTGTTTTAAAACAGCTGCTGGACAGGGCGCAACACCTCTTACACCAGCGCGAGTTTACCGACCTCTTAACGATCACAGAGCCGGAGCAGCTGAATTTTATACAGATACTGCGCTACGATAACCTGATACGGAACCGCCAGAAAAAACATCTCTGGGAATTACTGGAACTGTATCAAAAGCTGGATGCCTACTACGCGATGGCCAAAGCGATGAAGCATTACAAACTGCAGTTCCCCGAGTTTGAGGACACTGCACATCCGTTTGTACACGCAAAGCAATTGTATCACATGATCCTGCAGTCGCCTGTATCGTATGATATTAACCTGGACCCGAGCGCGCATTTTCTCTTTCTCACCGGGGCCAATATGGCGGGCAAAACCACTTTCATCAAAGCGGTGGGTGTGGCGGTGTTCCTGGCGCACATCGGTATGGGCGTACCCGCGCAACAGATGCGGCTCAGCTTCTTCCATGGCATCTTCAGTAACATACAGGTGCAGGACAATATCTTCAAAGGAGAAAGCTATTTCTACAGCGAAGTGCAACGCATCAAGAATACCATCATCAAGATCAGCAACGGCAAACATTGGCTGGTGCTGATAGATGAGATGTTCAAGGGTACCAATGTGGAAGACGCCAAGAACTGTTCACTGGCTGTTATACAGGGATTACTGCGCAGCAGCAATTGTCTCTTCATTCTTTCCACTCACCTGTATGAACTGGCGGAGGCCTTGCAGGATGAGCCCAATATCCGCTTTAAATATTTTGAATCTGAAGTGATAGCAGACAACCTGCATTTTACCTACCAGCTGAAAGACGGCATTGCAAAAGAGAAAATAGGTTACCTGATATTAAAACGGGAAAAAGTACTGGACCTGCTGAAAGAGATAAAATAGACAAGTTTGTATTACTAAAATTTTTAACGCCACTGCAAGACAAGTGCAGTGGCGTTTTTTAATTTCAGGCATTACCCAATGTTATGAAGAACCCGGCCTGCCAACAACCATACCGTTTTATAAAAATCATGTTAACCAAAATCACGCACCCATGAAGTACTCTTTTCCCGATGTGCCGGCGCATTTGATCAATGCAAATACTGAGATACCGGCCCCCTATAAAAGCTACCAGTACCCTTTTGCGAAAAGCCTGTTATCTTCCGCTCCTGCAGCAGTGATACTTGAACAGAAAACTACGATCAGGAATTACACGCTCTCCCATCACTGGATCTTTGTGAAAGGACCTGTAAAGCTGCGGCTCTCATCTGAGGAGAAGGGCGTTATTCTTTTCTGCATGCTGCAGGGCAGCGTGGATTGCCGAATTAACGGTGCGCGGCCACAACGGTTGTACCAGGGGCAGTATAACTTACTGCAACTGCGTAATGCTACGCATGAGGTACAGTTAAATCCCGGTTTATATGCTTCCTGGGGTATTGACGGACCGGATGTGCTGCCGCCGCTTTCAGGCATCATCCGCAATAAGCTCTACCATCTCATTCACGAAGTGATCCATATCGCGCCGGATAAAAAAACTGCGGAGATCCAGCTGTACAGCAAGCTGCTGGAAATACAGGCGCTGGTGCTGGACGAGATGGAAGCGGAAAGCGGCCCGGGCGGAGACGCTAACAGCCGCCTGTTCGAGACCATCCGCGCCTATCTATGTAACCGCCTGGACACCCGGCCAGACCTGGCTCAGCTGGCCCGCAACTTTTGTATCAGCCAATCGAAACTGAAACAGGGGTTTAAGAAATACTACACGACCACCGTATGGAATTATCATCACAAACAGAGAATGGAGAAGAGCATGCAATTGTTGCTGCAAAGCAACAAAAGTGTGTCGGATATTGCAGCAGAGCTGGGATATATGCCTACCAATTTTACCCGGGACTTTAAAAAATTCTATGGATATCCCCCCCGGGTACACAGAACTAATGGAGTAAGTATGGCGGGAAAAGGATTTTTGCAGTAGCTTTACGGCTGACACCTGAAATGTAGCCAACATTAGAGAAGCGCGTCCTGTCCCGTAATGCATTCGGGGCACGGAGCCTTAAACTACTCCTATGTCCAGAAAACTCGTTGCAGAAATTATCGGGGGCCTGTTTATATTGCTATTTCTTTACACGGCCCTGAGCAAGCTCAGTGAAATTGCTCTTTTCCGCCTTGTACTTCGCAGCTCACCGCTGATCTCGGATTATGCAAATCTCGTGTCTATATTGATACCTGTCAGCGAAATACTGGTTTCCTTACTGCTATTCATACCAGGCACCCGTCGCCGGGGCCTGTATGCAGCATTTCTGCTGATGCTGATCTTCACTTTGTACCTGGCTTATATGCTCAGCTTTACAGAACAACTTCCCTGTTCCTGCGGGGGAGTGATCAGCCGCTTATCGTGGAAACAGCACCTGGTATTCAATGTCGCCTTTACCCTGCTCGCCATCGCAGGTATCCGGCTTAGCCGGGAACCACGGCGCACCAGCTTATCCTTACAATAAACAGGCAGTGCCGAAAACCTGTATAAACGAGTAGGCGTATTGCATAATCCTTAAAACCTTTGTTCTATGAAAAAATTTGGCATTGGCTTATCAGCCATTGTTCTTGCGGTAGGAGCAGTAACCTATACCAGGGCCAGTAAACATGTTAAGGGCGCGTATGCGCAGCAGTGGTTCCTTTATTCTGATGGAGGCGACGATATTGCATCGAACATTAGTGAAGCAAGAAATGTGAACAATTACATTGCGGCGGGCGCTACAGCTCCTGTAGAGTGCAGCAGCACTGTTCGTCTTTGTGCCATTTTTACGGAATCCAGCGGCGGCCTGCCGGTGATCGGAGCGAATGTCGATAATCAGCTTGTTACTTATTTCAATACTTCCGGAGCAACTGTTGGCAGCCTCCTTAAGGAAAAACCCTGAAGTCCGGTCATTCCGTTAAGGTCACCTCGCACGCCAGGGAGGTGACTTTTTTATTCTGAGAGCACAAATACCTTGAGCTCACGCACAGCAGGGAGCAGGTCCAGCCCATAGGCTTGCAGCGCTGCACGAAGCCCCTGCAGATCTCTCAGCACAGACCCGTTGAGGGTCAGCACCACCTCCCCTTTTATGTTTGTTTCATTGATGACCGGCGGAATGCCTTCCGTGAGGTTGAGGGACAACACCATTTCATCTGTATGCGTAAACAAGAGGATACCTCTTTTACTTTGAGGGGGCGCATTGGCGCTGAGCGCCGGGAGAAGGCCATTTTTCCTTTTCACCAGGCGCAGGCAATGCATCCGCCTTCTTTCAAAGCGGCCGCGCAATCCGAGGTATTTACCGAGATCTGCAAGCATGGCGGTCAGCACCGTTTCCTCGCTTGTATACAGGGGCATACGGGCTTCGTAGGTATAAGCATTGCGGGCCATCCATTCTTCATAGTAATATTTTGCCGGATCGTAAAAGAAGCGGGAGGAATCTGCTGTTTCTACGATGAAGCGGTTGTGATGCCCGTAAAGATCAGTGTACTTCAGGGCTTGCTTGTAAAGCCCGATAATGGGCTGATTAATGGCATAATAGCGTACATACCTGTGGGCACTGTCAATACTGAATGCAGACATAGACCTGAGCCCGGATGGCAGGTATGCTGTAATAGCGGAATAATATACTTTTTCCGGTGTGGCAGGGCCGTTATCAGCAGGCATTAACAAGGGAGCATCATAACGGAAATCGTAGTTGGTGCTGTTAAGCGGCCAGTTGACCGCTTCGCCGTTCAGCAGGCGTTGAATGTTAGCGGCGTTCACGTATTGTTCTGTTGTGATGCCACGCACAATACCATCGCCGTCTATCCATACTTCATGGGGCACGCCCTCGTGGGGGAAGCAGGCGCCTAATGCCGTATCTTCTACTACGGAGGGGATGGAGAGCGCTTTGGTGTAGCGGTTGTTCTTCCAAAAGCTTGCTATCATTTCCTTTTTCTGGGAGCTGACAGGCAGGATAACAATCCTGTCGCCAAAGGCCTGCTGGAGCGAATCCATTTTAGGCAATGCCGCTACGCAAGGCAGACACCAGGTAGACCAGAAATCGAGTATCACCAGTTTTCCTTTAAAATCTGAAAGGCGGGCGCTGCCACCAGGATGGTTAATGATAGTGGAAATGACAAGGTCAGGGCATTTATCTCCAACGCTCAGGCCCTGTTGATGCGCAGGGATCATAGCCTGCAGCAGCAGCTGCATGTTTAAGATAGTCGTTGTCAACATTTCACATATGGTTATCTGGTCATTGATTCTGAGGCATACCCGTTTTTTCGATTACAGAACGTGGCAGCTGTAGTGCATACCGGGGGCTGCTGGGAGCCAGCTCATACCTTTGCCCATCAAGTATGCGCACGGGCGTGACTGAAAACTGCGGGTCGTCCTTCAGGCGGCGCAGGTCTGACCAGCGCGTTCCTCTGAAGAGCAGTTCTTTTCTTCTTTCAATCAATATTTTTTGCAAAGCATCTGCAGGGCCTGTAGCAGTAAGTGGAACAAAGGCGCCTGTCTTCCATCTTGTTAACAACAGCGCATTCAAAGCTTGCATGGCGGCGGCAGTATTAGCTGCCCTGGCATTGCATTCCGCTTTCACCAGGTACATTTCATCGGTTACAATACCCGTAAAAACATTCACGTTGTCGACTGTGCCCAGCCCGCTGTAATCTCCTTTAAAAACGGGAAAGCCGGTGTTGTTTCTAAAATATATTTCCCTGCGAAGATCATTCGGAGCATAAGTAGCGTATAGTAGCGTATCTATCCTGCATAAAGAAGGAGCGATGTTGGAAACCGGCGCTATTGCTTCGAAGATCACTTCATCGCTAAAGCGCATGATGGGAACGTCTGCAGCAGGATCCAAGGTATTATAGTCTATCAGACGGCTATACAGCTGCAGACAGGAATCAGCATAGGCGCCTGCCCGGGCATACTCCTGCATTTCAAGATAAACACGCGCCAGCAGTCCGTAAGCGGCAGGTTTACAGGGACGGCTTTTGATAGCGGGCGTTACTGGCAGCAGTGATATAGCCTGCTGCAGGTCTGCTATGATCTGCTGATAAGTTTCTTCCTGGGAGGCCCTTACAGACACTTCCGTATAATCAGCATTCAGGCGTAAAGGTATGCCCAGGTTAAGGGAAGCACTGCTTTTGTTGTAGGGTAAGGTGAATACCTGTGCAAGGCCGTAGAAGTAAAAAGCACGAAAGAACAATGCGGAGCCTTTCACATTGCCCCAGGCTGCCTGTTCTCCGGCACTGTGTTGTATATCGCCGATATTATCCAGGACCACGTTGGCCTTGAGCACCGTCTGATAGATGGCTGTCCACCGATCAAGCGTCTGATCGTCCTTTTGCCAGTTGTAGATATCGCGGTCCAGCTGGCTCAAGGTGTTCCAGTCATCTGTAGTAAGGTAGAAATTATCTGCTCCCAGCTCCTGGGCATAGGGGTATTGTGTATTTATGTTATAATCATCCAGCAATAACTGCAGATCCGTTATTGTAGAGGGCACAGCCAGCCTGTCATCAGGCTTTGCATCCAGGAACTTTTCACAGGATGAAAGACAACACGCGATCAGCGGGATCATACAGAAAAACAGTATGCGATAACTCTTCATGCCAGCAACAGTTTTTTAAATATCTACTTTCACTCCCAATGCTATAATACGGGGCGCCCTTAACCCTGAGGGGGCGTCCGGATCCAGCCCTGCTTTGTTGGCTTTCCATATCAATGCATTCAGATTGCTCATATAGGTATATACCTGGTAATTCCGATAGCGGTAGCTTAAGCGGATATCTTCCAGCCTGATGTGATCACCTTTTTCAACCGTGATCTCGGAATTGGTATAGAAGTAATCTCTCACGGAGCTGGGATTGGGATAAATCATGGAAGGAACGTTGGTAAACTTTTCATCTCCGGGCTGGCGCCAGCGTTTCAGGTAATCGGAATGTGCGGTACCAGAGGAGAACAAGGAGACGTAAGATATCGTGCTTCTTCTGAAATAATATCCCAGCTTGTAGGTGATGTTGGCGGAAAGCGAAATTCCTTTCCAGGTAAATGTATTTAACAGGTTACCAGAAACGGGGGGCAATGCAGGGCCATGGATCACCTGGTCTTTAATGGGCGTTTGTGTAAGTGCATTATAATCTTTGCTCACATGGCCGTCTATATATCCCTGTGGATCGCCGGTGGCAGGATCAAGGCCAGCCCACCTGTAGCTTACCACCACGTAAGGATTGTAGCCGGGCTGTGGATTAATGGAGCTGCCGTCACTGATAAAGCCATTGGTAGGCGCCGTAGAAAGATAACGGCCTACTTTATAATCGGCATAATTGAGAATAAAGCTTGTTTGCCATTTGAAAGCGCCGCCCGTAATATTCTGACTATTCAGCTGTACTTCTATGCCTTTCCCTTTCACATCTGCAGAATTGGTAAGCATAGTACCCACACCGGTAGTAGGGTCCAGGGGCTCTACGCCGATCACGTCTATGGATTGTTTACGGTAAAATTCCAGGCTGCCTGAAAGACGGTTATTCCGCAAGGCGAAGTCGATACCGAAATTCAGTGTTCTTACCTTTTCCCAGCGCAGGTTGGGATTGGCTATATTCACAATGTAGGCAAAAGGGATGTTTGTACTCTGTGCTGATGCCGGGTTGCGAAAAATAGTAGTAAGCGCCGTAATACTGTTATTCACGTTACCACTTGCGCCGTAGGTAATACGAAGATTAAGGTATGGTAATAGTGAGGAGTTGTAAAAGCGCTCGTTGGAGATCTTCCAACCGATGCCGGACGACCAGAGCGGGATCCCTTTACGGTTCGTTTCCACGCCAAAGAGGTTAGAAGCATCTTTACGGGCACTGGCGGATACCGTGTATCTTTCATCGTAGGTGTAGGCGGCATTCAGGTAAACAGAAACGAAGCGGTCCAGCAGACCGCTAAAATCGGTGGAGTTGGGAATGGCGTCTACTCCGCCTGTAATGAGCGGATAGAAACTAACATAATCTACGTTGGCCGAGCTGGTATGATTGTCTGAACCGTAAACACGGTAACTGTTACCAAGGGTACGCAGCTGCCGCAGCTCCGCTCCCGCGATAGCGGCCACCTCATGTTTATTGTGCCATTCGTGGTTCAAGTTCAGCTGTCCTCGCAGCATATGACCTTCCTGGTTAGTATTGGCGAGGTCGAGAATACCGCCACGGGGAACAATGTATACCGGGCTGCCGCTGCCCAGCTGTGTAAAGCGGTTGATCAGGTCGCGGGTATAGAAGCTCCGCTCATCGTAGTACTCGCGGGAGCTTCTGTCTGTACGCTGATACTGGTACCTTACTTCAGCGCTGAGCGAGGGCAGGATATCGTATTTCGCGCCAAGGTTAGCCACCAGCAGCCTGGTATCCGTTGTGTTGTCATTAATGCCCAGTTCTTCGAGGGGACGGTATCTCCAGTCGAGCAGCATGCCATGGCCTACGGTATCGAGATAAGTTGTTCTGTATTTGTTATCAATTGCGAGGGGCTTGCCATGATCGTCTGCCAGGCGTGCGTAGGGAGGCAGGGCCCTGTTCAGCAGGCGGTATTTCACGGAACCGTATCCTCCGGGGCTGTTGTTTGCCTGGTTGCTTTGGGTGTATTGCACACCGGCCATGAGCTGCAGCCTGGGCAGGGCTTGTATGGTATTCTCTGAACGGACGGTGATACGGCGGTAATCATTCCCTTTGAGCGTAGAGAGGTTTCTGTCGAAGCCTGTTGAAAAGAAGTACTTTACATTTTTACCGCCTCCGCTGATACTGGCGGCGTATTGCTGGTTGACGCCTTTGCGGTAAATATATTTGTCGAAATCATGCCGTACGTCCACATTGCGGAGGGCGTTGATAGCGGCATCTGCTGCTGTAGGGGAGATCTCGCCACTCCTTTGTTTTGCCAGTATTTCTACAACCGGGGTTAAAGGCCGGTTGGTTCTGCTGAGCAGATTGTTATAAAAGCCTTTATCAAATAAAAACCGCTCCAGATCAATAAAGTCCGAAGCGGGTATCTGAGGCAGGGTGTATAGATCAGGTTTATCCAGGATGGTTATGTTCGAATTAAATGAAATAACAGGCTTTTGTTCAAAACTGCCTTTTTTAGTAGAGATCACTATTACGCCATTTCCTGCTCTGGCACCCCAGATGGAGGCGGCGGCGGCATCTTTCAGAATGGTGATGCTTTCGACATCGTTCGGATTGAAGTTGTTGATATCACCTTCATAAGGAAAATTATCTACTACGATCAAAGGCCGCGCAATGGCGGGGGTAAGCGTATAAAGACCACGGATCTGGATCTGCGGATTAGCCGGATCACGACGGTCAAACAGTACTCCGCTGCTAACGCCCTCCAGGCGGTCAAGAATACCGGTGCTCACTTTCCTGCTGAGAAGATCATTGCCAATTTTCACGAAGGACCCTGTGGCTCTTTCTTTGGGAAGGGTTTGGTAGCCGGTAGACACTACTGATACCCCTGCTATGTCGATAATGTTTTTTTCCAGCTGTACGTTGAGCGCTGCCTGTGAGGCGACTTTCAGCTGGCGGGTTTGATACCCTGCGAAGCTGACGAGCAGTGAAGACCCTACACTGATCTGCGACATGGAGAACCGGCCCTCCTCATTGGTGACTCCTCCCCTGCCTGTTCCTTTCACCAACACAGTGGCGCCCACTAGGGGAGCGCCAGCTGCATCGGTTACTTTGCCTGTGATCATCGTCAGGAGGGAGTCCCGCCCCTCTGTTAATATCTTGTCAGCCTTTGCTGCTTTTCTTATCAGAATTACGTTTTCGCTGTAGGCCCATTCGAGGCCTTTGTCCCTGAACAGCAGCTGCAGCACTCTTTCCAATGGAGCATCCTTTACATGGATCCTGATCTGCTCATGGCTATCCAGGTGCTCCCCGGAATAGAAAAAATGGTAGCCTGTCTGTTTCTGTATGATAGAAAATACTTCCCGCAGGGCGATATGCTCACCCGACACCGTTACTCTATCTTTGGCCTGGTAAAAGCCATAGGCATAGGAACAGGACAAACTGCCGGCAAGCAGTAAGATCAGCAGCCATAGGTTAGCCCGTTTACCGGGGTATGAGAACATTTTCTGCACAGGACATTTATGAGACGGTTCAATTTGCAAAAAGGGTGTAAGGATCTCTAAGATTATTTAAAAACTCCACATTATAGTTAATTACTTGTTAACGTTAGAAATTTACGGGATTTTTCAATCAGTAGGGGGTCTGTATAAAACCACCGTGATCAAAAGCGCGTACATATTATCCGGAGACCGGTTAAAATCATCTGATCATGGTTGCGGATAATGACCAACTTCTTTTCCAGCAAATGAAAAACAACCAGGAAGCGGGGTTCCGTTTGCTTTTCCAGAAGTACAGCATGCCGCTGAGAACGGAAGCTTACTTCCGGCTGAAGGACCTCCAGCTGGCGGAGGACGTGGTACAGGAGTTCTTTCTGGCGCTATGGGAAAAACGGCACCGGATCAATATTGACCGGTCTGTTAAATACTTCTTCTATCAGTCTGTGCGTAACCGTTGTAACGATGCGCTGGACAAACAGGAGGTGTACAGCCGTAAAACAAGGGAATATGCGGCATCCGGAGAGGAGTATATCCATCCTCCGCTGCCGGAGTACCTGCAGGGCACTGTATGCAAAAATGTTAGCTATTATATGAGCGCCCTGCCGCCGCAGGCATCGAGGGTGTTCCACATGATCGTTATTGAAAATAAAAAGAAAAGTGAGGTGGCCGCACAGATGGCCGTGAGCGTGAATACCGTCAAGTCGCAGCTAACCCGTGCGATCAGCATTTTAAGAAAACGTTTTGGGGGAGATGGAATACAATAGTGAAGACATACACATCCTCTTAATTGAAAAAATATCCGGTGATATCAGTCCAGCTGACGAAGCGCTTGTAGACAGGCTTATCAGCGAGGACCCTGCTATTGCCAGTATGTGGACCTCGCTGCAGGCTACCTTCTCCACGCCTGCCGGACGGGAAGCGCTTGACCCTGCCCGTCATGAACTATTTGCTGAAAAAGTGATGGGCTCACTGCACCAGGTACAGCAAAGGAAACAGCAATTATTCCGCGACATCGGGTATGCGGCAACTATATTGCTGCTCTTAAGTGTTTGCTTACTCTGGCCCGAGCTGCGGCGACGGCAATCCGGCCCTGTACTTGCCGCCAACCCGGAAGTATGCCTGCAACTGGGTAATGGCCGGGTGATCAGCCTGGGTAATAACAGTCCTCAAAGCATCCAGCTGGAAGACGCTTATTTGCGACGCTTTCACGACACGCTGACATTTACCGCCGCAGGCAACGAAATGATCAATACGCTGATCATCCCGGCCGGGAAAGACTATACGCTCGTATTATCCGAGGGCACAGAGATCAGGCTGAACGCTGCCACTACCTTAAGCTTTCCGTTCTCTTTCAGGGGTAACAAAAGAGAGATCAGGGTAAATGGCGAAGCCTACTTCAAGATCGGGCGGAAGGCGGGCCAGCCGTTTGTTGTACATACGCCGCAATCGGTTATAGAAGTGCTGGGCACCAGCTTCAATGTAAATACGTACCGTGAGGGGCAGACAACTGTCTCCCTGCTGGAAGGGGCGGTGAAGATAAAAGCCGGTAATGAGGTCCGGACCTTACAGCCGGGCAACCAGGCTATCTATCATTTGGAAACGGGTATGGAAATACGGGCATTTGATAAGACCGAAGTGCTTGCCTGGCTGAACGGGGAATACCTTTTTCACGACACGCCCCTGCAGGAGATCACCAGGGTGATACCCCGCTGGTACGGCGTGAGCGTTGTGCTGGATAATCCGGACATTGTTAACAAACGCTTCTCCGGCGTTATTCATAAAAGCAAGCCATTGTCTGTTTTCCTGGAGCATCTGCAGAAAACTTCGGAGCTGCGTTTCCATTATAAAGGCAGCGTGCTGCATATCAAATAATTCATTTATTTTCGTCACATACCAACCATATCATCATCCATGATTGTTAAGACCTTTGGCAGCGCGGTACAGGGCGTTGCGGCAATTACCATCACCATCGAAGTGAATGTTTTCCCGAAAGGCACCCGTTTCTTTATTGTGGGCCTGCCTGATAACGCTGTAAAAGAAAGCGAGAAACGGATTGAGTCTACCATTATCAGCCTGGGTTATCGTTTCCCCCGATTCCGTACGGTAGTGAACATGGCCCCGGCAGACATTAAGAAAGCCGGTTCTGCCTATGACCTGCCCATTACCCTTGGGATCATTGCCGCTTCCGGGCAGATGCCAGGCGAAATGTTATCACAGTATACCATCATGGGAGAGCTGTCGCTTGACGGCACCATTCAGCCTATTAAAGGGGCTTTGCCTATTGCCATACAGGCGAGACGGGAAGGTTTCAAAGGGCTGATCGTTCCCTTACAGAATGCCCGTGAGGCTGCTATGGTGAACGAGCTGGAAGTATACGGCGTATCGCATATCCGCGAAGTGATCGGGTTCCTGCAGGACCCACGCTCCCTGCAGCCTGTTCACGTAGATACCCGCCAGGAATTCCTGGCTGCACAACGGGATTTTGAGGTAGACTTCAGCGATGTAAAAGGGCAGTATACCGTGAAACGCGCCATGGAGATCGCGGCCGCAGGCGGGCATAATGCCCTCATGATCGGGCCTCCCGGTGCAGGCAAAACGATGCTGGCCAAAAGGATCGCCACCATCCTCCCACCCTTAAGCCTGCACGAAGCGCTGGAAACCACCAAGATCCATTCTGTAGCGGGCAAGCTACCGGAGCATGCTTCGCTGATCGCCAGGCGTCCCTTTCGTGATCCGCATCATACCATCAGCGATACGGCGCTGGTAGGCGGCGGATCCATTCCGCAGCCGGGTGAAATATCACTGGCGCATAACGGTGTTCTGTTCCTGGATGAGCTGCCTGAGTTCAAAAGGAAAGTGCTGGAGGTAATGCGGCAGCCGATAGAAGAGCGAAAGGTAACCATCTCGCGGGCGAGAACCGCTGTTGATTTCCCCGCCAGCTTTATGCTGATCGCGGCGATGAATCCCTGTCCGTGTGGTTACTACAACCATCCTGACAAGGACTGTACCTGTGCACCGGGCCTGGTGCAGAAATACCTGAATAGAGTATCCGGCCCTTTGCTGGATCGTATAGATCTGCACGTTCAGGTAACGCCGGTATCCTTTACGGCCTTGCATTCGCAGGACCTGGCGGAATCAAGCGATGTAGTGCGGCAACGGGTGATACGGGCCAGGGAAATACAGGCGCAACGGTTTGCGGCATACGAAGGAATTTACTGTAATGCACAGATGAACAGCAAGCTGTTAAAGCAAATGTGCCGGTTGGACCATAACTGCGGCACATTGCTGAAGAATGCCATCAGTAAGCTGAAACTGTCTGCCAGGGCCTATGACCGGATACTAAAAGTAAGCCGGACCATTGCAGACCTGGAAGACAGTGAACATATTCAGCAGGAGAATATCGCGGAGGCGATCCAGTTCAGAAGCCTGGACCGCGAAAGCTGGGGGATGTAGTTAGTTGTCAGTTATTTTTCACCGGAAATGGCAGGTTTAAAGACAGGTTCTTCTGCGCCTTTCCATTTTGTTTTTACCAATATCAGCAGTACCAGCACGGCTAATACGGTATAAGCGCAACCCAGCATTGCCTGATTGGTGATGTTAACGGTGTTGACCAATAGCGAACTGAAAACCGACGTTACGATGGAGAAGCCTCCGCCTACCAGTCCGCTGGCCTTTCCGGCATATTGCGGGAAGCGGATCAGGCAATAGGACATCAGGTTATTAAAGATAAATCCGGCTGCACTGTGCAATAGAAAAACATAGAGCAGCAGGGTCCATAAACTGTGGTAGTACAGCGTCAGTGGTATCAGTACGGCTACTGTTATCAATTGAAGTCCGCTGGCCAGCAGCAGTTTTCTCATAAAAGGTTTGTCGATCAGCATTCTTGAAAGCGAGCCGCCGATCATCACTGAAACGCCGGAGAAAAGTGAACAGTATCCTGTTACAGTGGGTGCAAAATGCAGCCGGTTCTCAATGAGGAAGGGACTGCACATTCCATACAATAATACCATTGCATACATCAGCCCGAGTATGATCATCCCGGAGGTGAAATCCGGTGTTTTCAGCATATTGCCATAGCTGGTAAGGATGGTACGCGGACTGAAGGGCTGTACTGCCTTCAGGGATTCGCCTCCTACGATCAGTTCAATTATAAAAAAGAACAGGCCAAAACAACCGAGGAAGATAAAGTTGGAAGTCCAGCCCCAGCCTGTTTGAAAGAAGCCTCCCAGGAAAGGCGCCACGATAGGCGCTATAGCCCAGATAACGGAGAACATGCTGGTATATTTTTTCAATAGCTCGCCTGTATACATGTCGAGAAAAAAAGTGCGCTTGCTTACTGCGATCACTGCAATAGTAAAACCCTGCAAGATCCGCATGGCGTAAATGACCTGTAGACTGGAGGAATATGCGATCACGAAACTTGCGGCGCTAAATACCAGCATGGATATGAGATTAGGCCAGTATCGCCCGTAAGTGTCTAACAAACCTCCTACGATCAGTTGGGAAACACCATAACTGATGATGAACAGCGAGAGTGTTAACTGAATGGCGGAGGGGGAAGCGTGTAATTTTGCTGCCATATCCGGCAATGATGGAATAAAAATATCCATGGCAAAGCCGGAAAGCGGAATTAAGCCTAATGCAACGATGGTATTTACACCTATCCTGGATGCTTTGATTCTTTTCATCTGTGAAACGCTTAGTTGGTGATGATGCAAAGATACTCAGCCAGGCGCCCACGGTGATTATACGGTTCAAAGGTATCCTTATACAAATCAAAGATGATAGGCAGGTGCGCTTACGCTGCCCAACCTGAACTCCATTGGCGCTGTTCCGGTAAAGTGCTTAAAGAATTTATTGAAATGTGAAGGGTATTCAAAACCGAGCGCGTAGGCAATCTCTGCGATGTTCCAATCTGTATTTCTCAGCAGGGCTTTTGCTTCTGCTACGATGCGCTCCTGGATGATGGCGCGGGTTGTTTTGCCGGTGTGCTTTTTTATTACGCTGTTGAGATGGTTCACATGCACATGCAGCAGGTCTGCAAAGTGTGAAGGCATCAATAACTTCAGCGAGTTTCGGGGGGAATCAACCGGGAACTGTTTGCTCAGCAAAGTGAAAAAGGCATTCACCAAACGATCCTGTATAACAGCGGGTTGTGAAAGCTGCATTTGCTGCAGGCGGATCCCTTCATGGATCAGAAGCTGCAGCATATTGCGGATCATTTCCCATTTAAAAGCGTACTCCGATTCCTGCAGTGCCTGCATTTCCTTAAAATATATACTTAAGCGCTCGCTTTCTTCGGGCGATAAGGTGATAACGGGATGTACGGAAGGATTAAACAGGGAACAGGCATATTGTACGTCTGCTGGAATATGCCCTTCTATAAAGGGCTTATTAAAGAAGCAGTATTGGCGAAATACCGGGCCGGCTGTAATTTCAATAGAGGAAGGTATGGAGGGGTTGGTTAAGATCAGGCAAGGCTGGTTTAAGGGTATTTCCTGGTCGTTATATACCAGGATGCCGCGGGTATCACCGATACCGGTGCTGCTCAGGCAGATCCTGAAATAATCTCTCCGGTTAAAGGGCGATTTAGGCAGGGGGCATTGGGCTGTCTTGGCGTTAAAATGACCTTTGTTTTGCGCACCCTGCAGCAGGTCCTGCGGGATCTTCATCCCTGTTCTTTCATAAAACTGCAGGAGGCTTTCCGTTGGTATTCCCTTTTCCATATTCCCGTATTTACCAATGAATGCCCTTGAATTGGGCTTATATAATTCAAAGGTACTACATTTTTAAAAACGGATGCCTGCTCCTATTCTCAGGCCGTAGTAATGGTAGTGTGCGCCATTGAACCGGGTAGAGATCTGGTGGTTAGTTCTCATATAGGTCACATCAAGGCCCTGATCTGTTTCTGCCCTGCCGATGAGCCCAGTGAGTGTCAGCGAACAAAAGGAGTTGAGCGCGTAGCTTAGTCCCAGTTGGCCATCCACAATATTGCCATTGGCTGTTTGCCGAAAGCTGACCGGATGCATTAAGGCTTCTATCAGGTTCCAGTTGGCGCTTGCTTTATATTTTACCAGGTAATATGCAAAAGCGGCGCTGAGCGCCCATTTTTTATTGCAGTTATAGTCTGCGCCTATTGAGAGTTTGGGGCCATACCATTTTGCTGTGTAGGTACTTCTTAAATCTTCCAGACCCGAGTTGAGAAGATAATAGTTTTGCGTGGAGGAAGTGTAAAATAAGCCAGCCTTCATGCGGTATCTTTCCCTGGATAGAAAACAGGCCTGGGCTCCGGCGGTAAAGGTTTCCAGCCAGCCCCTGTTGCTGGTGAAGGTTTCGTTATAGGTGGGATGCGTGCGGTTGTCGCCCTCATAATCGGTATCCACGCCATCTCCGCCGATCGTTCCATTTTTCTGCCAGGATCCGTTTAGCTCCAGCCATTTAAGCAGGCGGTAACTGCCTTCGATATAAATACCCAGGGAACTTACTTTCTTAAATTGCAGTTCTGATAAGACATTGGGGGACTGGCCCTGCATATTACCTGCGATAGACCAGTTAAAATCACTGATGTTGGCCGCGCCTCCGGCTGAAATAGTAAAGCGATGCTCCTGTGCATCGGCAAGAGCAGCATTCAACAAAAGAGCGGTAAGGCAAAAAAGGAGTCTGAACACCGGTGTGTATTTTGAAATGAAAACAAGCTGGTTGTTAGCAGAGCGACTAACAACCAGCCAGCATAAAATTATTTTAGAAATCGTTCGGAATACGGCCACCCGGAGGAGGATTAGGATCGCCATTATTCAGGTAGGCCTGAAAGTCGAGTCTCTCCTGGGGTGTCATAATAGTATTATCCGGTTTGTAAACAATATCAGCTAATTCCGCGTACACGTCTGAACGGGCTATGTAAGGTATATAAAGGTAGTTGGCCCATGCCCTGTCATTATTGGACATCTGCCAGCCCTGGTCGATGTTACTGCCGTCAAGCCTTGTATACATCGGCTGATTGATATCATGCACGATGCTGGTGCTGGATGTGAAAGACGAATATCCCATTACGGAGTTAAAGTCATATGTGCCCATATAGAGATAGTTCGTAGTTCTTTTCTGGAACTGAGCCTGACCATCACTTGTCAGGTTAGACCAGTTAACGGTAACGAAATTATCCCTGTCAGGACGTTGTTGCTCGTGCAACATACCGATAGCGTGACAAACTTCGTGGGTGATCACACCGGGTTGCCACATAGCGAAATCGGCCAGTGATATTTCCTGCCGTCCGCCGATACGGCCAACATAAGATTCGCTTACATCGGAACCTCCTACATAAACGAAATCGATATACGGATATTCAAAACCATATACCGGGTCAACTGTAGGCTGACCGGTGGCATTGTAAAACCTCACATTTGACACGGCCTCGATATCATGAAGCGCCTGGCTTATTGACATCCTCATGCTCCATGGCAGGTTGGCGTTGTAAACGAAGCGTACCATTGCCCACATGTTGTAAGGTGTGGGATAGATACTGAGGGCACGGGGAACGGCTGTACCATTGGCTCCTGCTTTCATCGGGATGTTGTAAACGGGGTGGATGGAACGGTCTGGTCCGGGTTTAGTATTGGATTCCGGGATGATAGTGCCTTTTTCATCGAGGGACTTCAGCTGGGTGGATGATAAGGTCATATCACCTCCCCATACATATTTGTTTCCTTTCTTTTCTACAACCACACCGGATTTGAGGGTAACGAGCTCAGATTTTCCATCGGCGCCCGGCGGATTTTTGGGTTTATCAGCTTCCTTTTTACACGAGAACATAATAAGGGCTAAACAAAGGGGCAAATACAACAAATGCTTCTTCATAAGTGTTTATTTTTGGGTTAAGAGAATGCATACATAGGACAATAGAGGGTTAACAGGCAATACCATTGCCTGATGTTAACAACCAGCAAAAATGAGATCGTGTAATAAACTACAGTACGTTATACACGCAGCACTTAATTACCCACTTTTGTTTTTGATATAATCTCGATCAGCTTGTACGTAGCGGTGTGACCATCCGCTGCAGGGTTTTCAACAGGCGTTTTCAATACCTTCAGCAGGTACTCGTTACCTGCTTCATACTCGAACCCTTCAATTCTTCCCAAAGCCAGCCCGAACTTTTCATTGGTGCCCTGCACAGTTGCTCTCATATAGTATATCACAGCGGGGTTATCGGAGGTAGCCGGTGGCGCCGGGCTGCCCTGATCCAATGTGGCATCAATCTTCATGGTAATCTCCTGGGGGCCGTTATTTTCTTTCTTACAGCTCATTCCGAAAAAAAGACTGCTACAGGTCATTATAAGCAGCACAATACAAGATCTACGCAGCATGATGTTGCTCAGGGACTTCATAGACGATAGTTTGTGGAAAAACATTGTGATCCTGGGTTATAAGAGGGTTTGTTAATTTCAGTTACAGAATAGTGATATGATCGATATAGATTAACGCAATATTACTTGTTTAAATTACACCTAAAATAAAAATTAATACTAAAACAAGGAAATTTTTGTGATGAAGGGAAAAGTGTCGGATGGACATGCTGTATGACCGCAGTGATGATCTTGCAATCATCCTGTATAAATGCAGTATTCTTTGCCGCTTTGTGAAAGTAGCCTGTCTTATAGAAGTATTATTCCAGCTGTTAATAATCAGCTGCTGACTGCCACCTTATTATACTCTTCAGACAGTTTTTTCTGCATATCCATTGGCACAGGCGCATACTCTGCAAAGCTGGCTTTTACCTTGGCCTTACCCTGGGTGATGTTACGCAGGGCAGCGTATAGTTTATCCAGTTCGGCCTGCGGAGTGCGGGCTTTAATTACCTGGTTATTGTTCACAGTATCCATACCGGTGATGATGCTGCGGCGGCTTTGTAATTCGCTCATAATATCGCCGCTCATATAGTCGGGAGCGGTGGCTTCAATATCGTATACAGGCTCCAGCAGCTGGGGAGCGGCCTGGTGGAAGGCGTCGCGGAAGGCCATCATGCCGGCGATCTTGAAGGAGATATCATTACTGTCTACCGGGTGCATTTTGCCATCGTATACACTGACCCTGACATCCCGCACATAGGAGCCTGTAAGCGGACCTTCGTGCATCTTTTCCATCACACCTTTGAGGATGGAGGGCAGGAAACGGGCATCGATAGCGCCGCCCACGATACAGTTGTTGAATACGAGCTTACCGCCCCAGTTGAGGGCTATTTCCTCGGTATCGCGAACGGGGTATTCCTTCGTTTGGGGCATGCCTTCGTAGTAAGGCTCTATCTTCATATACACTTCACCAAACTGCCCGGCGCCGCCTGATTGCTTCTTATGGCGGTAAGAGGCCAAAGCGGGTTTCTGGATGGTTTCGCGGTAGGGTATTTTGGCAGGCAGGTAATCCACCTGCATTTTGTAGATGTTTTCCAGGCGCCATTTGGTAACAGCCAGGTGCAGTTCTCCCTGTCCATGCAGGATGACCTGCTTCAGTTCCCGGTTATATTCAATTTCCAGGGTAGGATCTTCCATGTGAATTTCTGCCAGTACTTCGCCCAGCTTTTCATCGTCGGCCTTATTCCGGGCTTCGATGGCGGCGCGCACTTTGGGCGGGGGGAAATGGATAGGATCTACCTGCCCGCTGAAGGATTTATCGTTCAGTGTATGATTGGTGAGGGTGTTCTTCAGTTTAAGGCTGCAGCCAATGTCGCCGGAACGGAGCCTGTCTACCGGGTTACGGTTCTTACCATCGGCTATGAACAGCTGGTTGAGGCGCTCGGTGGTATTGCCTTTTTCGTTGACCAGTTCCATCCCGGCCCTCACCTCTCCGGATAATACCTTGAAGAAGGACAGGCGCCCGATATGCGGTTCCAGGAGGGTTTTGAATACGAACAGGCAGGCCGGGCCAGCGGGGTCGCAGGGAATAGGTTGCGCATCTTCCGTTATTTCCGGGGCCATTTCTACAGCGGAGGGAGCCACATTGTCTATAAAACCCATGAGGCGGCCGCTACCCATGTTCCTTTTGGCTGATAAACAGAATACCGGGAATACCTGGTGTTTGAGCATGCCTATTTTCAGTCCTTCCCGCATTTCGTCCTCATCCAGGCTGCCCTTGTCGAAATAGTGCTCCATGAGGGTGTCGTCGTTCTCGGCGGCCTTCTCTACCAGCTCATTGTGCAGCTGATCTGCCCGTTCTTTTTCGCTGTCGGGGATGGGCAGCTTTTCCGGTTTACCACCGTCGGCCGGAAACTTGTACATAGTCATTTTCAGCAGATCGATCACGCAATTAAAACCAATACCCTGATTAACAGGGTATTGCATAATGGTAACGGCGGGACCCAGTATACGGCGGGCGTCCTCCACTACTTTGTTGAAGTTGGCCTCCTCATTGTCTAAGTGATTCACTGCCAGGATAGTAGGCTTGCGGTATTTATCCACATAATCCCAGATCAGCTCCGTGCCTACTTCCACCCCGTACTGAGCGTGTAAAAGCAGCAGGGCGGTATCGCATACGCGGATAGCCGAGATCACTTCGCCTATAAAGTCTTCCAGCCCGGGGGTATCTATAATGTTGATCTTATAATCCCTCCATTCGGTGTGCAGGCAGGTGGCATAGACGGAGCTTCCCCGTTCATATTCTATTTCGTGATAGTCGGATACTGTGTTGGCCTCTTCTACCGAGCCGCGCTTATTTATGATGCCGGCTTCAAATAACATGGTTTCGCTGAGGGTAGTCTTCCCGCTTTTGGCGGCGCCTAGCAGTACGATGTTCTTAATGTGTTTCTCATCATACGTTTTCATCCGTTATTGTTTTAAGAGTGAAGATCGGATGGAACCTCAGGGGCTCGTCCGGGAAGTGCTGCATGGGCCGGACGGAGCCTCGCGGTTTCATAAGTGGAACTAGTTACTATTAAGTTAACATATTTTACGTAAACTTGGCAGCAATTATCAAAAGATGTTGCAACATCCAATAGGGCTTTTATCGTATCTTTGCGATCACGCTGAACGCTCAATGCTGAACGCGGAAGGATGAACGCGCGCTGTATTGAGCATTCAGCGTTAAGCATTTAGCATTTGGCATTTAGCATCAACTAATTACCACCATGAAATTATTTCTCCATTATCTTAAGGCTTACAAATGGCTTATAATGCTGGCTTTGCTGCTGGCATCGGTCAACCAGGTATTTTCCCTGCTGGACCCATATATCTTCGGGTTGATCATTGACCGTTTTGCATCTCATCCGCAGGCGGAAACCATTGACGGAACAAAAATTGCCCGCTCAATGCCCAAATACCTGAACGGGGTATTGATGATGCTACTGGCGTCTATTGGCGTGGCGATGGTATCGCGTATCGCCAAGGCCTTCCAGGACTACTTCGTGAACGTGATCATCCAGAAGTTCGGGGCCAGGGTATATACCGACGGTTTAAGGCATTCACTGCGCCTGCCCTACCAGCAGTTTGAAGATCAGCGCAGCGGCGAAACACTGGCCGTACTGCAGAAGGTACGTACCGATTCAGAGAAGTTCATCACCTCTTTTATCAATGTACTGTTCACCTCACTGGTAGGTGTTGTGTTTGTGATGATCTATGCTTTTAAAGTACACTGGTCACTGGTGTTCGTATACTTTGGCGGCTGTATCCTGCTGGGCTTTCTGATGAACGTGCTGAGCAGGAAGATCAAGACCGTACAGAAGACCATCGTGAAAGAGACCACCATGCTGGCGGGATCTACTACAGAATCACTACGGAACATCGAGCTGGTTAAAAGCCTCGGGCTGACCAACCAGGAAATACGTCGGCTGAATTCTACCACTATCAAAATACTGATGCTGGAGTTAAAGAAGGTGCGTACTATCCGAAGCATTAACTTTGTACAGGGCACTTTTGTGAACCTGCTGCGTTCCAGCATCCTGTTCCTGCTGCTGTACCTGCTGTACCCGGGCACTGTTTCGATCGGTCAGCTGTTTACACTGCAGCTGTATTCCTTCTTTATTTTCGGACCATTGCAGGAGTTAGGTAACATCATCCTGGCATATAGAGAAGCGCAGGTGTCCCTGCTGAACTTCCAGAACATCCTGAACACACCGGTGGAAGTGATGCCTGAAAAACCGGTGCCTGTCCACAAGATCGATGAGCTGACCTTTGACGCTGTTGGCTTCAAACACCTGACGGCTGCGAACAAGGCGCTGGACGATATCAACTTCTCCGTAAACCTGGGCGAGACCATCGCGTTTGTAGGGCCTTCCGGCTCCGGTAAAACCACCCTGGTAAAACTGCTTGTGGGATTATACAAACCGAACGAAGGTACCATCTTGTATAACGGCGTGGATAGTACGAAAATAGATATTGAAGAGCTGCGTGTGCAGATAGGTTTTGTAACACAGGATACCCAGCTGTTCTCTGGCAGTATCAAAGAGAACCTGCAATTTGTGAACCCGCGCGCCACTGATGAAGAGATCATGGAAGTGCTGCAGAAGGCCTCCTGCCAAAGCCTGTTGGCCCGTGCCGATAAAGGTATAGATACGGTGATCGGGGAAGGTGGTATCAAGATCTCCGGAGGTGAAAAGCAGCGGCTTTCTATTGCACGCGCTTTACTGCGCCGTCCCCGCCTGCTGGTATTTGATGAGGCTACTTCTGCGCTGGACTCTATCACAGAAGAAGAGATCAGCCAGACGGTAAGACAGGTGACTGCGAGCCGTGAACATATTACTGTGATGATCGCACACCGCTTGTCTACTATTATGCATGCAGATCGTATATATGTGCTGGAGAAAGGACGTATTATTGAAACGGGTACGCATAGCAGCCTGCTGTCGGAGAAAGGATTATATTATGCGATGTGGAGACAGCAGATCGGAGAGAAAAGAGAGACGGGAGCGTTGAAAGTTTGAGGTTTGAGAGTTTGAGGTTTGAAGTTAGTCAGAAGTCAGAGGTTGAGCACGGATAGCCTAACTGCGGCACTCCTACACTTCAAACATGCAAAGTATCAATTTTTCAACTACAAGTTTATTGTACCTTCGCCCAATGAAAAGAAAGCGCCCGAATTATTTTCTGAGCATACTGAAGATGAAGTGTCCGCATTGCAGAAGGGGGGACATGTATAAGGATAAAAATCCTTTTCACTGGCGGTTCTCGAAGATATTCAACATGCATGAGCAGTGCCCGGTATGCGGACAGCAGTTTGAGCTGGAGACGGGTTTCTGGTTTGGAACGGGTTATGTGAGTTATGCGCTGGGAGTGGCTTTTTCTGTGTTTAACCTGATCTGGTTCTGGCTGCTATTCGGACTGTCGTGGAGGGATAACAGCGTTTTTATCTGGCTGGGCGTAAATGGATTCATCCTGTTAGTATTCCAGCCATGGCTGATGCGTATCAGCAGAGTGATCTACCTCTACTTTTTTGTGTACTATGATGAAAATACAGAGCAGATACCGGATCCGGTAAACGGACATGAAACCAAAACAATTCACTAAAAATAAGAAGCGCCCCGGCATGTATGCCGGGGCGCTTCGCTTTTATAAGGCGCCTAGTAAATATGACGGCCTTGTAAGAGGCGTTTTTCCAGGTCTTCTTTTTTGATCGCGAACAGGTCTCCTACCTGCTTACCGTTCCGGTAGGTCACTACCGTTATCTGGGCGGCTCCTTTAGGGAAAGTTAAAGGCTGACCGCTGTAGCGGGGATAAAAGGGATCGGGATCGGAGTTATCGAAAGTGTAATAGATGTCGAGCCCTTTGATCTCAGTAGATAAGCGAACATTCAGCACGCCGTTGTTATCCCTTGCGGGCGTAGCGATCACGTTGTAAGCACTGCGCGCGTACTTTATGCCAGCGGCATCCAGGCGGGGGAACTGTGCTTCCAGCCTGCTGATGAAATCGTCCCAGTTACGTTTGGATCTAGGGCTCCAGTAAACTTCTGACAGGGCCAGGGAACGGGGCCAGGTCATGTACTGCGCATGACGGAGGGTGTTCACGGATTCTGTCCACAGGTTGCCTTGTCCGCCGAGGATGTATTTTTCATCTACACTATCCGGTACGGGATCGTAATTATATGAATCACTGAGGCGGCACATACCGTAGGTAGGCGGTTCTGCGGAGATCTCGCCCTGGTAAAGGTCGAGATAAACGAAGTCCCAGGGCGTCATTACCACGTGATGATTCATACGCGCAGCGGTGATGCCGCCCTGCATACCGCGCCAGCTCATTACAGTGGCTTCGGGCGCCAGGCCACCTTCCAGTATTTCATCCCAGCCTATCAGCTTTTTGTTTTTAGACAGCAGCATTTTCTCCATCCGTTTTACAAACCAGCTTTGCAGCTCATGCACGTCTTTGAGATGTTCTGTTTGCATGCGCTGCTGACATTTGGGGCATTTCTCCCAGAAGCCTTTGTAGGCTTCATCGCCGCCGATGTGGATGTATTTATAGGGAAAGAGGCCGGCTACTTCGGTGAATACTTTATCCAGTACAGTGAAGATGGAATCATTGCCGATGCAGAGCACATTATCGTTCTTTTTACGGAGGCTGTCGCCAGGGCCTACCATATACTGCAGTTGCGTGCAGGACAGGTTAGGATAGGCTACGATCATGGATAAACTATGGCCGGGAACATCGATCTCGGGCAGTATGGTGACATAGCGATCTTCCGCATAGCGGATGACCTCTTTAATATCTTCCTGGGTGTAGAAGCCGCCGTAGGGAAGGTCTTCACCGGTTTGCGGAGGAGCGAAGGTGCCCCAGCGCCCTACCCGTTCTACGCGCCAGGCGCCTTTCTGCGTGAGCTCAGGCAGGCTTTTTATTTCGATACGCCAGCCGTTGTCGTCAGTGAGGTGCCAATGGAAGGTGTTGTATTTATACTTTACCATTTCGTCGATATAGCGCTTTACTTCTTCTTTGGTGAAGAAGTGGCGGCTTACATCGAGCATGAGGCCGCGCCAGCCGAAACGGGGATAGTCGGTGATCTCGGCGCAGGGGATGTGGACGAGCGTGGTGTGACGGGCGGTATCGCGGAGCGGGACCATTTGCAGGAGGGTTTGCATCCCGTAGAAGATACCTGCGGGGGTGTTGGCTGCTAAACTGATATGGAAGGTATTAACAGTGAGCTTATAGCCTTCTTCCCCCAGGGACTTATCGGGCTGCTGCAATAAGCTCAGATTAATAATGCTCATCTTCCCGAAGCCTTTCCGTTTTAGCTGGATACCGGTGAGGGATTTCAGCTGGTCTGCAAACCATTGAGCAGTGCCTTCGAGCTTTTTGTCGGTGCTGGCGACTTCGAGTCCGACGCTGGAGGTCAGGGTAAAGCTTCCTTTCAGTTCTTTTAGGGAGACTGGTTCGGGAATGAGCCTGATCCTGGTGGAATCAGCGGCAAATGAGTAGAGCTGCGCCAGCAGGGCGCAGGTGAATAACAGTATTTTTTGCATTGGGTGAATGTTTGCGATCTTGGTAAATATAGGGGGATGGGGAGGAGAAAGCAAGTTTTATTGATATACGGGTGGGGAGACCCTGAGGAGATTGCTTCGTCGCGCCCTTTCGCAGCGCCCTGCGCTCCCCGCAATGACGGAGGATGAAGACCCTTATGTTCTTTCTTCGCAATGCCGGGAAAAAGAGAGACCGCCTTCGGGGTGAAGGCGGTCTCTGAAAGGTATCTCTTATTATTTGAAATCTATCGGCACGGCTACTTTCACGCTGAAAGTGCGGCCCATGTTAAATACGCCGGAACGGCCGGTAAGCTCGTTAACGGGCGCGTATTTGAGGCGGCTCAGGTGGCTTTGGTAGGCTACATCGCCGATGTTGTTCACTGCGAAATGTAAAGAGAACAAGGTTTTGTTGTTCTTGTTTACGAAGTCTGTGCCCAGGTTTGCATTCAATAAGGTATATCCGTCGGTAGGAGTTTCTGTTTCGTAGGCGCTGAACACGTTATCCTGTTTGAAGTTCATGTCCATCTGCAGACCGATGTAGGCGTTTCGCATGCAGCCGTTCACTTTCTTGAAGTTGCCTCTCAGTTCGCTCAGCCAGCGGGCTGCCGGAATATTGGGCAGGTATTTGGTAGAGTCTGTGGCATTGCTGGCGGTAGCGCGTACATAAGAGAAGGTGTTCTCAAAGTGCAGCCAATCGATGGGATGCGGGTGGATGTCGAGCATTAACTCGCCGCCGTACAAGTTGGCATTGGTTTGCTGATATTTGAAAGCGGAGAATCCTTCATCATTATCTTCTGATGGAATGGAATCCGTACCAGCGGTGTTCAGCAGCTTGCGGGAGAAGATAAAGTCACTAATGTGATTATAGAATACATTGGCGCCGAGCGACACGTGCTGGGTGTTGAATTCTACACCACCATCCACCTGTGTGCTTACTTCCGGCTTCAGGTTGTTGTTACCGTATTCGTATTTGATAGTGCCTTCGTGCACACCGTTAGCCGCCAGTTCGGCGATATTGGGAGCGCGGAAACCACGGGCGGCATTCAATTTCAGTACCACCTTATCGCTGGCTTCATAGCTGATACCTGCGCTGGCGGATACATTGGAAAAATTGCGGTCGAATGCGGCGAACTTGGTAAGGCCACCATCTTTAGGCTGTTGAATGGGAGCGCCTTCCTCATCCAGGTATAAAGCTTTTCCTTTCAGCGAGCGGGTATCGAAACGGAAGCCGCCGCTCAGGGTCAGTTTATTGAAGGTTTTGCGGGTGATAGCGAAAGCGCCGAAATCAAAGAGATCGTAATTGGGTATGAGGAACTCATCGCCGGAGATGCGGTTCGTTTGCTGCATACCATTTACGCCTACGGTGGTTTGCCATCCCGCCATTTCAGGAAGGAAGTACTTCAGGCTATAATTGAAAGTCTTGAGCTGCAGACGGAGGCCCGGTTCATCGGGCGCCAGCACGTCTTCATACTCACGGCGCTGGTTATACTGGTAGCCCAGGGTAATTCCCAGGCGGCCGCCATTATGCAGGTAGAGATTATTATCCCACACGATCTTCTGGTGATTGATCTTTTGCTGCGGCATGTTCATGGTGTAGGACTTGAAATTATCCGCCACCTTTTCTTCTTCTGCACCGTTAACGTTCACCACCTGTGTAAAGCGGCCCAGGCTGTCGCGGTCGCCTTCTACCAGGCCAAGGTTCTGGTTAAAGGAGGTGAAGCTCAGGCGGGAGTATCCCCATTGTTTATTCAATCCGATGCTGGCGCCATAGTTAGTGTTCTTAAAGCGGGAGTTGAACACATAGCCATCATATTTATTTTTATAATCGTGCGCCCATTTCTGGGTACCGTACACGCTCCAGCTGAAGCCATTCTGATTACCGCCCAGGTCTGCATGGTAAGACACCTGGCCGTTATTGGTGAGATAGTTGGCAGCGAAATTGCCTTTCACGCTTCCTTCAGGCAGGATGGAAGGCGGAACGATGTTCACCACCCCCGCCAATGCGTCAGAGCCATATACCAGGGAGGCAGGGCCTTTCAGCACTTCTACCTTTCCTACATTATAATCGTCTATTTCAATACCGTGCTCGTCGCCCCATTGCTGGCCTTCCTGACGGATCCCATCTCCTATTACCACTACGCGGTTATACCCCAGGCCACGGATATAGGGCTTGGAGATAGCCGGACCGGTGGTGAGCTGGTTTACCCCGGGTATTTTGGCGATCGCATCGATGATGTTAGTAGAGATATGCTGATCCAGATAATCCCTGCGGATCACGCTGATGGGCGCCGGATTCTGTTTCACATTCGTGGCAAGGTTCACACCTGTTACCACTACTTCGTTCTTTTCGATCAGTGTTTCGGACAGTTCAAAATCCTGCGAGCTGGCGCCGTTAATGTTGATGGAGGCAGTATAAGCGGCGTATCCTATATAGTGGATCTCCACTACAAATTTTCCTTTTGGCAGGTTTTTGATCGTGTAATTGCCCTGGGCGTCGGCGGAAGCGCCAACATGCAGATCGGGCAGGTATATTGTAGCGCCAGGTAAAGGATTATGGCTGTTTTTATCGGTGATCTTCCCTTTTAGAGTATTGTCGTAACCTTCATCTACCGGAAGGGCGAAGGATGAAAGGCCAGATAACAGTAAGCATAGTGTTCCGGCAATAAGTATACGCAGCGTTTGCATAAATTTCTTAATGAGATGATGTGTAACGAATAAGCTGTTAGCTATTAGCGGTTGGCTGCTAGCTGTTGACAGTTGTTAGTAATGAGAATAGGTAATTAAATAAGGGAAGACGGGGGCGCACGAAGGGACGCGTCTGCGTGGCTGATCTTTACAACGGTGGGAACATAAGGTAATGCATAGATCCACCGTACGGAGCCTGCAGCTATGGGGTAATAAGCGTTAGCCTGCTCATAGGGTTCGACCGCTATTTGCAGGAATTCGCAGTGTTTGTGTTTAACGGAAAAAGCGAGACCATCAAAATCTGCACAGGAGTGCTGGTCCTGGTCTTTGGTATCCTGGTGAGATGCGAACTGGTGCAGGAACTCCCTGGGGGTCGTATGCAATGCAAACACCCCCAGAAGTATGATAGCCAATACTTTATGTATCCAGTGCTTTTTCACTCAACAGTATAGTGAGCAACGAAGATAGGAAAAAAAGCTGGTTTGCAACAATGTATCATTTTAGGCAAAAAAGCGGAACGCTTAATGCTGAACGCTGTGAGCGTTTTGCATTAAGCGTTCTGCATTAAGTTTATAGCCTTTAGCGTACTTTCAACATAGTGCGTACCTGCTGTACGGGACCGTTCTGGAAACGGGCGTAATACACACCGGTGGGCAGATCTTCGCCATCGAAAGTGATGGTGTACTCACCCGGCGTATGTATTTTATTCACGGGTACCTGGATCAGGCGGCCGGTGGTATCGAAGATCTGGATCATGGTATGCCCGCCTTTGGTCTTGTACTTCAGGTAGGTTTTCTCCACGAATGGGTTGGGATAGTTGGTGATATAGTTGGTACCAGCGTTCTGGTTGATATCATCTGTACCGGTGATCGTGCCGCAGGCAAGACCTGAGACGATGGGCAGGCGCTGATAATCTTCGAGCAGGATGGTCTTCAGGTCTGTTTCTTTTACGCAGAACCATTGTTCAAGGATGGAGGCGTATACAGAACGGAAATCGTACTGCATCGGGATATTATCGGCAACGCTGGAAGCGTCGGGGATGTTGGGGGAGTTACCCAGTACGCCCTGCAGCACATAATCGCCGAAGACGATCATGGGAGCGGCGGCGCCGTGGTCTGTACCCATACTACCGTTTGATTTGATACGGCGGCCGAATTCGGAGAAGGTCATCCCTACTACGCGGCGGGAAGCTTTGAGCTGGGTAAGATCGTCCATAAAAGCTTTTATGGAGTCGCTCATGTCGCCCAATAATTGAGCATGGTAACCTTTGGAGGTATCACCTGCCTGCGCCTGGCTGGCGTGGGTATCGAAGCCACCGGTGCTCACCATGAACATGCGGGTTTTTAAACCGCCGGCGATCAGGCGGGCTACGATCTTCAGCTGGCGACCCAGGCTGCTATCGGGATAAGCGCCCTGACGGGTGACCCTGGCAGCGGCAGCTTTGATGCTGTCGGCATATTTATCAGACTGTTTCGCGATCAGGCGGATATAGCTCAGCTCAATGCCCCAGTGGATATTATCCGGGGCAGGGTCCTGCTGGGGATTATCCAGGAGGTCGTAAAAATCCGTAGCGCTGGTAATGGCCACCGCCATGTTGGCGTTAGGGCCCTGGAAAGCGGGCGATATGAGGGAGCCGATCTGGATGGCCAGCGGATCTGGCGCATCAGTATTCGGAAACCCTTCCGGGAAGTTGGGATACTCGAAGTTGAGATAGCGGCCGCCCCATCCGGTGGGGAGCACCTGGTTGGAGTTGGCGCCTGTGAGCCAGATATCCGTAGCGCGGAAGTGGGAATAGTCTGGTGAAGGATAGCCAACGCTTTGTATGATACAGGCTTTACCGTCGTTATACAGTTGTTGTACACCTGTCATAGCGGGGTGAAGGCCGGTTTTAATATTATTGGCAAGGGGCAGTACCTGGCCCTGCTGGATAGCGATGTTGGTACGGGCCGCCTGGTATTTACCATAAACATCCAGGGGAATTACCATGTTCAGACCGTCATTACCGCCGGTAAGCTGGATCATGACCAGTACGTGGTCGGTATCCGTAGCAGCGCCTTGCAGCGCCGCCAGCATCGGGGATGCGGCAAATGCTTTTACAGAGAACCCATCAATGATGGATGGCAGTACGGCTGCCGATGCTGTATGTTTGAGAAAATCTCTTCTACGCATATTGGAGGTCTTTCAGTAAGGTCAGGATAATTGGTATTCGGATAGGTTCATGATGTATTTATACAGGAGCCGGAGGCGTGATTCCACTACTGCTTTCAGGTTCGCATCACCGGGACTTGCTTTGTAGGCATTCCAGGCGTCGGTCCAGTAATAATCGCTGTTAGGACTTTGTCCGCTTAAAAGGATCTGGTTTTTCAGCCAGGCGCGCAGGTTAGTGGAAACGTCTATACGATATAACAGGTCTAAAGAATCGTTCACCAGTGTAACCGGGTTGGAGGGATCTGAGAGCTGATCTGCAAAGGCCAGTACGTCGATGGTCAGTCCCATGGCACCACCCTGACCGCTTACCAGTGCATCTGAGAAGCGGTTGCGTTTGGGGAAGGTGTCTGTATTGATCCACAGCTCGTGGCATTGCGGCTCCAGGTAGTAGGCGTCCCAGCCGGCCACCAGCGGAGGATCGCCGATGTCCTGCAGCATGGAGCCTGCGTATTGCCGAACAAAATCCCATTTCTCGTATGCCATGTCGTAGCTGGCAGCGGGCGGGAATGCAACGCTGTATTCGCGGCAAAGGCCTACACAGAATTCGATCGGGCTTTTAATTAAGCAGGACATGTTCAGCGGATCGTAGAAGTGCTCACTTCTGAACAGGGTGCTCAATACGGGCAGAATATTATAGTTGTTGTTACGGAATATTTCTGCCAGCGGTGCGATCACATTCTGCTCTACTGCATCATCGATCTGGTAATAGATAAAGAATTTATAGATCTTACGTACGATGAATTTGGATACTTCCGGTTGTTTGAAGATGACGTTGTCGATCAGATCATTCAGCTCCATCAGACCGCCGTTAGGACCTGACTGGCCGGACACCTGTTTTTCGCCGTAGAAAGCAGAAAACTCCTTGTTGCTGAAATCGTGCTGGGTAGCATCGAAATAGCTGGTGATGGTGTTTGGATTTACACGCCAGCCGGTGAGCACGCGGGCGGTAGCGCGTACATCTTCTTCCGTATAATGAGAATCGGGCCCTTTGCCAACGGTGAAGAGCTCATGCAGTTCCCTGGCATAGTTCTCATCTGCGGCTTCCTTTCCATTGAGGTAGCCGTTGAGGTAGATGAGCATGGCCGGATCCAGCGTAATGGCTTTTGTAAGCGCATTAAAATTGCCCAGCGCGTTTTGGCGGAGGACAGTGTTATATTTATACACATAACGGAGATCTGTTACCGTTTGTGTTTCTGTTACGAAGTGGTTGTGCCAGAAGAGGACCATTTTTTCGTGTATGCTTCTGGTTTGGTTGAGCATCACGCCGAGCCACCATGCTTTGTAGGAGTTGCGGCGGCCGCGGTCCAGGTCATCATTATCTGTGTAGGGAGCAGAGTTCACCCAGGTAGCGCCGGGGGCGATACCGGTAGCGTCATCGCCATAGTTATTTACCGGAGGCTGGGGGTAGTTGGCTGCTGCTACGGGTGTGAGCAGGGCATCTACTGCCTGATCCATGGTAAGTCCTTTTACCCAGGCCAGGTCTGCCGGGGAGGCGCCGAACAAAGCACGTTTCAGGAGGTGTACCTGTTGGGCGGTACCCCATGTTCCTGTATAGGCGTTGATACCGGACAGTGTGCGGCCAAAGGGAGCTTTCACCGTTTTCTGGCGTGCAGGGGATAAGGTGAGGAATTGTCTGCGGTCCATATTGTATAGGATATGGTTATAGGCGGATTGGTTAAAATCGAAAAGATAACGGAGCCAAATTAGTAAATTTTTTAATTTATAGAGGGAAAAATATTTGTAGTGTTCGCTTTTAATAGTGGGTAGGTGCGGGTTTGGCTCATATCAGCATATTATTACGATCAAACTGATAATCATAATATCAAGATATACAATTACTTACACTAGTATTTCTTTTGTTATTATCCCGAAGAATTTTATTTTTGATTGTGTTTTTTATGACACAATAAAAAGGAACCGCCCTGGCGTCGAAACCGGCAGTTCCTTTATTGACGGAACTAATTTTTCTAAACATGGGAGTAAAGAAAAATCCAGCCCCTGTACGTAGCAGGCTACCGCTACGTATTATTCTGAAGGCCATGTTTGGCCGCTATCTGACAATTTATTTCAGGCTGCAGTCAGGTTGACCAACCATCAAGTTATCCCGGTATGTTCATTTCATACCGGGGCTTTCCCCTCCCCATAATCACACCATTCAGTGTTCAAAAGAGGAATGTTATCCTCCCAATGTCTTGTTAATAATCCTGGTATTAATTTGATCTATGTGCTTATCAATCATTGACTTGTACACAAATATAAATGAAATGTATTAATAAGCTACAAATGTGACCAGGTTTTTTTTCAGTACTAATTACACCCACATGAAACTTGGCGAAGTTCTGGAATTCATCCGTACAGCAATTGAAGATGTGACGTATAAAGAGTTTAGTGAGATCATAAAAGAAGCAAATCCTGACGCGAAGGCAAGCGAGTCAACACTCAAGTCTTATAAAAGCCTCCGGGCAGATCAAATCCATTGCGGGGCTGAGCTTTCCAAGGCAATTGAAAGTTTATATGGTATAGATCTTTACCAATCGGTAACAGATGATCCTATTGTTGTTGTAGACCCGACCAAACTAAAGCCGGACAATGTTCAGTTATTAAAAGGCGTGGGCGCTACATTTCAAAAATTTCCTTTGTTTGATAAGCACATTCCTCCTTTTAATGGGCAGGAGAAATATCCGGCGCCTTTTTGCCTGTTGCCTTCTGTACTATGCGAAGAGGCGGAATTTGGTATACAGATGCTTGATAATAACATGGCCCCCATTATTAACAAGGGAGATTATGCGTTTTGCAGACAGCTATTAACGGATGAAAAGATAAGACAAGGACACTTATATCTTGCGTCTTTTGATAAGCCCGACGGCCGGACTTTTAAGATAGGCAAAGCTGGACTAAACGGTAAGGAAATATCTTTGGTCCAGGTAAAACCGGGTGCTAAGCCGGCCAGGATCCAGGAGAACACGCTAAGAGGTGTTTACAAGGTGGTTGGCCGCTACAGCGGTGAGGCGGGGATCAATCAATGATGTTTCGCATAATTAGCGACGGGCTACTGCAATGTCCTCAATACATTACTCCTGATGTGGCTAAAATGAGAGTAGGTCATACCGAGATAGGAAGCCAGCAGGCGGCCCGGGCGGCCTTTAACAGCTGAAGACCTTGCGGGTTGTTTTCTGCGAGCAAGCGGGTTACTTCATGGAGAACGGCCTGTTTGATGATTTCCTGTTCACGAGTTAAGGTTGTCATTGGATTTAATAATTGGTGATAAAAATTGTTTACAGGCTGCAAACTAGAACAGATGGAGAGGGAATTTTTTGCGAAAAAGCGGAGGTTATGTGGGGGAAAATTGGTATCACTAGTAGAATATATTCCTGTTGAGAATATCATAAAGCTGCAAGCTTCACGGGCCGCAGCTTTTTTTGTTTTAGAGAGGCTCTTTGGTTAACTGATTTGCTGACTAAATGATAGCGTCAATGAAGACAGAGCTTATTAGAAAGAGCAAACCGTAAGCAGTTATTTATTTCGACAATCAGCGTGATAATGAAATCATAAAATGGGAGAAAACAAAAAAAACTTTACCTGCGTTTCAAAAAAATATTCTTTCTTTGTTCCAGCTTTGTTTGAAAATGCTATGAAATAAAAAAGATTTCCTATATCGTAATAGTAACCAAGATGAATTAACTATTCCAAAGAGTACATCAGTGAGTTGGCCCAAGACTGTGACTGATTTTCGAACTACATAATCGAAATCTCAACGCAATGCGGCGGTAGTGCTGCAGATGATATTCTTATGCGTTTACTTATTTATTTAATAATGGCATTGCTATATGCGATGGCAGCATTTATTTCTGTGACAATATGCCAACGCAGATAACATGCGTACACAGCATTTAATTTCGTAAACCCAAATCACTTCATAAAAAACAGAACCAGTATGCGTAGTATCTTTTATCCCTTCCTATTGCTTGCCGTAGCAACAATTCAATCTCTTACAGCAGCTGCTCAGAACAACAGATTGGAAAGCACAGGCAATGTCGGTATCGGCACCACTACTCCGGCTGTCAAGCTCAGTGTTTATGGCTCTGCAGATGACTCGGCCGCTATTTCCCTCCAATCCGGCAGCAATAGCCGCTTCTATATACAACAGGGCGGGGCCTTGCTGAAAATTGGCGGTACTACACCGGGAGTAGGTGCTATTAATGTGTTAAACACAGGTAAAGTAGGCGTCGGGACAAATAATCCAATTACAATGTTGGACGTAAATGGTGATTTCAGCCTGGGAGTAAGTGGAAACAAGGGTGGTCTTGCCTACTCCATCGGCTTTACCCGAGCAGCAGGGGCGCAACTCTATGGAACAACGGCAGCAGGACTATCCTTGGGTGGCGATGCGGCGGGCGCTGATGCGGTGCTTTTACCCAATGGCTATGTAGGTATCGGCACATTATCCCCTGAAGCAAAACTAGATGTTGCAGGGGCCGTGCAAACTTCAAATGAATTCACAACTTACACTGGTGTTGGCACGGGCGGACTCATAATTGCCAATGCTACCAGAGTCCCGCGCTGGATCATCCGGGGATTAATACCGGAAACGGGAACAAATAACGGCGGGTATGATCTGGATATTCAACGACGGAATGATGATGGATCAGGTATTGGTACTGCTTTGTATATCCGGAGATCTGATGGCAATGTGGCTATTGGAACTATTACCCCAGGCCCGTACAAATTAACGGTAGAGGGAACAATTGGAGCGAGGAGGATGAAGGTCATGCAGGGAACATGGGCGGATTTTGTGTTTCAGCCGGAGTATAAGTTGCCGACGTTAGCGGAGGTTGAGGAGTATATAAAAACTAATAAACACTTGCCGGATGTACCATCGGCAGCGGAGGTGGAGAAGGGCGGATTGGATTTGGGGGAGATGAATAAGCGGTTGTTGCAGAAGGTGGAGGAGTTGACGTTGTATTTGATTGAACAGCAAAAGCAGAATGATCTGCAGAATAAACGTATCGCTGATCTCGAGCACAGACTCACAGAGGGAAAAAATTAGTTGACTAGTAAGTTTTAAAACCAATGTATCAGAGCTTTCAAATGTTTTCAGCGTGTCCCGACACCCCAAAAACAATAACAATACCAGATTCCATGATAAATTTTGTCCGCTGGATTCTCTTTACTCTCTTTTTTTCGCATACGGGTATATCTTCTTTTGCACAAAGCACCGGAAGCAACTACTTCGCTCCTATCACTTCTCCTTCTCCTACAACAGCCAGCCTAGGTAAATATGGAAATTTGCCTGTTGAATTATCAACAGGAGCGGCCTCCGCTAGTATTCCGCTATATGACCTTAACTTAAGGAACAACTATGCCATCAACTTTGCGCTTAGCTATTCCTCCAATGGAGTAAGGATTGATGATATGGCTGGCAACACAGGAACGGATTGGTCGTTTATCGGAGAATTTGCAATTAGAAGGACCGTACTGGATGATCCGGACGAGTTATCAAATGACTATACAAAGTTATTAGATAACGGTTTCAATGCTGATTCATTATATAAACTGCTCAGAAACGGAATGGGTGCTGGTGCTGATATGCAACCAGACCTGTTCACCTTAGTTGCGCCTGGCTATTCGGCAAGATTTTACATGTCGGGGGATACGGCAGTATTCTTAAATAGAAATACTCCGTACAGAATAAAACTGTTACCTGGATATTTTTTCAGGGTTACTGATGGTAAAGGAAATGTGCTATTATATGGCGGCTGGGATGCTGTAGAAAAGACACGGGTACAGCCAGCCTGTCCGGCGGAGAAGGAATATTATCCAACGGAAAGTTATCATCCTACTGCTATGTTCCTGAGAAGCATTTTTACACCTGCAAAAGATACGATCCGTTTCTTCTATAGCGATTTATCCTATGTGTATACTGGAAATATCAATATTACGGACGTAGTTGAGCAACGTGCTCTCAGTCAGTCAGCATCGTGTGAAGCCGATTATATAGACAAACAGGTGTGCCAGTCGCAAATGATCATAGAATCTAAGAAACTGGATTCCTTATCAACATCAAATAATGCAAAAATTATTTTTAATTACGACTCCCGCAAAGACAATATATCGGATAGGTTGTTAACGGGGATGGATATTTACCGCACAATAAAAGGAAAGAGCGACCAGATAAAAACTGTCAGATTGAATTATAGCTATGGAACGAACAAGAAAAGGCCCTTTTTGTCACGAGTAGGGATTTTTTCAGGTGATGTGAAAGACAGTATGATATATGCCCTTTCTTATAATAACATGAATGATCTGCCGGACAGGCTGGATGACCGGGTAGATTTCTGGGGGTATTATAACGGCGGCGCTTCCAATGGAGCAGTAAACCCGGGCGTCGCAGGATATGGTACACTTTCGAGGATCACCTATCCGACGGGGGGATACAATGATATTTATTATGAGACAAATATTGTAACTGCTCCTGTCACCACCATTATATGGAATGGTGGCGAATTATTGAACGGTTATGGAGAGGACGACCATCGATGCAAAGAATATAAACGGGTAGTAACATTATATCGTTCTAAGAACCCATTAATAGAATGGAGTGGACAGGCGGGCTGGGAATTTCCCCAACCACCAGATGTTAATATGCACCAGATGAATGTGTCAATCAAAGATGTTGAAACAGGATTTCAATATGTCGCAAAACGAGTGCAAGCGGGTCAAGTGTTACCTTACGAAAGAACTTCTGTAATATATGGAAATAGAGACTCTGTAAAACTAGAGCTTACTATGTCGGCTTGCGGACAGTACGTATATGGGACGTTCAATGTATATTGGGGGATAGCGATTTCGTCCTACCAGGATCAACCTTTTGCAGGTTTAAGAACGGAGAAAGTAATAAGTGTAGATAAGTTTGGAGAAAGCCAAGTGAAAAAATATTTATATGCTGGTGGTCTGCCAGTAGCCTCTCCCGAATTTATAGAAGAGTACTATACATTAAAATATTGCCATTCAGCAACTAATCCAGGATCGATATCTGGCTCGTTACTAATGTACTACAAACTAAAACACAATAAATCCTTAGTCGATCTCTTCGCTTACTCAAATGCCCCCATGTATTATTCAAAAGTAACGGAGGGGTATGGTGAAAATTTAGAAGGAGGTGGAATTATTCACGAGTTTGATCCCAGGTTACCTATCTCCCCATCGCATGTAACACAAGCTTATACAACTTTACAAGGTAATGAGTTTAATGCTGCTCCTTTCTCTATACTAAGAGATCCAACGGTGATAGAACGCGTAGCAAGCTACTTTAAAAAATATGGGGATAGCATCAAGGTTATTAGCAAGGAGGAATATGTATATGACTGGCCAGAGGCATTATTCCAGAAGAGAAATGGGTACACATTCAGACAGCGGGTTTTTAATGACTGGGCTCAGCCATCAGACTACTACATGCAGTTCGATGTAAATACTTATTACTTCAATTCAGTTTGGTTTGCGAAGAGTAAGGTCATTACAACTGTTTATGCAAACGATGATAAGGAATTATCGAACGTAACACAGTATTATTATGATAACATTCCTGCCAATAATAATGTATCCAGAATAGAAGAAATCAATAGTAAAGGAGACACAGCAAAGGTCTATTTTAAATATGCCACTAATTTTAAAGGGCAGCAGGTGTATGACTCAATGATAGCCCGAAATATGGTAGATGCTGTTGTAGATGAGACACACTATCTAAACAAAAACATTACAGAGCGCGACATTGCTACATATGGTTTTACTCAGGGCACAGATTTAATTGCACCTTCTTTGGTTCAGATACAGAAAGGTAATAACCCACTGGAGAACTGGTATCGTTTTCATCAATATGATGGTTTTGGGAATATATTGGACCGATCCAAAAGTAATGACGCACATGAAGTGTATATATGGGGATATAATAATCAATATCCTGTAGCAAAAGTTATGGGCAGTAGCTATGACGTTGTTAAATCTTTTATCAGTCAAAGTATAGTTGATTATCCATCCACCGATACGCAATTGAGGGATGAGTTAAATAAGATTCGTACTGGTTTGAGTGGTTCAAAGGCATTGGTAACAACATATACACACCTGCCTCTGATTGGAATAAGCAGTGAAACAGATCCGGCAGGCAGAACGATTTATTATGAGTACGATACCTTCGGCCGTTTGAAACTGATCAAGGATAAAGATGGAAAGATATTGAAACAATTTGATTATGAATTTCAAAGGCCGGTTACGCAATAACGGTTAATCAGTACACAGTCCAGCAGTTTATGACTTCATGAGACCATTGATAAACAAATCACCGAATGAAAAAAAATAATATATACAAACTATACATCAGCCTAAGACGAGCATGCCTGTTGATGCTATTACTGGGTTGGACTGGTATTGTGACAGCTCAGAACAAACCTGACACTAATAGTGTCCGGCCTGCGGCGACAGCGGTAGCAACGCCCGGAGCTTATGCAAATACTACTATCAATTATATCCGTACCTGGGAACCGAGTATGCCGAGTTCAGATCCGGCAGCGGTGACAGGTTCAACTGATGTAAATGCAGTAAGGCAAACCACACAGTATTTTGATGGATTGGGACGGCCCTTGCAGACAGTAAGCAAAGCGGTTACACCGGGCGCCAAAGATCTGGTTGTACCGGTTGTATACGATGCCTATGGACGGGAACTGTATAAGTATCTCCCCTACAGGCCTACTACAGGTAATCTCAGCGATGGTAAGTTTAAATCAGATCCGTTCAATGACCAGAAGCGGTTTTACCAGAAAGACAGCCTTGCGCCGGGAGTTAAGGGGGAGGCGATCTATTATAGCCAGACCGAGTATGAAGCATCATCCCTAAATCGGGTGATGAAGACTTATGCACCGGGTAATACCTGGGCGAAGAATGATCCGTCGGGGGTTGAAAGAGGAGGTAATAAGTTTGTAGAGCGGCAATACCTTGTAAATACCCTTGGCGATAGTGTGCACATCTGGGATATGCCAGCTAATGGCGCTATCATTCCTACATCTAATGCCAGCCGCATTTATGGCGCTGGCCAGTTGTATGAGAATGTGACCAAAGACGAACGGGGTAAACGGGTGATTGAGTACAAGGATAAGGAAGACCGGGTCGTGTTGAAGAAGGTGGAACTATCTGATATTAATGCACCGGATGGCCATGTAGGCTGGCTTTGTACTTACTACGTGTATGACGATCTGGGAAATCTGCGTTGTGTGATCCCTCCCAAGGCGGTAGAACTGATCAGGCCCAGCTGGACGATTGATGCCACTACTGCCCGCGAGCTTTGTTTCTTTTACCGCTATAACGGCCGTAACCGGATGATCATGAAAAAGGTGCCGGGAGCAGATTCTACGGAGATGGTGTATGACGTACGGGACAGGCTGGTGTTTACCCGGGATGGGAACATGCGGAATGCAGCAGACAAGAAATGGCTGGTTACCTTTTATGACGCGCTGAACCGGCCTACCATGACGGCGCTGTATAGCTCAGCTGCTATGCGAGATACACTACAGGCTAGGATGAACACGGCTACTTCCAATACCCAGACCATCACCCATTCCATTCCTGAACAGGCTGACCTGGAATTTGGTTATTTTGATGGCCGCCCAAAATATACTGCCCGGAAAAGTATAACGTTTGACGGGAGCTTTGATACCGGAGCCAGCGGGACAACAGATGCGCTGATCGATGCGGCAGCCAACCAGGACACCTTTAGTATTGTAGCAGTGAACCCGCTACCGAATATTGCGGCCAGTGCACTCACTCCGCTTACCTATACTTTCTATGATGATTATAGCTATACCGGTAAGCATAATGCCGTAACAGGTGATCTTACTACACCTACATTCTCCGGTAGCCCCTATGCAGAGATAGTGAGTAGCACCAGCAATATGACACGCGGACTGGTGACGGGTACCAAAGTAAGAGTGCTGGGTACAGATCAGTGGCTGACTACAACTACCTACTATACGGATAAAGGGCGGGTGCTGCAGGTAATTGCTGATAATGTTAGCGGAGGCAAGGATATGGTGAGCAGTATTTATGACTTTAGCGGGAAACTGCTGAGGACCTTCCAGCGGCATACCAATGTTCGTAGCGGCACTACACCTGAGACCAGGTTGATTACTCAAATGCTTTATGATGCGGCGGGCAGGGTGACAGATGTGATCAAAAAGCTGAATGATAGTACCCAGTTAACAATAGCAAAAAACACCTATGATGAGCTGGGGCAACTGAAGAGCAAACGCCTGCATGTAAAGGGCAGTAGCCAGCTGGAAACGCTCAACTATGAGTACAATATCCGTGGTTGGCTGAAAAGTATTAACAAGGGCTTTGTAAGTACTCCTACCAGTTATAGCAGCTGGTTTGGACAGGAATTGAGCTATGACTATGGCTTCAAAGACAACCAGGTGAATGGCAATATTGCCGGTATTAAATGGAAGAGTGGCAGTGATGGAAAAGGTCGGGCTTATGGGTATACTTATGATAATGCCAACCGCTTGACCATGGCTGACTTTACCCAGAACAATACTGCCAACAGTAAAGCCTGGGACAGGGGCCAGCAGGATTATACTGTTGACAGCTTGAAATATGATGCTAATGGTAATATTATGTCCATGCGGCAAAAGGGCATGGATGGCACTGCCTTAAAGACGATAGACAGCTTAAAATATGGCTACCAGCTGAATAGTAATAAACTATCGTATGTAACAGATAGAAAGAATAACAGCCTGAGCACGCTGGGAGATTTTAAAGAGATTGTTAACAATGAAACGGCTGACTATGCTTATGATACAAGTGGCAATCTGATCAAGGACCTGAACAAGAATATTGCTGTTATCCGGTATAACCACCTGAATCTTCCGGATAGTATTGCCATTACTGGGAAAGGCACCATCAGGTATTTATACGATGCTACCGGGGCTAAGCTGCGGAAAATTGTTACTGATAATACCGTTACACCGGCTAAGATCACCACTACTGACTATATCGGGGGAATCGTTTACCGGAATGACACCATGGAGCTGATAGGCCATGAAGAAGGAAGGATACGGCCGGTATATGTAGCGGGCCAGCCGGTTAGATATTATTATGATTACTTCCTGAAGGATCACCTGGGTAATGTGCGGACGGTACTCACCGAACAGACGGATCTTTCTCTGTATACCGCTACAATGGAAACGGCTAATGCGGCTACGGAAGTTGCCTTATTCAGTAATGTGGAAGAGACAAGGGCGGAAAAGCCGGTTGGGTATCCGGAGGACCAAATGGTTGACAGTAACCAGTATGTGGCCAAGCTGAATGCGAAGAATGGTAAAAAGATCGGCCCTTCGCTGGTGTTGAAGGTAATGGCGGGGGATACGATACAGATTGGCGCCAGGGCGTTTTATAAATCGAATGGTCCAAAGGAAAATAAATCTATTAGTCCGGAAGATATGGTGGCAGGCTTATTGCAGGCGTTTGGTGGGACAGCTGGAGGGAGCGCGACCCATGGTAACGGTCAAGCTGACAGGATACTACCCTTTGGCAACTTTAACGGCAGTGATTACCAGCGCTTGAAGGAGCGAGATGCGGATCAGAACCAGCAGGATAAACCGAAGGCATATTTGAATTTTGTATTATTCGATGATCAGTTTAACTTAGTGGAGGAGAATAGTGGGATAAGACAGGTTAAAGGACAACCGGATGAGTTGCAGACGCTGGCGGTGGATAAGATGCCGATCACGAAAAGCGGTTTCTTGTACGTGTATACCAGCAATGAGACGGAACAGGATGTGCTCTTTGATAATGTTACAGTAGCGGCGATTAATGGGCCTTTGTTGGAGGAGACGCATTATTATCCGTACGGACTTACGATGGCGGGGGTTAGTTCGAATGCTCTCAAAGGCGTGAACTACCCGGAGAACCGCAGGAAATACAACGGGAAAGAATTACAGAGCAAAGAGTTTGCAGATGGTTCAGGGCTGGAGTGGTATGATTATGGTGCAAGATTACAAGATCCACAAATAGGAAGATGGCACACAGTAGACCCCTTGAGTGAGAAAGGCAGGAGATGGAGTCCATATGTTTATGCCTTTGATAATCCGGCAAGGTTTATCGATCCAGATGGTATGTGGCCGGATTGGCCTACATGGAACGATGTCAAGAACGCCGGGAAAGCCCTTGTAGGAGGTGTTGGTGGGACAGTTATAGGTACAGTCGATAATCTTAGTGGAGCAAGTTTTAGAAGTGCTGTTGCCGCCAATATTTCAGATCCATCTATTGCGTCTGGTTGGAACACTGGATTAGATGTTGCAGATGTTGGAGCTATGTTAGGTGGTCGGAGTGCTCAAGTGGGCGGTAGTGCGATGACGGCATCAGCAGCAACAGTAACTGTAGCAAGCGGTGGTCTGGCACTAGAAGGTAGTGCACCGGTCGCACTGGGCGGTTTAGGTATCTCGGTAATTGGCACTATATTAAATGGAAACGGAACTGCTAATTTAGCTTCACAAAGTGGTAGGGTTAATATAGGAGAGTACCAGTCTCCAGGAGAATTACCTCGCACACCTGGTGGAGAACCGGCTCCCGATCCTGCAGCGACGGGTCCACATACACAACTTGGTAGTAAAGAAGGGAGAAAGGGTACTTACAATCAGGCCCGCGAGTTTGATCAGAATGGGCAGCCTGTTAAAGACATTGATTTTACAGATCATGGTCGCCCAAGTACTCATCCCGATAATCCACATGAGCATCGATATGTGGATAACCCAACAGGAGGAACCCGCCAGCGTAGTAAGCAAGCTCAACCCCTTAACGTAGATTATGAAAGATACTTACCATGGATACAACAACATTAAAGATACAGGGTACGGCATCAGAGATATTAGATGTCGAGCTGTCAAATATTTTAAAATGCATAGCAGACGGTGCAGATTATTCGTGGTGTTTACTTTGGATAACCGCAGTTGGCAAGGAGGGCGATATTAAAGTTCTTGATTTTGAAAAAGAAGTAAATACATCGCCTACGGGAGTTATGTTTGATTGGGAAAAATTGATTGATTTATCGGATAGATTTTATCAGGTAATAGAATTGCTTGTTATTGGTGATCGGGATAAATCTAATCTACATAGATATAGCACGGATGAAGAAATGTACGATAGATGTAGTTATGTATTGGAATTAGTAGATTCTTCTTATTGGCTTGTCAGAACTAAGAATGATAGTACAGGTCGAAGAATTAAGTCTGAATTAGCTGGAGTTATTGAATACTAATAGTATAAATTAATTTAGAAGCCGCAGGCATTAGCTTGCGGCTTTTTACATTTGTTTAAGTTTAACGTTTTTGATGAGGGCATCAAATGACAAATTTGTATCTGCGATCTCAAAACGTTGGGAATATCTATAGAGATGGAAGGGCACATGGTAGCAGGATTGACGTACCGCTCTCTAAGCAGCAAGCAACAGGAATTCCTGAAGCCTATCAGCAAGCGGCAAGTGCACTAAGATTGGCAAAATTTCTTAAATAAATTTTTATGTTGAAATTCATTTTCGTTTTAGTCACATTTGTAATGTCAATAAATTGTTCAGTTGCACAGCAATTGGCTTCGACAAAATGTGATTACTATTCACATTATGAGTTAAGAAAGTACCTGTCGGATGTTGACAGCATATATAAAATACTGAAGAGAAAACAATACAGCAACATTATAATTGTTGGCTCAAGAGGTTTCAATGCAGCAACGCTAATGTTTGTTGTTAAAGAGCGGGGAAAAAACAAAGCTTTCTTTTATGATTTGATGGAACATAAAAAACGTCTACATCAAGGCCCCAAACTAGATAGCTGGGTTAAGGACATCGTTAACGATAGCTCTTTCTTATACACCGCAAAACCTAATCCTGACTATGCCAGCCATGATTTCAGCTATTTCATATCGTTCAATTATCCGAAAAGGGGTTTCACAGAACTATGTCACTCTGCGTTATCAAGAGACTCCGGGAATCGTTTTTCGAGAGCTTTGGTTTATTTCCTTTCGGGTTTTAAGTAAGCAGTGAAGAGGAGAAGTGATTGGAAGATCGTAGCTCTTTGCCTTCTTATTCATCCTGTTTTGTCTAAACAGATAGGTTATAAATACGGGAATAAAAAAATTAAATTTCTAGAAACAAAGCCGCAAGTATTCTCTTGCGGCTTTTATTATTAATATACTCATCAATACACTGTCGACGAACGGATTGCAATGCAACGATGCTAGATCCGGGAACCAAATACCGGTATTTGAGCTCAAAAGGTTCACCCTTTCAAAATTGAATCTACAATGTCGATCGCCAGCTGATTTAGTTTCATAAACTCATCTTTAGTTTGTAGAACATAATTGACATTTATTTGTAAGATCGATTGATTCGTTTTCAACGTCATATTGGAATTATCCTCATTATTAGAAATTGTTAAGTAAAGATCGTTGAAATCACGAATAGCTTGATATATCTCTTGTTTCAAAAAAAGGAGTTTCACTGACTCTGCTGGTGTACCTGTAAGGATGAATTCACCGTCAAAACTTTTATTACCAGTCTTTACCTTGGATCGCTTAAATATATTAAATAATCTACCTAATCCGCTTGCCATAGTCATTTTACAAAAGATACCTTTAGCATTGTCGAAGGGAATCTCAATTCTGGTATACTTAGTAGTATAAGCACCTCTTCCGCGTTCCGGGCCTAATTGGAAATAAACAGTTAACGTAACTCTAATTTGACCATAATTATAATTTATTTCATAGGATTCATGATTGTTGAAGTAGTTAGTATCTCTCTTTTCTTTAAGTGTTCCATTAACGTTACTTGTAAAAGTATGCAGCGTATGAAGCAACTCGTTTTCTATGGGCATGATTAGGCATTTGAATTTACCAAGATAAAGAATAATCGAACAAATCAATAGTAGCACTGCCGATGAACGTATTGCGACGCAACCATGCTAAATCAGGGACCCAATGCCCGGTGATATATAATCATACGCCATTCGTTAATGAAAATTCCCTGATCTTGTGGATAGTTGTTAACTACAATCTTAAATCATAATGTATGAAAAAGATAACGACCTCCACATCGGACAACATCCTCAAGGAAATCCATTTAAAGCTCATTGTTTTCCCTAATGAATTCAAGGATAAAGTAGGGCAGGAATGCAATTGGAGTATGCCGACGTACTACCGAAAAATGAAAGCAAATACCTCTGCTGCACCACTCAGCAATGCTGAACGCGAAAAGATAGTGGCATTGCTGGGAGAAAGCTTGGCAGAGCTGCAAGGCTACTTTAGCAACATAAATAACGGGAAGGCAAATTAGAGGTCCCTGAATAAAATACTCCCCAAAAGCGAAGAAGCCGCTTCGAATGAGGCGGCTTCTTTGAGTTATTTGATCATCTACCTATTTCAGAACTTAATACCCATCATTCTGCACAAATATATCCGTTGCATCCATCGTAGATTGCGGAATCGGGAAAATCCTACGAGTAGGCTGTGACACCGGCTTAGCCGTACAAGCCGCCTCAAACTTACCAAAACGGATCGCCGCCTTTCTTCTATACATCTCCCAATACATCTCGAAACCTATTTCATTGTACAAGATCGGTGCAGTCAGCGGGCCCGTGATAGCTTTACCGGGAGCATTGTTATACAGCGCTTCGCGGGTCCTGGTAGTACGCAGCTTGTTGATATCTGCCAGCGCCAGATCAACCTGGCCTTTGCGGAAATAAGCCTCAGCGCGCATACAATAGATACCACCCAGACGGTACAGCGGGATGTCTACATTGCTGGTACCATTATCTTTCTCAGGATCAAACTCATATTTGAAAGGACGAACACCGCGGTTGATCTGCGCCTGTGTAAACACCGCCTGGCTGGGATTATCAAAATTCAGTTCAGGAGTAAAATCCATTACCTGGGAAGTGTTCTTTTCACAATACAGCTTTACCACTTTGATACGTCCTTCGGGCGTGCGTTCAAAAGTGCCAGTAGATGATACCAGGTTGGGACCGTACTGCACACTGTCCTGCATACCGCGGTTGAAGTGGAACCATACCTGGTTATTACCACCCGTTACAAAGCTGGTAGCGGGCACGCTCACATCTGTACCATCATTCTTGAACCAGGTACCGTCGTCGTACTGGTAGCAACGGTGAAAGCGGGGATCCTCATGATTACCATCCCAGGTGTGGTAGAACTCAGGAGTGATACAGGATGCATTGGTACCACGGTTCAGCGGAGAAGGTTTCTGGTTACGCTCCATCGGCATATAGGCGAAATCGTTATCGCTGTTACGCACGTTGTTGATGTCCTGAGAAACTACGAAGATCAGTTCGGGACGGCCGTTGTTATCAATATCGAAATTCCTGAAATAGTTTGTTTCCAGGTTGAAACGTCCGGAGTTGATGAGCTGTGTGGTGTAGGCAATCACCTTGTCCATATCAGTACCGCTGTTGTCAACTGCGGGTTCAGAGAAGTTGAAACCAGGAAAGTAACGGGCCTTGAATACAGCACGGTTCAGGTACATATCTGCCAGGAAAGCCTGGGCAGCCTGTTTGGTGAAACGTCCGTTGTGGGTGCGGTTCTGACCCAGGTCGGCCAGATCAGGGATCAGTGATTCTACTTCTTTGATCAGCTCATCGATGGTGGTAGCTGCCTCACGCGGTTCCAGCGGAGCATCGGCCTTCAGCGGATCGCGGTAAGGCGCCTGACCGAAAAGGTCCAGCGTGTGGTAAGTATAGAATGCCAGCATGGCTTTGGCTTCCGCCATCAGCTGTGCTTTGTTGGCAACGTCACCGGCGTTATTGATGGTGGTGATGGCTGTCAGCGATTTGGTGATACCGGCGTTCAGCTGGTTCCAGGTGGTAGTGAGCACCGCATTGTCTGGCGCCCAGGTGAACTCATGGATAGCGCGCCATTTACCGCCGTCGCCCCAGTCGCTACCGCGGGTGGGCAACAGGGCTTCATCGGTGGTATATTCCTGCAGGGCGAATACGCTACCGTGATCCACAAAAGTACCGTCGCCCATTTGTCCGTAGGCGGCGGCCAATGCGTTTTCAGGATTAGCATTGTTATTACCCAGCACTTCGTCGATCACCTCTTCTTTCAGGTCTGTACAGCTCACCATAGCGAGGGTGAGGAAAGCACAGGTTATTTTATGTAGTTGTGTTGTCTTAATTCTCATAGCTCGATGGATTAAAATTTAATGGTTGCGCCTACCAGGAATGTTTTTGCAGCCGGATAAGTGGCGTAGTCAACACCCAGTGACTGGTTGCCGTTTACTGTCTTCGTGGTATTCACCAGCGGATCGTAACCGGAATAACCAGTGAGCGTAACCAGGTTCTGCGCACTTACATATAAATTGAAAGACTGCATCCAGGGTACCTGCTGGAAAGAGAAGGTATAACCCAGGCGAACGTTGTTCAGGCGAACGAAATCGGATTTCTCCAGGTACAGTGATGACAGCTGCACCGCGTTGGCAATATTTGCACCAGCGTCGTAGTATTTCTTCAGCACGTTACGGTCTGAAGCCAGGCTGTTGATGTTCAGGTCCAGCGCAGTATTGTTAACCAGGTATCCACCTGTCTGGCCGATCACGGAAACAGAAAGATCAAACTTCTTATAACGGGCCTGGGTGTTGAAACCAAAGTTAAATTTAGGAAGAGCGCTCTGGAAGATCTGCCTGTCGTTCGCGTTGATGAGGCCATCGCCGCTTTTATCTTCAAAGATGTCTTTACCGTCTTTGTCGTAACCAAGGTGTTTCAGCATGAAGAATGAACCTGCTGCATAACCATTTTTGTAGATATTGGCATTCACATCGCTCAGACCAGGACCGGAGATACTGCCGGAATACAGCTCAGAAACCGGGAGATCTTTGATCTTGTTAGACAGCGTAGAACCGTTCACGTCAACAGACCAGGTAAGGTCTTTGGTGTTGATCAGACGGGAGCCCAGCATGAATTCAAAACCTTTGTTGACGATACGCGCGTCAACGTTCTTCCATACGGTGGTGGTAGGACTGAGCGGTTCGGAAGGAATGTTCAGGATGGGATCTTTCGTCGTCTTATTATAATATTCCAGTGAGCCATAGAGCTTGCTGCTCCAGAAGTCGAAATCCACACCTATGTTGTACTGCTCTACCAGTTCCCATTTCAGATCAGGGTTAGCAGTACGGTTTACGGTAACGCCATTGATCACGGTGTGATCATCATACAGGTAATAACCTGAGTTTGTTGATAAGGAGTAGCTGGCTTGTGTGATCTTGTTAGGCACTTCCTGGTTACCTGTTTGTCCCCAGCTGGCGCGCAGTTTCAGATCGCTGATGGCGGTGATGTCCTTGATGAAATCTTCACGGGAGAGAGTCCAGCCCAACGCGAAGGAGGGGAAGTAACCATACTTGTTGTTCTTACCGAAACGGGTAGAACCGTCTGCACGGAGAGAAGCGGTCAACAGGTATTTGTTGTCGTAGTTATAGTTTACGCGACCAAAGTAAGATTGCAGCTCGTTCTCCTGGGCGTAGCCGCTCGGAGCGCTGGATGTTCCGGAATAACCCGGGTTATACTCAGGCGCTACACCGGTACCCTGTGCAGCAATGCCCTGTACACCGAAAGTAGTTCCTGAGAAAGAGAACTTCTGGTAAGAGAAACCACCCAGCACTTCAAACTGATGTTTGTTGATAGCCTTGTTATAAGTAAGATAATGATCTACCAATGTGGTTAATGATGACAGGTTGTTCTGTACATAAGCACCCAGTGGCGTACGGTCTGTGATATTGGGATAAATAGTAGAATTACGTTCAGAAGTAGACTTGTCTATACCGTAGTTAAAGCGGTAAGTCAGTCCGGGTAACAGCCTCAAAGTAGCTTCGATATTACCTAATACGCGGAAGGTATTGGTCTTATCGTCATAAATGCTCAACAGGTAAGCGGGATTGTAGTGCGCATTCATGTTGAAGTTGGTATACTTGCCAGTTGAGTCATATACGGACCTGGTAGGATTGGCCATCAGGGCGTGGATGATCAGCTGACCGTCTGAACCTGCAGTGTTACCATTGGGAATAGCCGTTTCCTGGATATCACTGGCGGTCAGGTTCATTTTAACCACCAGGCGCCTGTTGTCGAAGAAAGACTCTTCTGCATTCAACCTGGCAGTCGTTCTTTTGAAGCTGCTCTTTTCTACGATGCCATCCTGGTCAAGACGGGAAAGAGAAGCCAGATAGCTACCGGTATTGGTAGACTTGGCAAAAGAGAGGTTATGATTCTGTACAAAACCGTTACGGTAGATCACATCCTGCCAATCGGTGTTTCCACCGTGGTCATAGGCCTGATTTTTAATAGCCTTGCGGTATTCGTCGGCAGAAAGCACGTCCATCTTTTTGATAACGGAAGAGGTACCTACATACATATCATAGGTAAGGGTAGGATCTCCTTTCTTGCCACGTTTGGTAGTGATCAGCACCACACCGTTAGAGCCGCGGGCGCCGTAGATAGCTGCGGCGGAGGCGTCTTTCAGGATGGTGATGGTCTCGATATCGCTGGTGTTGAGGAAGTTCAGCGGGTTCTTAGGTTCAGAGCTACCGAGGCCAAAGTTAGGACCACCTGCACTCACGTTATCGTTGCTCAGGGGCACTCCGTCCACCACGAACAGAGGGGTACTACCGCTACGGATAGAGCCTACACCGCGGATGAAGACATCCACGCCTGCGCCGGGCTCACCGCTTGACTGGGCAATACGTACACCGGATACCTTGCCCTGCAGCAGGTTATCTACGGAGATATTCACCCCCTGTTTTATGTTATCTGCTTTTAACTGAGTTAATGCACCGGTTACATCGGCTTTGGTCTGGCTACCGTAACCTACTACTACTACCTCACCCAGCTGACTGCTACTTCCTGACAGTGTGATGTTCAGGGATGAGCCGCTAACAGTTACTTCCTGCTTGTCGTAACCGATGAAGGTGATCACCAGTTTTTCACCTTTAGCTGCCTCGATGGTGAACTCGCCACGCTCGTTGGTGGTTGCTACACGTTTGGAAGACAGCGACCTAACGGTGGCGCCGGGAATGGGGGTACCATCTGTACCTACAACAACTCCCTTGACAGGCCCCTGCTGGGCAGCCTGGTCATAAGTGCTATGGTATGGCGCCTTAGCCATGGAAAGGCTAACGGAGGAAAGCCATACAGCTACCGTAAAAAGTAAACGAATGTTCATAGGCAAACGCAATTTTTTCTTTGTTTAAGATCTTTGTGTAAAAATGATGACGCGATACATGTAAAAGGCCCTGGGACATTACTTTTCATGACTTTAGTCCCCATATAAATTTTGATAGAACGGGGGTAGCTTTCGCTACCAACTCTTATGAAATCGGGCGCAATGATAAGACGTATTTTTGATTTTGGTTATTAATTTAAAGTTATGTTTCCTCCGTGAAGGGTTCATGCTTCATCTAACAATCTTCTGTGATAATTGATCTGTCCGAGATGATAATTCAGATGCATAGCCAGGTGTGCCAGGAAATACCCGGTAGTGGTTTTCTGCTCAAATACGAGCTGCGGATACTCGTTTTCCATATCCTGGTCTGTTAGTTTGTCAAGCGCGGCATCTACTACAGCTATCGTCTCATCGATCATCTGCAGCAGCTTTTGCTGTGGTACATCTTTGGCGGAGAATTCAAGGGGCCTGTCCCTGACGTACCCGGTTTTACCGAATTCGGCGCCGATATAGGTATTCAGGTTACCAATAAGGTGCAGGCAAAGATTACCGCCGGAATTGGCGATGTTTTTTTCTATGTACCAAAGTTTCTGTTCGTTCCTGTAAGCGCTGATCTCGTTTTTCAGTTTGCCAAGGTCTCTGTGGAATAGTTCTTTAAGTACTTGTTTTAGCATAAAGGTGGAAATCGGCAACAAATATACGTTAAGTATTTATTCTGTGCCGAGACTTCTGACGGGATTGGCCAGCGCGGCCCTGAGCGCCTGGAAACTGATGGTAAGCATGGTCATGATCATGGTAGCGGTCCCGGCCAGTAAAAATATATCCATTCCCAGCGGGATGCGGTAAGCAAAGCCTGCCAGCCAGCTTTGTGCGCCCCACCAGGCCATCGGAAATGCCAGCAGCATGGCAAACAGTACCAGCTTTAAGAAGTCGGCAGATAACATCATGACCACATTGCAGACCGTTGCGCCCAATACTTTACGAATGCTTATTTCTTTCCGGCGGCGCTCTGCAGTAAAGGCCACGAGGCCGAACAAGCCCAGGCAGGAGATGACCACGGCGAGGCCTGCGAAGTAGCCGGAGAGTGAAGCCACCAGCTTTTCAGCTGTGTACTGTGCCTGGTAAGCATTGTCCAAAAATTGATAATCAAACACGTAACCGGGATTAAAGCGGGTATAGGCATCCTTCATTCTCTGGAGTGTAGCTGCTTCCCTGCCCTTTTGTATCCTGGCCATCACCATCATTGTTTCCTGGGGTACCAGGCGGAAAATAAAGGGTCTTATTTCTTCGTGGAGCGAATTGAAATGGAAGTTCTTTGCCACCCCCAGGATACGCCGTTCCTGCGTTCCGATGTTAATGATCTTACCTACCGGATCGGTGAGGCCCATTACGCCAACGGCAGCTTCGTTCAATATAACGCCTGCAGTGTCGGTGCTGAACAGCCGGGAAAAAGACCGGCCGGCCGCCATCTGTATCCCCAGGGTTTCAATAAGGTCGTAGTTAACAGCCATGTGATAAAAGCGGATGCTGTTGTCCTGGTTCTTTCCCTCCCACTGTACTCTTGATATAGGCGTAGTAGCGGACATGACGAGATTCGACTGAATACTGGACGCATTGACAACACCGGGGATGTTCTTTAAGGCAGCGAGGAAAGCCTCCGGCTTTTCTGCCACTCTTCCTTCCATTTCAAAGTAGGCCACATTATCCTTATCGTAACCAAGGTTTTTGGTTTGCACATATTTCAACTGGCTATGTACTACCAATACGCCTACGATGAATAATACCGATACGGCGAACTGGAATACTACCAGTCCTTTCCGCGCCCACAGCTCTCCCCCTGTACTGCCGATCTTCCCTTTCAATGTGATGGCCGGACGGAAACGGCTAAGATACAATGCAGGATAGCTGCCTGCCAGCAGACCGGCAAATAACGTGATAGCCACCATAGCAGCGGTCAATTCTATATTGATACCGGCCGCCAGTTGCTTTCCGGTAATATCACTAAAGCGGGGCAATAACAGCGCAACGATCAGCAAGGCCAATAGTAGCGACAACATGCTCATGAACAGGGATTCTCCCAGGAACTGGAAAACGAGCGTATAGCGCCCTGCTCCCAGGGCCTTCTTCACTCCTACTTCCTTTATTCTGCCGGCCGCTTTCGCGGTAGAAAGGTTCATGAAGTTAATACAGGCAATCACCAGGATGAAAAGCGCAATTATGGAAAACAGCCTTACATATTCAATGCGTCCGCCAACCTGTACGCCATTCTCATATTTACCATAGAGGTAGCCGTCTGCATACTTACGAAGGAACATGGAAGAAACGGAATCACTGAAATTGGTCTTTACGAGACCGGGGAACTTGCTGCTCAATTTATTGACGTCTGTCCCCTCCCTTAACACCATATAAGTTAAAAAGGGGCCCATACTGCCGTTAAGGCTGGTGGTAGCAGAAACTATCTCTTTCCAGGCTTCAAAAGACAATATGAAGTCAAACCGTTGGGTGGAATTAGATGGCATATCATCAAAGACACCGGTGACAATACTCTGCTTTTTTAAGGACAGCCATTTCCATTCGAGCATTTTGCCGACAGCATTATCGGTTGTATTGAACAATTGCCTGGCAAGATGTTTTGATATAACTACGGCATTCTTATCAGCCAGTACCTGGTCTTTATTACCCTGCAACAGCTTGTAGGAAAAAACGTTGAAGAAGTCCTTGCCTGCAAAATTCCCCGCTGCGCTGACAGTATGCTGTTGGTAAGAGATATTGAACTGCTGAAACCAGTCGGCAGGAGTAGTAGTGACTGCAAATTCCACGGCGGGAAGATCCTTCTTCAGCACTTCGCTCATAAGACCAGCGCTGCCTCCCCTGGTGGCCAGCTGGTCTCCTACCTTCTCATTGAACATTACCTGGTAGAGGCGCTTGTTATAGTGATGGAAGCTGTCTACCTGCAATTCATCATTGATCCATAAACAGATCAATAACACACAGGCCAGCCCTGTTGACAGGCCGGCCAGGTTGAGTAAGGTAAATTGGCGATCTTTCAGCAGATTACGCCAGGTTAACTTCAAATAGTTTTTAAACATAACGTTAACGGCTATTGAAACAACAGACTATTCTGAGCGTAAACTCTTCACAGGATCCATGATGGCAGCCCGGATGGCCTGTGTACTTACAGTAGCCAGGGCGATAATAACAGCAAATGCGCCTGCGACAACAAAGATCCATGCACTAATGCTTACCTGATAAGCAAATGCTCCCAGCCAGCGGTTCATAAAATACCAGGCTAAGGGGCTGGCAATGAGCAGGGCGATGATCACCAGTCTTACAAAATCTTTGGACAGCATAGCGGTGATATTCATAATAGAAGCGCCCAGTACTTTGCGGATACCGATCTCGCGGGTACGCTGCTGTGCAGCAAAAGCGGCAAGGCCAAAAAGACCAAGACAGGAGATGAATATGGAGATCCCGGTAAACCAGCTCACGATAGCGGCTGTACGGGATTCTGCGTGATAGTTGCGCTGGAAGTCCTCATCGAGGAAAGTGTATTCGAAGGGCTCGTTCGGACAAAGCTTATTCCACTGCTGACCGAGAAAGCTCAAAGCTTTTTCCATGTTAGCCGTGTTCACATGCACAATCAGGTAATTATAATAATCGCCTGCGCCAAGGAAAAAAGTATAGGGTTGAATAGGATGGTGCAGGTCCTGGAAATTGAAATCTTTTACCACACCTACAATCTCGAAGGTCTCTACGTGCTGATCCTGACCGGGACGGTTCCACATCAGCTTTTGGCCAATGGCTTTATCCAGGGGAATATCGAGCTTTTTCAGGGTGGTTTCGTTCACTACCATCCTGTTTGCGGTATCACCCCTGAACTGAGCGGAGAACAGCCTGCCTGCTTTTAATTCAAAGCCCATCATCTGCAGGAAGCCGGAAGACACCCAGTTGGTCTTTACGGTTTGTCCGTCTTCTACTGGTTGATCGGGCCTGTGCAGGGTAAAGTCGGAGGCGTTGAAAATACCGGGGTAATACCCGGTTCCTTCGGCGCCCTGCACCAGGTTGCTGCTCAGGATCTCCTGGCGCAGCGTAGCGTATGCGTTATGCGATTCGTCCGTACGCAGGGGGATCACCACCTGCTGATCTTTATTAAATCCCAGGGGCCGGGTGCGGAGATACTCCATTTGCTGCTGAATGATCAGCGTAGCCAGTACCAGTCCTATTGAAACTACGAACTGGCATACTACCAATCCTTTGCGTAGTGCTATCGCAGAAATGGAATTTACGAAGCGGCCTTTTAATACTTCCACCGGTCTGAAGACGGAGAGATAAAATGCGGGATAGCTGCCTGCGAGTAATCCTGTAATTAGCGCCAGCGCAATGAATGCGCTGATGATCCCAGGCTCCAGCAGCGTGCCTGCAGCCAATGCTTTGCCGGTGAGCTGATTGAATAAAGGCAGGGCGACTGCTACCAGTCCCAGGGCCAGTACCAATGAGATCATGGAGAGGATAACAGATTCTCCGAGGAACTGTCTTACCAGGGCGCCTTTTTCTGCGCCCATGACTTTCCTGATGCCTACTTCGGCTGCGCGCCTGGCAGAACGTGCGGTGGCCAGGTTCATAAAATTGATGCAGGCGATGAGCAGGATGAATACGGCGATACTACCTAATATATAGAGATAAGTTTTACTGCTGGTAGGGGTAACGATGGTATTCGTTTTATCGTACAGGTGAATATCAGCAACCGGTAACAGGGAGATGGTTTTGTTATAGCCGGCGGTCTTCAGGTCTTTGTTGGCGTATTGCTCCATGAATGCAGGGAACTTGCGATCCAGCTTTTTCGGATCTGTACCGGGGCGCAGACGCAGGTAGGTAACAAACATGTTGTTAAACGAAAAATTAAGGGAGCCTCTGCGCAGGAAGCCGCCTACCCAGCCAGCGGACATCGGTACAATCAAACGGGCGTCTATATGTGAACGAGAGCTTTCATCTTTGTATACGCCTGTTACTTTAAAAACCTCCCCGTCGCCGGTGTTACCGCCTACGGAGATGGTTTTGTCCAGCGCAGGAGCATTGCCGAACAGCTTACGGGCTACGGGTTCAGACAGTACGATGGCGTTAGGTTCACGCAGGGCGGTATGTGCGTTGCCTTCAATGAACTGGTAGGTAAAGACGTCGAAGAAGTTGGAATCGGCCTGGAAGGCGCGAGTTTCATAAAAGGAACGGACCGGCTTACCGGATTCGCGGATCTGTAGCAGCGTCTTTGAATCGACCACGTTCTCCCAGATCCTGGTAGCTTCCTGTATTTCAGGATAAGTAGCTTTCAGGGTGGGGGCATAGGGCGCAGAGATGGTAACGAAGTCGCGCGTGTCACCACCGGAGGTCGGCGTTGCCGTGCTTTTCAGCAAATAGAGATCGGATGCATGCTGGTGATGTTTATCGAACATCAGTTCACTGCGGATGTATAACAACAGCAGCATACAGCAGGTAAGGCCGATGGCCAGACCGAATATGTTGATGGCGGAAAAGAGCTTGTTCCTAAGCAGATTCCGCAGGGCTATACGGAGGTAGTTCTTAAGCATAGTATAAGGGCGTCACTAAGGAAGTGCCAGAATTATACAGGTATGATAATCAAAACGGTATGTATGCCCTTAGGTGTGAGACTGTCCGCTATCGCACAAGGAATGTCCGGTTTTGGCGCCTGGCTATGCAGTCTTCACTTTAGCGCTTGCTTTCTTCCTGTTCTCCAGGATGGCAGGCATGTTCTGCAGGGCCCATTGCTGCAGTGATCCGATGAGTGGCAGCAGGCTTCGGCCCAGGTCTGTCAGTTCATATTCCACCCGTGGCGGGATCTCGGGATAGAGCGTACGAAGTACCAGTCCGTCTGCTTCCAGGGTACGGAGGGTAACGGTGAGCATTTTCTGGGAGATATCTCCGATGGTGTTATTCAGGGCGTTGAAACGCATGGGACCGTAGTCTCCAAGGATGATGATCACAAGGATGGACCATTTATCGCCGAAGCGGTCCAGTACATTACGAACGGGGCAAGTGTCTGCCTGTGCAAATATTTCTAAACTTTTTATCATGTCATGATGTTGATAATCAACAATAGTCACTTAGAAGTAAGTAACTGATTTTCAAGTGCCTTCTTGTCAGCAATCCAGTATCCTTTTACCTTTGACTCTCCAAAAGTAACTAACTACAAAACAGTAACAAAGAATGAAAACAAAATTATTACTGACGGCATTGATCGCACTTTCTGGCGTCGCCGCCAAAGCACAGTTGCAGGTACAGCCTATTGTTGGGTCTGAAGCCGGTTTCCGGGTAACTTCTACCCTGGTAAGCGGAAAAAAGGATGCAGTATTGATAGATGCACAGTTCCTGATCTCCGAAGCGCAAAAGGTGGTGGATGAGATCAAACAAAGCGGCAAGCATCTTACCACTGTTTACATTACGCATTGGCATCCGGATCATATCTTTGGATCAACTATCATTCAGCAGGCTTTCCCGGATGCAAAGTTTGTAGCGCTGCCCGCTACGGTTAAAGAGATTAAAGACTCATGGCAGGAAAAGGCGAAGGAATGGAAAGGTGTGTATAAGGATAATTTAGCGGATGCAGTGGTGATACCAGAGGTGCTGAAAGGGAATACTATCCTGCTGGAGGGAAAAAAGCTGGAGATCCATGGGCCGGTGCAGGGGGATGATACGCATAACTCTTACGTGTATATTCCTTCTATACGTACCGTGGTAGCAGGGGATGTTGTCTATAACGGCATCTATCCCTGGACGAGGGAGGCGAACAAAGCACAGCGCCAGGAATGGGTAAAAGTGCTGGATAAGATAGCGGCGCTGCATCCTGCGAAGGTAGTAGCGGGTCATAAGGACCCGGCGAAAGAAGATAATGTGGAGACCTTAGCGTTTATGAAGGAGTATCTGCATTTTTATGATGAGGCCAGGGCGACGGCTGATAATAAAGAGGCGTTTATAGCAAAGATCAAGGAAAAGTATCCGACATTGGGCCTGGAGGTGATATTGCAGCTGGGAGCGGGCGCGGAGTACCCGGAGAAGTAGGCTTCATTTTGCATCCTTCTAGCAGGATGTTCTGTAGATGTTATGTACATGTTCTGTAGATGTTATGTCTCTTTATAGATACATAACATCTACGTAAAATATAGGCAGATACTACAAATTGTCTAGTCCTAAAATAGCTATACAGGTGAAGAAATAATCCCGGTATCGGTTATACATCCGAGTCCATAAGTCCTGAAAATGCGCTACAAGGTCATTGTCCATGCTTTTATTGGCAGGAAGACCGGG